>Ga0209502_10000254_pt1 | contig 60700 bp, 53 predicted proteins | sample ArcticOcean_MG_C_10_FD_187442 | JGI IMG/M metagenome (GOLD analysis project Ga0209502, IMG submission 187442) | Marine microbial communities from western Arctic Ocean - ArcticOcean_MG_CB11_90 (SPAdes) (version 2) | ecosystem: Environmental > Aquatic > Marine > Oceanic | place: Arctic Ocean... | reverse complement strand
AAAATACCAGGAGCTGCTCTCCGAAAAATATGGCTGAGGTTAGCGCAACAAAGACGGTGAAGGCAACCGTTTTTGCAATCTTGGTTTCATCCATCTTCTTGTTGGCTTTGAATGACAGGTAAAGGGGTAATGCAATTAATGGGTCAACTATGGCAATAAGTGCGAGCGTCTGTTTAATGATTAATGTCAATTCAGGCATGATTCCTCATCCTTTTAAGTAATTGTTAATTTTTAGTTTGTTTATATATATTTATTTAAAGTAGTTTATCCTAATATTTATTTTCTGAGAAAGAGATACCACACATGCCGTTACTAGAAAAATTTGAAAGTCTGATGAGTGTGTTGTCGGGTTGGGTTTGGGGGCCTCCGATGCTAATCCTACTCTTATTCTTCATATTCTAAATGTGGTACAAAACAAAGCACTTCTACCTAACACTATCTTCATTTATCCTTTTTAATACCTTTCAATATCCTTTCCATTTAATTGGCTGCCCTAAAGGTAAGTTTTGGTGTTTAGCGAGGTTGATTGAACCTCATTGGAGTGGGTTAAAATGAATAGTGGTGGAGGTAAGCGGGATCGAACCGCTGACCCTCTGAATGCCATCCAGATGCTCTCCCAGCTGAGCTATACCCCCACAAGAGCTGCTGATATTAATTCCCTATAAGGCTTATGTCAATAAGTAAGTTAACTCAGCTTCGGGTATTCGATTCTGATGGGAACTGATTTAAATCTATTTTCTCCTGGGGTTTCCAGCCATTTTTTCTATGCTCTGCTACAACGTTAGTAAAGACCCCACCCCTAACAAAAAACTTCGCAGTGAGCTTCATGTATCTTGGATTCGTTGCCGCCACCAAATCATCTAAAATACTGTTGGTAACTGCTTCATGGAAGCAGCCTTCGTCCCTAAATGACCATATGTAAAGTTTAAGACTTTTTAGTTCCACACAGCGTTCATCGGGGATATAATCGAGGTAGAGTGTTGCAAAGTCAGGTTGCCCAGTTTTAGGGCAAAGACAGGTAAATTCTGGTATTTGCATGTGGATATGAAAGTCGCGGTTTTTGTTTGGATTATCAAAAACCTCTAAGTGCTTGGTGGGTTGAGCTGTGGGTTTACCGCCTAATGACTGGTCACTCATATTTATCCTATAATCTAATAATTTGAAAAGAAAACATTATACTGCTTTGAATAAACACTTTCCTAAAATAATACATAAATTTACATATTGAAACTTAGACAAATAAAACTAGCGGGATTTAAAACCTTTGTTGATCCGACAACAATCAAGCTCGATGGCGAATTAGCGGGCATTGTCGGGCCGAATGGTTGCGGTAAATCAAATATCATGGAATCCGTTAAATGGGTACTTGGATCTTCATCCGCAAAAGATATGCGAGGAGAGTCTATGGACTCCGTCATTTTTAATGGCACCGATACCCGCCAAGCGATAGGAAGAGCTAGTGTCGAGTTAATTTTTGATAATGCAAATGGGGCTGCTCCAGCGGAGTGGGCAAGTTATGCTGAGATATCGGTTAAACGGATTATTGAGAAAGAGAAAGGCTCTACCTATCAAATTAATAACACCACAGTCAGAAGAAAGGACGTCGCAGATTTATTTCTCGGGACCGGATTGGGGGCAAGAGGTTATGCAATCATTGGTCAAAATACCGTATCCCAGATAGTTGAGGCAAAACCCGAGGAGCTCAAAAATTACCTGGAAGAGGCTGCGGGAGTGAGCAAGTACAAAGAAAGGAGAAAGGAGACAGAGTTTAGGTTAAGGGATGCACGCGACAACCTAGAGCGCGTAAATGACTTGTTAAGAGAGATAAATCAGCAAATTACAAAATTAGAATCCCAAGCTCAAACAGCTAAGAAGCATAATGATTTACAAGAAAAGTTGAAGCTAACCTACGCACAGATTCAATTACTAAAAAAACGGATAGCTAATACTGCGTGGGAAGCATCAAAAGAAGTAGTTGCAGAGATCACCATTAAACTAGACCAAAAAAAAGCAGAGCTAACCAACATAGAGGCAGCGGTAGAAAGCACAAAACAAGAATTTGTTCAGGCGTCGGATGCAATCAATGTTAGTCAGGCAAAATTTTACGAAATGAATTCGGGGGTTACGGATACAGAAAATCGGTTAAATAACCTCAATGAAAAGATAGCAAGGCTTGCTCAGCTGAAGGAGAGTAGTCAAAATAAATTTAATGAATATGAAAGCTTAAACACTCAACTCACCAATCAGCTCAAAGAAAGCGAAGAGGATTTAGCTGAAAAAAAACAAAAAATTGCATCCCTGTCAGAGGAGCTAAAAGAGCGAAGGTCTGAGCATAATACGGCGGAAGATAACTTTAAAAAAGCAAACCAGAGATGGCAGGAAAGTACGGCTAATCTTCAGAATATGGCAGAAAAACTTAATGTTGAAAGTGCCACAGTCGACTTATCAGAAAACATCATAAATGATTTAAATAGCCGTATTGCGTCGTTAACAGCCGAATTAAAAATGCTTGAAAGTAACGCGTTTCAAGTGACTAAACCCGACACATTACAACAAAACGAAGACGAACTTATAGCCATAGCTAAAGCCATCGAAGAAGCGAGTAACGAGCAAGCAAATTATGCTGAAAGAGGGGACACCTTAAATAATTCTATCCTGGAACTCAAACGCGAAGTAAGCGAAGCAGAAATTCATATCAGCTCACTAAGGCAAATGGATAAAGAAGAAATTGACCCAAACACAATGAATGATTGGTTAAAAAGTATTGGCTTAGATGATAACGAAAATATTTTTACCCATGTCAAGATAAGTGACGGGTGGGAGGCAGCTTTAGGTAATATCTTAGGCACTAAAATCAATGCTTATCAATCGATTGGTAAAACCATCCCTAAAGATAAAAGACCTCCTTACTCCATTACGATGGTTACATCTAGCGATGCCAATAATACACCGTTAAATAGTAAGCTAAAGTCAGCATTGGACGTTATAACCATTGATAAAAAAGAAATGAAACCGGTTATTCACGAGTGGCTTAACCATGTATACATTGCAAATCAAGATAATATTGAATTAGAAAGCCAAAAGCTAGGCCATGGAGAAGTGTTAATCGCACAAAATGGAGATATTTTTGGGATGAATTATCACATTCTTAATAAAGATTTTTCTGGAGAGAGCAACCATCTTCAACGCATGAAAAAGATCGAAGTATTTGAAAAAAAACTACCCAACCTCAAGGAGAGGCTTCTTTTAGCCGATAAAGCCAATAAGGAAAATAAAAATCGACTGGGTGATGTGAAGGAAAGTCTGGTAACTTTGATGGCAAAGAAAGCACATTGTGAAGAAGAAAGAAATACCCTAATTATTGAATATAATAAACAACTAAACCTTTTTGAGATCAATAAAAGCCGCACTCAGACTGTTAGTAAAGATATGGAAAGCTTAACCCTTCAATTGAAGGAGAGTATGGAAATGCTCAGTGCCAAGAAAAATTCTATAGAAGAAATTACTAAAAATATTCAGTCAGTAATCCTCACAAACGAAGAGCATAATAATTCAAAGACTCAGGCAGAGCAGTTATTTTATGAGAAGCGAACCCATCTCAATGAAAGTGAAAAGCTTGAGCAAGAGCTAGGATACAACATTAAGGTGCTGGTAAATAAGATTGAAGATGTGCAAGCTAGGCTAGCAATCCTAGCCAAAGATAAAAATGAGCTTTTAACTAAATTAAACGAATCTCATAGTGAGGACCAACAAGGAAATATAACGCTTTTACAAGAAGAGCTAAAAGGAAAATTGGAATTAAAAGAGAATGCAGAAAAAGAGCTAATTCTCGCAAGAGATAGAGTGTCAGAAAAGGAAAACAAGTTAAGGGAAGAGGAAACGGCTAGACTGGAGTCTCAGCATGCACTTAACCCAGTTATTGAGTCTCTTCAACAATCAAGATTAAATGAGCGCGAGTGCAGTGTAGTCTTCGAACAATGCTGCCGAACACTGAACAACTGTAATATGAATGAAGAGGTTATAGAAAAAGACTTGAAGGAAGATGTTGTCCTGTCTGACTTAGAAGGACTATACGAAAACCTTGAGAAGAAAATTGAGCGCTTAGGGCCGGTAAATTTAGCCGCTATATCAGAACTTGAAAGCATTCGAGAAAGACAAACTTATATTCAAAAGCAGTTAGAGGACCTTCAGGCAGCATCAAAAACGCTTCAAGATGCTATCCAAAAAATTGATGCAGAGACTCGTGAAAAGTTAAAACTCACTTACCAGGAAGTAAACAAAAACTTCAATGAGTTCTTCACGACATTATTTAACGGTGGCCATGCGCAGCTGGAGCTTCTTGGTCAGGAAATACTTGATACTGGGCTACAGGTTGTCGCACAACCTCCGGGCAAAAAAAATACAACGATTCACTTGCTATCAGGTGGAGAAAAAGCAATGACAGCAATTGCTCTGGTTTTTGCTTTATTCAAACTAAATCCATCGCCATTTTGTCTTATGGATGAGGTGGATGCTCCTTTGGATGATTCGAATACACAACGATTTTGCGAGGTAGTTAAGAGTATGTCAAAAAACACACAATTTCTTTTTGTCTCACACAATAAATTAACCATGGAGATGGCGCAGCAGCTCATAGGTGTAACTATGCAAGAGCCTGGAGTATCGAGAATCGTCGAAGTTGATCTCCAACAGATACAATCAATGGAGCTAGCGGAATAATCATATGAGTGACGTACAGCTTGCCTTACTAATTCTTGGACTAATTATAATTATAATTATGATTATTCATAACTGGGCCCAAATCAGTAGCCATAAAAAAAGAAAAGAAAAGCTTAATGCAACCTCTTCAACGATTAGTGAGGACAATGACCCACTTTTCCAGTCCGCAGAGTTTGAAATTAATGACTCCATCCTAAGTAATGAAAGTTCCAATGCTGAAGGGTCGGCAAAAATAATATCAGAAAATCTGCCAGATGGTATTTTTCCTGAAGTTGAATCTGTTGCTTCTATCACATTTGTTAACATTCAAAATAGTTTGCAGCCCTTATTCTATGATAAAGCCTTAGGGATAAATGGATTAAGGATATACGTAAGAAATGATAACGATATATGGGCTACAGGGCAGGCACTTGAAGAAGGCATACGATACAACCAAATTCTTATTGTCCAGCAACTGGTTTCAAGGAAGGGCAAGTTAGAGCAGGAGTCAGTTAATAGCCTAATTGAATACGTGAATGAGGTAAAAACAGCTGTAAATGGGGCATTATTTTGGTTGTTTAATGAAGAGATAGGCGTTGAGAGTAAGAGGCTAAATGATATGTGTCGAGAAGTTGATCGAGCCCTGACATTGAAAGTATTGCCAAAAAGTGACACTGCCTTTCACCCCGCAGCGCTCATAGATTTTTTTAAAAGCTCAAGTATTAATAGGTCAGGAAATGAAGTCCACAGATTATTAAACCCTAAAAACGAGAATGAAAGTATCTGCGACATTGTAAACCTATCCGGAAAACCATTAGAAATAAATCATGAAGCATTTGTTCAAGGCATTATTTTTAAAATGGACGTACCAAATACTAAGAACATTACTCACGCCTTTAATGAAATGATAAAAATTATTAGAGAGGCATGCTCTCAACTTAATGGAACATTAGTGGATGTTGGAGGAAAGCCCATGAACGATGACTATATCAGTAAGGTTTACGTTTACCTTAAAGGCGTTGAGCAAAAAATGTTGGCGAAAAAAATTATCCCTGGCAGTGAATTAGCAAAAAAAATATTCTCTTGATGAATAATCCAATAACAATTAAAGAGAGACTTGTTGACTTAAAAAAGCTTATATCGGAGCACAATTATCATTACTACGTTTTAGACAATCCACTAATATCTGATGCTGAATTCGATAAAATATTTTTAGAGATTAAAGCAATCGAAGACCTCAATCCTGAGCTTATTACAATTGATTCACCTACGCAAAGAGTAGGGGGGGAGCCAAACAAATCTTTCAAGCAAATAACACATCAAAGGCCGATGCTATCACTTGGAAATGCTTTTGATGAAAAAGATTTGGATGTTTTTGATAAGCGGATAAGAGAAGAGTTAGGTGTTGCTAATATATTGTATGTAGCGGAACCTAAGTTTGATGGTCTTGCGGTAACTATAGTTTATGTGGATGGAGAGCTTCATCTTGCGGCTACACGAGGGGATGGAAGCGTAGGTGAGGACGTGACACACAACATAAAAACGATCAAGTCTATCCCGCTTAAGCTTCCAAGCAACAGTCCCGCTGGTCAAATTGAGATTAGGGGTGAAGTCATTATGCTAAAAAATGATTTTATCAGTTTAAATAAAAGGCAGCTTGAAGCTAACGAAAAAGTATTTGCTAATCCAAGAAATGCAGCAGCAGGTAGTTTACGGCAACTTGACCCGAAAATTGCCGCATCAAGGCCTTTAAGCTTTTATGCTTACAGTATATTTTGTGACAATAAAACACTTTCCTCTCAGGAAGAGGGATTAGATTTATTGAAGCAGCTACTGATACCCACTAGCAACCTAACAAAAAGGGTTGATGGAGTGAGAGGAATGATTGATTTCTATAATGCAATTAACAATGCAAGAAAGTCCCTCCCTTTCGATATAGACGGCGTTGTCTACAAGGTCAATTCATTAAATATGCAAGATGAACTTGGATTTGTATCTCGAGCACCGAGGTGGGCTATCGCACACAAGTTTGCTGCAGAAGAGGCTATGACTACTATTAAAGACATCAGCGTGCAAGTCGGTCGTACCGGTTCTATAACGCCTGTTGCTCGACTTATGCCTGTAGTTGTAGCAGGTGTAAGAGTAACTAACGCCACTCTTCACAACGAAGACGAACTAAGACGCAAAGACATTCACATTGGTGACTTTGTGATGGTGAGAAGAGCAGGGGATGTAGTGCCTGAGGTCATCAAGGTTGTACATGAAAAGAGACCTAACGACATTAAAAAATTTGAAATGCCTACGCTTTGCCCGGAATGCTCAAATGTGTTGGTTAGAGAGGAGGGGGAGTCTGTTCTGAGATGCAATGCAGGAATGTTATGCCCTGCACAGAGAAAACAAAGCATTATGCATTTTGCATCAAGAAAAGCTATGGACATTGACGGTTTGGGCGAAAAGATTATTGATCAGCTGATCGAGTCAAGCTTGGTATTATCGGTTTCAGACCTCTATACAGTCAAAACTGAAAAATTATTAAAGCTAGACCGTTTCGCAAAAAAATCAGCGGAAAATCTCATAGAATCAATAGAAAAATCTAAGAAAACCACATTAGGTAAATTCATATATGCATTAGGTATAAGAAACGTTGGGGAAGCAACTGCTTATGACTTAGCAAAGCAGTTTGGCTCAATAGATAAAATTATGAGTGCTAGCAAGGAGTCATTGCTGAGTATTCATGATATAGGACCAACAGTAGCAACATCAATTCAAAACTACTTTAACGAAGATACAAATAGAGAGCAAGTAGCTATACTTCTTAAGGAAGGCATCCAATGGGATTCAATCGAGGTGGGAGCGGAAGAGATCAGTAATGAACTTGAGGGTTTAGTCTTTGTCCTAACGGGGACATTAACATCACTAAAAAGGGATGAGGCTAAAAATCTTATTCTTAGTTGCGGGGGTAAGGTTTCCGGTTCCGTTTCAAAAAAGACTGATTATGTTATCGCTGGGCTTGATGCCGGAAGTAAGCTGGATAAGGCAAGCGCACTTGGTGTTAAGGTAATAGGTGAAGACGAACTAATACAACTAACCAAAAAAGGCTAATATGAAACGAGAATCTACATTAAGTTTTATTTTTATTTTACTGTTTTCAAATGGAGTTTATTCATATGATTCAAATAATCAGTGTGAGAAATTATTCAACTCCGGAGCTTATGATAAAGCTATAGAGGAAGCAAAAAAACTGGAGCATAAGTATGATGCAAACTTTTGTGCTGCGAAGGCGTATTACCGAAAAGGCGATCTAGCGGCATCAATAGCTGCATTTGATGAAAGCGAAAAGTACCCAGACTTACCTGTTGATCAATTGTTTGCTTATCTCTACAAAGGTATAGCACAAAGGGATATTGGGCAATTAAAAGCATCATCAGGAACATTCACTAAAGGCTTAGATACGGCCGCACTTGGCAACAGTAAATACATGCAAATGGAGCGTAAATTTTTGTATCAGTTGGGAAATAACTTCATGCAAGAAGACAATGGTTTTGATGCTATAGATTTTTATGGTAAATCGCTTGCTATCTCATCTAATGATGATGAAAGAGCAGAGGGTTTTGCTGGAATATCTTCCGCATATTTTAAATCTAATAAGATAGACCAGGCTATAGAGTATGGCGTAAAAGCCTCAACGACGTACCAAAGAACAGGTAAGTTGAGCCAGTATGCGGATATGCAGCTTACGCTGGCCTCTTACGAGTCAATAAATGCTAATTACCCACGAGCCATTAGGCTTTTGCAATCCATTGAAAGTTTTGCAAGAACCAATGGGAGTAAGTACTACGAAGCTAAGGCTTTATTAGCCTTAGCTGATGTATACGATGCTTCAAAACAATTGCTATTAGCCACCGAAGTTAGGGGTAAGGGTAAGGACCTAGCAGAATCCATTGGGGCAGATGATTTGCTACGATAAGTAGCTCTATATCTAATTTTACATAATATACATTATACGAACTAATAATTATAAAAGGATTGAAGATGGCGAAAATAGAAAAAAAATTACTAGCGGTAAATCATGCTGAGCTAAATGCATGGAAATCAGAGTTGCTAAGAAAACAAACGCATACCACCATAAAGTCAGGTAAAAAATGTACACGGATGAGTTGCTGCAAAATGCACACATTATTTAGATGTGGGTTAGGCACTGTAACTTATCTTCTCGTGATTGCTGCTCTTCTTAAATATCTCGGCGTATTTACCTTGAATATCTAAAAGCGGTAATTTAGACCCAAATTGCGACACAAGCCATCCATGTCATCTACACTCTTTGAGTAGGAGGCATTTTATGCCTTACATGATTTCATAGAAGAATTATTTTTTTACAAATCGTAAGGTCATACGATCGGATTCACCAATGGCTTTAATCGAATCCCTATTAATATCTGATATGCCTCTCATGTTTGGAGGTAGGTTCCATACGCCACCAGGATGATTTGTATCATCTTTGGGGTTCGCATTGATTTCTGACGAAGCATCCAACCGGAACCCTGATTTTTTGGCCAATCTTACAACATAGTCTACCGTCATATAACCACTTTTAATTTGTGTTTTCAGCGGAGTTCCAGGCTTAGCTCTATGCTCGACTACACCAAGCACACCACCGGGTTTGAGAGCTTTTGCAAACCCATCAAACATCGATTCAGCCGATCCTGCTTTGGCCCAGTTATGGACATTTCTGAATGTTAAGACCATATCCACAGGACCCTCAGGGGGAAAATTTGGTGTCTTTGGATTGAAATGAACCCAGTTAAGATCGCTATAAACCTCCGGATTTTTCTTCATTTTTTCGGAAAAAGATTTTTCCATTTTAACGAAATAAGGATTGATATTTTTATGAAGTGTGTATGACGCGTAGCAGTAAAATCCTTTGGGTTTTAGCAGCGGAGCTAAGATCTCTGCATACCAACCGTATCCAGGGGTAATCTCGATCACCGATTGTTCTGGAGTCAGACCAAAAAAGAGTAATGTCTCTTTAGGGTGGCGATATTGATCACGTTCAACATAGGAAGGTGTTCGATGCTCGGCCTCCAAAGCCTGATCAATTTTTGTATCAGCATAAGAACCGCTGCAAACTGAAATAAGTAACAGAGAAAAAAACAAAATGAAATATTGCTTTAAAAAAATAATATTTTTCATGATTTAAGTCCTTTAATACTACAAAATTTTTAGCCTAGCGGTGAACATTTCAGTCCAATAAAATTAAAAAAGCTTTGATTGCCTTTTGAATCTAATGAATGTCGATTTTCTTCCATTTTTTTGCACCCTGCTCATGGATAGACATACCCTTAGTATCCACTGCAACGGTAACGGGCATATCTACTACCTCAAACTCACGGATCGCTTCCATACCCAACTCTGGGAATGCTATGACTTTTGCTGACTTGATGGCCTTTGAGACAAGAAATGCCGCGCCACCAACGGCAATTAAATAAGTAGACTCATGCTCCTTAATAGCCCTTATTGTATCTGCACCTCTTTCAGCCTTGCCGATCATACTCATGATTCCGCACTCGTTAAGCATAAGGTTGGTGTACTTATCCATTCTGGTTGCAGTTGTAGGTCCTGCAGGACCAACAGCCTCGTTACCAACTGCATCAACAGGGCCTACGTAGTATAAAAAACGATCTTTTAGACTCAAGCCATCAGGAAGTTTCTCACCTCGAGCTAATATATCTTGAATTTTTTTATGTGCCGCATCCCTGGCTGTTAGAATATTTCCGGAAAGTAATAACGTTTGCCCTATTACCCATGACCCCATGTCCGCCTTATTGAGTTCGTTAACATTCACTCTTAACGCCTCTTTGCTTGGTTGCCATGTAGCACTTGGCCATAGGTCTAAATTGGGTGGGTCAAGTTCGGCCGGCCCCTTACCATTTAACGAAAAGTGTATGTGTCTGTTAGCCGCACAGTTTGGAATGATGGCAACGGGAAGTGATGCGGCGTGCGTTGGGTATTCCTTAATCTTCACATCAAGGACCGTTGTTAGTCCCCCTAGCCCTTGGGCGCCAATACCCAGGTTATTTACTTTCTCATAAATCTCTAACCTCAGCTCATCTATGAGATTTTTCGCCCCATTCTTTATTAATAGCTGAATGTCAATAGGATCCATCAAAGACTCTTTTGCTAATAACATCGCCTTGTCTGCAGTACCGCCTACGCCAATACCCAAGACACCGGGGGGGCACCACCCTGCTCCCATCTTCGGCACCGTATCAATAATATAATCTACTAAACTATCTGATGGATTAAGCATTTTTAGCTGGGCTTTATTTTCAGAGCCCCCGCCCTTAGCGGCGACAATCACCTCAATTTTATCGCCTTTTACCAAGCTAATATGCGTAATTGCGGGAGTATTATCTTTAGTATTAAGTCTGTCACCCAGCGGATTATTGACAATGGAGGCTCTTAGCGGGTTATCTTGGTTGAGGTACGCTCTTCTTACCCCTGCATTTACCATCTCCTCCACTGTCGATGATGATTCCCACACCACACCCATTCCCTGTTTAACAAACACCGTAACAATTCCAGTGTCCTGACAAAGAGGTCGATTACCGTAAGCTGATAGCTTTGAGCTTGATAGAATTTGTAGGATGGCATCTTTAGCTGGCACCGATTTTTCTAACTCATAGGCTCGAGTCATGGCTAGTATAAAATCTTCTGAATGATAGTAGGAGATATATTGCAAGGCTGAAGCAATAGAGTCTACAAAATCCTTTTCTTTAATTATGCTCATTATCGTATAGTTGAGAATGCTGTGGCAGTTGATCGATTGATATCTTTCCTTAATATTTTACCATTTTTCGTTCGAGGAAAATGGTTAGTTATGTAAACCACTTTGGGAGCTTTGTAGGATGCCAGGTTAGCCCTCCCATATTCGACTAAATCATCGGGGTTGATGCTTGAATCTGATGCGAGAACATAAACAACAACAAGTACTTTGTCGCCGGACACCTCACCAATAACCGCACAATCATTTACTTGGGGGTGCGCTTTAAATACTCGCTCTATTTCATAGGGGGACACGCGGTAACCAAAACTTTTAATAATGTCATCCTTCCTTCCCAAAAACCAAAGGTATCCATCTGAGTCGTAGCGGGCATAATCTCCAGTAAAAAACCATCCGTTATGCTTGTATTTGGCTGTTTCTTCAGGCAAACGCCAATACTCTAAAAAAAGTCCGGGATCATCTTCTGGAACACAAATCATGCCCTCTTCCCCTCCTTTTATTTCCTCTAGAGTTTCAGGATTGATAAGCTTTATCTTATGCCCCGGTTGAGGAAACCCTGCCGATCCTGGCCTAATAGGACGATGGACAGATTGAGAGATGTAATAGGAAAACTCCGACATGCCAACAGCCTCATATATATCTAATCCAAACCTTGACTTCCATCGCTCAAAGACTTCATCGGATAAATGCTCTCCTGCACTCATGCAGTGTAAAAGAGATGGGACATCCTCTTTTGTCGATTGGGTTTTTTGTAAAATTTGACGATAAATAGTTGGCACAGCAATGAAGATTGTGGCGTTATGTTTATGGATTAAATCTACCCATTGATTAGGGTTATTCTTACCCTCGTAAACGATAACGGTTTTACCCAAGTAAAGCGGGTCCATAAGACCTGACCCGAGGACATAAGTCCAATTAAACTTACCTGTATGGAGTATACGGTCATGGACGGCACTAAAATTAAACCAATACTTAGATGCTGGGTTCCTTCCTAATAGTGCCCTATGAGCATGCAACACACCTTTTGGATAACCAGTAGTGCCGGATGTATAAACTAGATAGGCTGGATCATCAGATTTGGTGGCAGGGTTTGGGGTACATACTTCAATCTTATCCATCTCAATACCTAGGTCATTCACATCCAAATAGTCACTGGACAAATCGTGGCTTGCTTGATGAATAAAGACAGCTTTAAGGAACGTCAATTCCTCTGCGATGGGCTCAAGACTTTTCCATGTTTCATGATCAGTTACTAAAACGGCAGCCTCTGAATCTTTAGCAAGGTAAATAACCTCTGTAGCGGTAAGAAGTGTTGATGTGGGAACAGCAATGCACCCTGCTTTCATTGCTCCTAAAAATGCTATCGGATAATGAAGACAATTGGGGAGCCTTACGAGTACGCGAGATTGCTTTTCCAGTTTTAAATTCTTAATAATTTCAGCAAATTGATTAGTCTTAGCCGCTAGTTCATCATAGGTAATGTTAGAGCTTCCTAGCTGATCATCTTCAACAATCATAGCTGTTTGTTTGCCATTCTTTAGACTTATTTGTCTGTCTGAGCAGGCCTCACCAATGTTGAAGTATTCTGGAATAATCCATTCCCAGCCTTTATGGTCTGCTGATATATTTTGTGATCGATCAATCATGACGGGTTGCCATAAGGCCAGTTTTGTCTTATCACTTGTTCTGGAAGCTTATTAAGTACTGATAACGTAAATTTCACATCACCCTCTTTTAACGCACCTAGCGCATAAGCTCTAAGTAGGGTTTGAAGGGCTTTCCCAAACATAGGGGGGTCTAACATCTCCCCATTGAATTTAATAGCACCACCAAGTAAAGCATCCGCCTCTACTGCAGCCTCTAAAATCTTTACTTTAAGCGCAATATCTGTTGGAGAAGGCGTATAGGCTACTTTGCACAAATGAATATGGCTAGGATGAATCACTTGTTTTCCTGTTAACCCCATCTCCCTCTCTTTAACCGCATGCCTATAAACAATCCTTGACTCCTCATCGCCGTGAAGATCAAGCCATCGACGCACATCACTTTGCTCCAAGAAGTCACTGGGCATAGATGATCCTCCAATAAGGGTCTCTACCCCACCAATAACCCCTTTTCCTGAAATACGCGCCTCAAACATAAGCTCATTCAAGAAATATGACAACTCATCTATCCAGTGCGTTGGTGTGATATTAATTCCCATGGCTTTTGAAAAGTCATGAATACCAAACACCACATGCTTCACTGAATCGAACGACATAAGGTCAGGGGCTATCTTAAGAGATTTTGGATGCTCGATGATGGGTTGTATGGTGATGGAAGGATTTATTTTATTAAGATGGTTTGTTAGGTGTTTAATCTCTGAGGCACCATAAACTTCCCCGGCTTTTGCAAGCATGACAGCATCCACACAATCAGGCACCTGCTCAATGAACTGCATATCAAATTCATAGTCCACTGTTTTAAATGAATTCACTCGGATAGCGATTGCCACATCAGGCCTGTTCGCACGAAGTAATGGTAGCTCATGTAACATAAGCTCACGACTCATCTCTTTTTTCCTACATCCATCCTCTAGATCGAAGATTAATGTATGTGCCTCTGTCGTATAGGCGTGTTTCTTCATACGCAAAGATGCCGCTTCTATACTTTCATAAACCCCAGAGGAAGGAGAGTATTTTACGGGAGGATAATAAAGCTGAATACCAGGCCATAAATCTCCTAGCAAATCGACATTTAGAGTGTTTATATTGTTATTCAGAGCATCTTCTTTTTTCATTATCTTTTCCTAGACTGTTGAAGTGCGTTTGCATTAAAACTCTCTATTTTTAAAACGATTTTCTTATGCGCTGCTAAGGGGTTAGTTTTTTTTTGCAGTATATCGAGCATAGTCATATCGTCTATCATTAAAAATTCGAGTAGCCTTTTTTTATCATCTACACTCATCATTGAGGAGTCTTTATTAATAAATCCGGATAAAAACAAGTCGAGCTCCAGCAGCCCTCTTCTAGATCGATGCTTTATTTCTTTATCAATGTTCGTCATGTTTTATAGTAAAAATTTTCTTGGTTTTTTTAGTGAATGTTGCCTTCTTTGCTTTAATTTGCATTTGCTTAATCCCTGTAATAGCTTTTGATGGGTTTAGCCCTTTAGGACAAACATCAGCACAATTCATAATGTTATGACATCGGTATAGACGATCAGGGTCATCCAGATCAACTAAGCGCTCTTCGTTGCCGTCGTCTCTTGAATCAGCAAGGAATCGATAGGCCTGGAGTAATCCAGCAGGACCAACAAATTTATCAGGACTCCACCAGAATGATGGGCAGGCCGTAGTGCATGCCCCACACAAAATACATTCATAAAGGCCGTCCAATTTTTTTCTGTCTTCAGGGCTTTGTAATCTCTCTTTTTTGGGTGGATCCTCACTATTGATAAGAAAAGGCTTTACTGAATTGTATTGTTTAAAAAATTGATCCATATTGACAACCAGGTCACGAATTACTGGCAGACCAGGCATAGGTCTGATAACTACCGGCTGTTTTAAATCACTTATTTTAGTAACACATGCCAGTCCGTTCTTTCCATTAATGTTCATTGAGTCAGATCCACATACCCCTTCTCTACACGACATTCGCATAGACAAAGAATCATCAGTAGATTTAATTTTAATAAGCAGATCTAGTAACATGACATCCTTGTGAGTAACCTCGACATCGTAACTCTGCATATAAGGTTTTTTATCTTTATCCGGATCAAATCGATAAATAGATATTTTCATAGCTTTCTCCTAGTACACACGTTCTTTTAGTGGGAACGAGTCGACGGTTAGTGGATGCAAATTCACCGGTCGATATGTAATGCTCTTATTTAAGGGGTTGTAGACCGTGTGTTTTAACCATCCATCATCATCCCTCTTAGGATAGTCGGATCGCGAATGTGAACCCCTACTTTCTTTCCGATTGCTTGCGGAGATAATGGTAGCTTCTGCAACTTCAATGAGATTTTTTACTTCCAATGCTTCAATACGCGCAGTATTAAATATTTTTGATGTATCACTTATTGAAAGATTATCCACACGTACTCTAAGGTCCTTGATCTTCTTCACGCCCTCCTCCATCAGCTCTGGAAATCGGAAAACACCGCAATGTTCCTGCATGACCTTTCTTATCTCATTGCCTACTGCGCGTGGGTCTTCTCCACTTTGTCCTTGCTCAAGAAGTGACAACCTTTCAATGGTTATATCACTAGCATTGCTGGGGATTTTTTTTAATGGGTTATTTTTGCATCGATTAATTACATCAATACCGGCCGCTCTTCCAAAAACAATGAGGTCTAATAGTGAGTTAGACCCAAGGCGATTTGCACCGTGAACTGATACACAAGCACACTCACCAACTGCGTAAAATCCTTCAACCACATTCCCATGGGTAGTATCTCTTACTTGGCCGTTCATTGTTGTGGGTATACCACCCATCATATAATGCACAGTAGGGACTACTGGAATAGGATCTTTTACCGGGTCGACATTAGCAAACTTAATGGAGGTTTCACGAATCCCGGGCAATTTTTCATCAATTAATTCTTCTCCCAGATGAGATAGCTCTAAATAAACCCCGTCTTTATTTTCTCCTATACCCCTGCCTTCTTTTACTTCAGTGGCAATAGCTCGTGAGACGACATCCCGACTCGCTAAATCTTTAACATTTGGAGCATATTTTTCCATAAATCTTTCACCGAGCGCATTCACTAAATACCCACCCTCACCTCTTACGCCTTCGGTAATCAAGACTCCTGCATTTAATATACCGGTAGGATGAAATTGCCAAAACTCCATATCTTCTAAAGATATCCCTGCTCTCGCCGCCATACCCAAGCCATCACCTGTGTTGATGTAGGCATTGGTGCTAGCCTCAAATATTCTCCCTGCACCACCGGTAGCGAATACCGTACTTTTTGCATGAAAAATTGCCAATTCACCTGATTGCATTTCGATTGCAATAACACCCAATACTGTACCTTCCACATCTCGAATTAGATCAAGGCATACCCACTCAATGAAGAATTCGGTATTAAGCTCGATATTTTTTTGATAAAGCGTATGAAGCATAGCGTGACCAGTTCGATCTGCAACCGAGCAAGTTCTTGAGATTGAAGATTCACCAAAGTTTTTAGTCATGCCACCAAAAGGCCTCTGATAAATTCGTCCATCATCATTTCTATCGAAAGGCATACCCATGTGCTCTAGTTCGTAAATGGCCTCTGCTGCATTTTTACACATATATTCGATGGCATCTTGATCTCCCAGATAGTCGGAGCCTTTGATGGTGTCGTACATATGCCATATCCACTTATCCTCAGAAATATTTGCTAGTGCTGCAGCAATACCTCCTTGCGCAGCCACGGTATGGGATCTGGTAGGAAAAACTTTAGAAATGACTGCAACTTTGAGCCCATCATTAGCTAACTGCATGGAGGTTCTAAGCCCAGCCCCGCCGCTGCCCACAATAATTGCATCAAAGGTGTAACGCTTAATCATAGCTATATCCAATTAAAAAATAGGTGAGATAAATCAACTCAACAACCATAGTAATAAATAAGAATGCATTAATAGTGGTCCGGACTGCGATGACTTTTATATAATCTTCAGTGATATGCAAAATCCCTATCCATGCATGGAAAAACATCAGTATAAAAAATACTAGAGTGGCATATTTTATGGCCCAATGATCAAATAAGGAGGCCCATACATCAAACGTTAAAGGTCTGTAGGTGGTTAAAATTAAAGCAAGGCTTATCATGTAGGTAGTCATAAATAATGCCGTAAATCGCTGATATAACCACTGGGTCATGCCGCCAAACGGACTTTTAAGACTTCTGACATTCATAGTAAATAAATCACCAACAATGTGCCCACAATACTCGACACTAAAACAGACTTACTGCTTAATCTCGCCACAATCAAATCATTTCCAATTTGCATGTCTAAAAGCAAATGCCTGAATCCAGCAATCAGATGATGGATGAGCCCCCAAACCATGAAATAAAAGATCAAGACAAATGGAAATGAAAATAATTGCGAGATAGTTCTCTCGTAAAATGATGCTGAGGTGAGGGAGTTACAAAAAGCGACGACCAGAAATGGCATAAAAATAAATAACACTGCCCCACTCATTCGATGAAGTATCGATACGAGTGCCGGCAAAGGAAGCCTGATAGTAAAAAGATTTAAATTTTTAGTAATTTTTTTAGGCATCTAATATGCCTCCTTAACAGCTGTGGCTACCCACTCAATAAGTCGTGGATCGAAAGGCTTTGGGATAAGGTAGTCGCGGCCAAATTCCATTGTATTGGTTTTATAAGCATCTAAAACTAACTGGGGGACCGGTTCTTTAGCTAGCTTCGCTAAGGCAAATGAGGCTGCCAGTAGCATATCGTTAGTTATTTCGGTAGCCTGTGCATCAAGCGCACCCCGAAACAAAAATGGAAACCCTAAGACATTATTTACTTGGTTTGGGAAATCTGACCTTCCTGTTGCCATGACAATATCATCCCTAATTGCATGAGCCTTGGATGGAAGAATTTCTGGGTCTGGGTTGGCAAGGGCAAAAATAATTGGATTCTTTGCCATTAGCTTAACGTGGTCTTCATCCAATAAGTTGGCCCCTGATACCCCAATAAACACATCCGAATTTTCCATGGCATCAGACAATAATCTACCTTTAGTTTCAACTGCAAGATCTTGATTATATTGATTTAAATCTTTTCTATTTTTGTATAAAATCCCTTTCCTATCAACCATAGTAATATGCTTTGCCCCCATAAGCTTCAACAGCCTTGCACACGAACAACCTGCTGCACCAGCCCCTAAAAAGACAATCCGGACTTCATGGATATTTTTATGCTGTATTTCCATGGCATTTGTTAGTGCCGCAGCAACAATCACGGCTGTTCCGTGTTGATCGTCATGAAAGACTGGGATGCTTAAACGCTTTTTTAACTCATTTTCAATATAAAAGCAGTGAGGAGCCGCTATGTCTTCTAAATTAATCCCTCCGAATGTCGGGGCAATATTGACCACGGTTTGAATAAATTCGTCCGGATCATCACAGTCAATCTCAATGTCATACACATCGATGCCTGCAAATTTTTTAAACAAGACGGCTTTTCCTTCCATAACAGGCTTAGAGGCTAATGCCCCCACATTGCCCAACCCTAAAACGGCACTGCCGTTTGAAATAACGGCGACCAAATTACCTTTATTAGTGTAGCGATAGGCATTAATGGGGTTGTCGGCAATTTCCATAACCGGCACAGCGACTCCAGGGGTATAAGCTAATGACAGGTCATCTGCTGTATCACATGCCTTTGATGACTCTACGCTGAGCTTACCAGGCCTTGGAAACTCATGATAGTGCAATGCTTTTTTCTTAAGGTCCATCACTCTAACTCAGTTGCGTAATGATGATTTTCAGTGAGGCAAAGACCTAGTCGCCATTCAATAGCCTTATTATCATAAGTAAATGACGTTCGTTCTACGCTTAATATAGGTGAACCTATTGAGACGCCTAGTAATTCTGCAGCTTCAGGGCTTGCTATTACTGCTCTAATCTTCTCTTTAGCATGAAGCATTTGTATGCCAAAGTCCGCTTCGTACATACGATACATAGAGCCTTTTTTTTCGATGATTTTTCCTGGGGTTAGCCCACGAAAAGAAGCAGCAGGCACTTTGATCAAATCCAATATTAATGGTTTTTCGTTAAATGTTAGAACGCGTTTAATAGAAACCACGGTTGACGCACTATTAATACCGAGTGTTTTAGCTAGTCCATTGCTAGCCTTCTCTTTTTCAAAAGAGATCAGCTTGTTATCAAGCTTTTCTTTGTCCCCTAGGCTTGATGTAAGCCTAAGAAAACGAAGCTGATTATGTTCTTCATTATGGCTAGCAACAAACGTTCCTTTACCTTGCCTTCGTATTAATATTTTTTCTGCTGCCAGCTCGTCTATTGCTTTCCTTACCGTACCTTGGCTAACATTATAAGACTGTGCTAATTCAATTTCACTGGGAATAGACTGCCCTGGATGCCATAAGCCACAAACCAAGCTCTCAGTAATTCTTTTTTTAATTTGTATGTATAACGGATTCATTAGATCCATTCTCCTTCAAAAAGATAAACCTTTTATTAACTCTTCTATATCTTATATAAGAGTTAAAAATAAATCAACACCTTTTTTTATATTATTATTGATGTTAATTAAATTATTAAGTTACTGTTATTTATGATTTTATTTATAAAATTTATTCATTTTTACTCTTTTTTATTTTTTACTCTTATATAAGACTTAATAAATTAATTGACATATATTTACTATATGAATTAGAATCTAGGTTAATTAAAACTTTATTCAATACAAAATTATAAAAATGACTAAATTAAATACATTACGACCCAGACGTTCGATGCTGTATGTCCCAGGGTGTAATAGACGCTATCTCGAAAAAGCTAAACACCTTAGGGTTGATTCAGTTATTTTAGACCTTGGAGACCCTATTCTTTTGGAAGCTAAAGAACAGTCCCGTACAAACGTAGTTGAGTTTCTTTCGGCTAAGGGCTATGGAAAGAAAGAAGTGGTTGTGCGTGTAAATGATTTGGACTCTCCATGGGGAAGAGATGATATCAAAGCTGTGGCTGGACTCCAGCCCGACGCCGTCTTATTTCCCAATATTGAATCGAAAGCCGATGTTATCGAAGCCATCACTGAGCTAGATAAAGCAGGCGGTAGTGAAGTTCCAGTAATGGTGATGATTGAAAGCCCTTTGGCAGTTTTGCATGCAGAAGAGATTGCAAGCGCCTCAGAAAGAATAGTCTGTATTGTTATGGCAACCTCAGATCTTTTGTCACAAATGGCAGCTAGAGTAACCCATGAGCGCACAGCGCTTCTAACGTCATTATCGCTGGTAATCTTGGCAGCGAGGGCCTATAACCGCGGTGTGGTGGACGGTATACATAGCAAATTAAATGATACTAACGCGTTTGAATACGCTTGTCGTATGGGAAGGGATATGGGTTTTGATGGTAAATCGTTAGTGCATCCCGATCAGCTCCCTTATGCAAACGATGCTTACACCCCAAAAAACTCTGAAATTGGCCATGCGGAAGAAGTTATCAAGGGGCTCAAAGAGGCTAATGCATCAGGAAGGGGGACGGTTGTTGTTAACGAACGGTTAATTGAACATCATCATGTTAACGCGGCAAAGAGACTGCTGATGTTACGAGATGCTATTGTGGAGCTTGAAAATGAGTAAAAGTAATTACTTAGAAGACTTTGCTGTTGGGCAAAAAATTGTCCATGCCATACCAAGAACGATTAGTGAGGGAGATGCCTCACTTTATATTGCGCTTACCGGTGATAGAAGGCCATTATTTTGCTCTGAGACTTTCGCCTCGCATCTAGGTTATAAAGAAATTCCGGTACATGATATGCTAGTTTTTCATATAGCATTTGGAAGAACTGTCCAGGATATTTCACTTAATGCCATCGCTAATTTAGGTTACGCTGACGTGAGGTTTACAAGCCCGGTCTTTTTGAGAGACACCCTCAGAAGCGAATCAACCGTAATAGGAATAAAAGAAAATTCAAATAAAAAAAATGGGATTGTATATGTGTACTCAAGTGTCTACAACCAACATAACGAGCGAGTTCTGTCATGGCAGCGATGGGTTATGCTTCCAAAAAAAAATAACGAAGCACTTGTGCCTACGACCCATATACCTGAGATAAAAGACCATGTTGATCCTAAAAATATATCTATTCCCAGTTACCTAAATGCAAGAAACTTTGATATTGCTTCAACTGGGTCAGATAGGTTATGGGGGGATTATCTTGTAGGGCAAACCATTGATCATAGCCATGGGTTAACTGTGGATGAAACAGCGCACACTATGGCCACACATCTCTATCAAAATAATGCCCGCCTTCATTTTGACGCACATTTAATGGAGAAAACAGCCTTTAAAAAACGTTTGGTATACGGCGGGCATATTATTTCCTTGTGTCATGCCATAAACTTTCAAGGCATGGAGAATGCACTCAATATTGTTGCTATCAATAGTGGAGCCCACAGCAACCCTACTTTTGCCGGAGATACTATCTATGCGAAAACCGTTGTTTTGGAAAAGCATAAAGTTGAGGGAAGGTCAGATCTCGGCTTATTAAGGCTTCGTCTGATTGGAATAAAAAATCTAGAGCCCTCCTCTCTTCATTCAATAATGCAAGAAGATGCTCCTAAGATTTACCACAAGAATGTGGTGCTTGATATCGACTATACCGTAACAATACCCAGAGGAAATTAATATGAATCTAGTCCATCCAAACGACGCATTATTTCAAGGAGAAAAACTTTTTCCGGTCATTCCTGCTTGTGAACATTTTGCAGGAAGCGAAAAATTGATCACCAAGGCATTGAGCTTTCAAGATGATCTGGGGCCAATTTTTGACATCACATGTGACTGCGAAGATGGGGCTGCAGCAGGTCAGGAAAAAGATCATGCGGAAATGATTGTTCGCGTATTAAGCTCTGATCTAAACAAATATAAAATGGCTGGAGTGCGTATTCATGACTACACCCATCCCTCTTGGAAGGCAGATGTAGATATTATCGTTAAAGGTATAGGCTCCTTTGTTAGCTATATAACGATTCCTAAATCTACCAATGTGGAACAAGTAAAAGAAATGGTGATGTACATAAAAAAACAAGCGATTTTTTATGGGGTAAATCGAATAATACCAATTCATGTGCTTATCGAAACTCATGGCGCCCTCAAGGATGTCCATAAGATTGCCGCCATTGAATGGATTCAAGTTCTCGATTTTGGCCTTATGGATTTTGTTAGCGGCCACCATGGCGCAATACCAGCAAGTGCTATGAGAAGTCCTGGTCAATTCGATCATCACTTGTTATCAAGAGCCAAAGCTGAGTTAGTTGCTGCAGCAATAGGTCACGGCATTGTTCCTGCACATAACGTTACTCTCGATTTAAAGAATGCTGAAACTACTTATGGCGATGCTAAAAGAGCAAGAAATGAGTTTGGTTTTATGAGAATGTGGAGCATTTATCCAACACAAATTTCAGCCATCGTTGATGCAATGAAACCTGATTTCAGTGAAGTATTAGATGGGGCACAAATACTCTTACAGGCTCAAAAAGCCAACTGGGGGCCAATTCAATATGACGGTGAGTTACATGACAGAGCAACTTATCGCTATTTTTGGGAAATTCTTCAGGCGGCTAAATTATCCGGGATGGATTTACCTAAAGAAATTGATGATACTTTTTTTGAGCCGGTGTCATGAAGAATATAAACACTCCGGGGCAGCTATTTAGAGCGGCGATTGCAAAAGAAAAGCCTTTGCAAATTATTGGGGCTATTAATGCCTACCATGCAAAGCTGGCTGAAAGTAGCCGCTTTAATGCTATTTATTTATCTGGTGGAGGAGTAGCAGCTGGTTCACTTGGTGTTCCCGATTTGGGTATTACTACGCTTGAAGATATTTTAATAGATATAAGAAGGATCACTGACGCCTCATCATTGCCCTTACTGGTTGATATCGACACAGGTTTTGGGGGGGCTTTTAATATTGCACGGACCATAAAATCGGTAGAAAAAGCCGGTGCTGCAGCAGTTCATCTTGAAGACCAGATCCAAGCAAAGCGTTGTGGGCATAGGCCAAATAAAGCCATTGTGTCGTTAGAGGAAATGATAGATCGGGTAAAGAGTGCTGTAGATGCTAAAAAAGATTCAAATTTTTGCATTATGGCGAGAACAGATGCCTTAGCAGTTGAGGGCTTAAATTCAGCTTTAGATAGAGCGCATGCCTGTGTTGAAGCTGGTGCAGATATGATTTTCCCTGAGGCCATAAACGACCTAGAAACTTACAAAATATTTACCGATCAACTTGATGTTCCTGTGTTGGCTAATATTACTGAATTTGGAGCCACTCCCTTATTTACGACAGAAGAGCTTAGAGATGTCGGTATCTCAATAGTGCTTTATCCATTAAGCCCTTTTAGGGCAATGAACAAAGCCGCATTGAATGTTTACCGAGGTATTCGTGAAGAAGGTACACAAAAAAATCTGATCGGACAGATGCAAACAAGAGAAGAGCTCTATGATTTTCTTGATTATCATCACTATGAGCAAAAACTGGATCAACTCTTTCAAAACGATAAGAAATAAAAGAGGTATTAATCTATGAACATAGAACCAAAGAAAGTAAAAAAAGGTGTTGCGCTAGCTGGTGTCAATGCAGGGACATCATCAATTTGTACCGTCGGGCACACTGGTAACGACCTCCATTACAGAGGGTATGACATCATTGATTTAGCAGATAAGTGCAGCTTTGAAGAGGTGGCGTATTTGTTAATCTATGGTACTCTCCCTAATCAGGTCGAACTGGATCAATACCAAGAAAAATTAAGGTCATTGCGGAGCCTTCCTGAAGACCTCAAAGCTGTTTTAGAAAAAATTCCAAAAAGCGCTCATCCAATGGATGTTATGAGAACTGGTTGTTCAATGTTAGGAACGTTAGAGCCAGAATCTATTAGCAGGAATGCCAAGGGTGCAAAAGAATTAGCCAATCGCCTTATATCCTGCTTCAGCTCAATCTTAATCTATTGGTACAAGTTTGCTTTTGAGGGAAAAAGAATTGATGTTGAAACAGAAGATACATCTGTGGCCGGGCATCTCCTCCACTTGTTGCACGAAAAAAAACCGTCAGTCCTCCATGAAAAATCAATGAACATATCATTAATTCTTTATGCTGAGCATGAGTTCAACGCCTCTACCTTCACTTCTAGAGTGATTGCAGGAACTCTTTCGGATATGTACTCATCTATTACTGGAGCAATAGGAGCATTAAGGGGCCCAAAGCACGGGGGAGCGAATGAGGTAGCAATGGAAATTATAGGTCGCTACAAGAGCCCAGAACAGGCTGAGAATGATATAAGGATGCGCATGGCCAACAAGGAAATCATTATTGGTTTTGGTCACCCGGTGTACACAATAAGTGACCCGCGTAATGAATGCATAAAAAAGGTTTCGTATGAATTATCAAAGGATGCGGAAGATATGCACTTATATGCTATTTCTGATCGAATCGAACAAGTAATGTGGGAGGAAAAAAAGATGTTTCCAAACCTTGATTGGTATAGCGCCTCCTCATATCATTTAATGGGAATACCAACCTCCTTATTCACGCCACTTTTTGTCATTTCACGAACAACTGGCTGGGCTGCCCATATCATGGAGCAAAGAGTCGACAACAAAATTATTCGGCCAAACGCTTTATATAACGGTCCAAGCAATCGCCCTATTCCACCTATTAAACAACGTTAATAAATATTGGAAAAACCATGTCCCTGAATGCATCACCAACAAAACAAAAGCCTGACCAAGTCATCGTAGATATAGCAGACTACGTTCTCAATTACGAAATAGATAGTAATCATGCTTTTGATACAGCCAGAAACTGTTTGATTGACACCCTGGGATGTGGGCTAGAAGCCCTAAGTTATCCTGCTTGTACGAAGCTTCTTGGGCCTATCGTTCCTGGGACAATCGTTCCTAACGGGTCAAGAATACCCGGAACATCCTATCAATTAGATCCTATTAATGCCGCTTTTAATATTGGTGCAATGGTTCGATGGCTAGACTTTAATGATACGTGGTTAGCGGCAGAATGGGGACATCCATCGGATAATTTAGGAGGCATTTTAGCTGTTGCAGATTGGATTTCACGAACAAACCAAGCGGAGGGCAAGCCGCCTCTTTTAATTAGGGACGTACTGGAGGCAATGATCAAAGCCCATGAAATTCAAGGAATACTTGCATTAGAAAATAGCTTTAACCGTGTAGGTCTTGATCACGTAATTCTAGTAAAGGTAGCTTCTACAGCCGTAATAACAAAAATGCTTGGAGGAAATAAAGGGCAGATCATCGACGCTTTATCGAATGCATGGATTGATGGGCAAAGCTTAAGGACTTATCGTCATGCACCTAATACAGGCTCTAGGAAGTCATGGGCTGCTGGGGATGCCACAAGTCGCGCTGTTAGGTTGTCCTTAATGATTATGAAGGGAGAAATGGGATACCCTTCGGCTCTCTCTGCTAAAGGCTGGGGTTTTTATGATGTTTTATTTGAAGGAAAAGAATTCCAGTTCCAAAGAGGTTATGGAAGTTACGTTATGGAAAATATACTGTTTAAAATCTCTTTTCCTGCTGAGTTTCATGCACAAACTGCCGTTGAGTGTGCGTTAACGCTGCATGAAACAGAAGTTAACAGATTGGATGCGGTGGATAAAATTGAGCTAATAGAGAAGATTATGATTACCACCCATGAATCGGCTATAAGAATTATTGACAAAAAAGGCCCTCTTTCCAATCCAGCTGACCGAGATCATTGCATTCAATACATGTTGGCTATCGGTCTACTTAAAGGGAATTTAACTGCTCAGGACTATGAGAACGAGACTGCTAGTGACCCTAGAGTAGATAAGCTTCGGAATATTATGGTGTGCCATGAGAGTGAGCAGTTTAGTAGGGATTATCATGATCCGGAAAAACGCTCAATCGCCAATGCTATTCAAATTTTTTATAAGGACGGCACTGCCTCACCTAAAGTTTCGGTAGAGTACCCTATTGGTCATAAAAGAAGGCGTGATGAAGGTATCCCAAAACTCGTGGATAAATTTAAAATCAATCTAGCGCGGGAATTTGATATTGGGAAAGCGTCAGCTATTCTTGAATCAAGCATGGATCAATCAAGGTTGGAGGAAATGCCTGTAAATGACTATGTTGACTTATTCTGGAAAGGATAACTTATTAACGTGCTCTATGATATGAAGCAACTCATCATTGGGGTTATCGTAATCCTCAAAGCTGCCTAACTTGCAAAGCGTGTACCAATACTTGCTGTTTGACTCATCCCCCTCTATTTTATGCAATACAGCATGTATCCATTTAGCTACGTCAAGATCCATGTTTTGAACTATCTTATGGCTACTATCCCAGTCTCCATCAAGCGCCATATTTAAGGCTAATATAAGGTCTTGGTAATCTGTGCTCACAACAAAATCTATACCTTTATTTGCTGCTCTTTGTTGATTCTATATTCACAATCTACTTTATGATTTTCAATTAAACCATTGATATATAATGATGAATTTTTACAAAATTTACATTGATAGTTGTTTGTATTTGGCTCAATCTTTTCTTGTGGGTAGTCGATAAAAAATCTAGTTTCCATGTGTGTAATAGTCCTATTGTTAATTAAGTAGCGACAGTGTAATCACCAGCCATCTGTCCTGTTAATGGATCTTAAGTAGCTGTTATGTGCCTCAACCTCATCCAACGCCGGTTGAGTGACAATCAAATCGGCGTGATCTACAGATTGGAGGGCGGCCTTAGAACTATCTTCCTCAAAGTTAATAGTGAAAGCTTCTTGCCCTCTTGTCATCTGAATGTATACCTCCCCTAGCAGCTGAGCATCTAACAGTGCTCCGTGTAAGCTACGAGTCGAGTTGTCAACATCAAAGGCCCTACAAAGCGCATCCAGACTGTTTCTTTGCCCCGGCCTTATTTCTTTTGCAAACTTCAGTGAATCCATAATTCCATCACAGTAACTCTCAAGCTTTTCCATGCCAATCTTGCCAAACTCCATATTTAAAAAACCCACGTCAAAGGGAGCGTTATGAATAACAAGCTCACTTCCATTAATAAATGCGATAAAATCTGCAGCAATATCAACAAACAAAGGTTTATCGTTAAGGAAGTCTAAGGTGATGCCATGAACTTCCTGAGCAGCTGCATCTATCTCTCTTTGGGGGTTAATATAAAAATGAAAGCGGTTACTGGTGGCTTGCCTATTATTAAATTCTATAGCAGCGATCTCAATGACTCGGTGCCCTTGATTAGGGTCTAAACCTGTAGTCTCCGTATCTAAAAATATTTGCCTCATGATTGCTGGCTTGAGGAATGCACACCAAGGTTAGCAAGATAGTCAGCTCTATCGTTCTCAATATGCCCTGAATGCCCCTTAACCCACTGCCAAGTAATTTGATCAGAGTTGAGGTTATCTAGCCTAACCCAAAGGTCTTGATTTTTAACCGGCTGCTTATTACTTGACTTCCAACCATTTCTCTTCCAATTAATGATCCATTCGCTTATGCCTTTTTGCACATAGGTTGAATCAGTAAAAATCGTTACCTCTTGAATCATATCTATCGATTCTATGGCCATTATCACCGCCATTAATTCCATACGGTTATTTGTTGTATTTTTTTCTCCGCCATACAGTTCTTTATTTTCAGAACCATTAATAATGAGCGCACCCCACCCACCATCACCGGGATTACCTTTGCACGCCCCGTCTGTATAAACTTTAATCATTAAGTAGCCTTTAATTTATTTGGTACAGCTTTATCTTGTTTCATTTTATTCCATTTAGGTCGTAATGGGGTAACTCCAACGACATCTTTTCTGGCAACAATAAAGTAAACATTGCCAAATAAAGGCAACCATCTTGCTCCAACGTCTTCAAAAAGTTTATGGGCAGAGGCATTGTCTGAAAATAATGGCTGGTAATCTACCATGCGGCCCTCTTCAACAGTAAAACCCTCCTCTTTTAGGATTTTTTGAGCAGCACTAAGCGAGATAAACTTTTGGTTCCATGGGGAAAAATTATCAAAACAAGTGAGGTTTCTTAGTCCTGCAAAACTAAATGGGTTGAAGGATAAAATAACTACTCTCCCTCCAGGAATAATAACTCTAAAAAATTCGGAAAAATGAGCCTGAATGTCACCGATTTTTTCTAACTGATGCTGACTAATAATCAAATCAATTGAGTCTTTTTCAAAGGGGAGGTGCATGGAGCTACACACAATATTTCTGTCAGGGCCTTCCATCATTATGTGATGGTTCATACGCGTTTGTTTTAAAAGGTTCCTTCCTAAGGTGTGGGTTTGAAGTGAGAAATAACCAAATTTATCTTCCAAAAAATCACTCAGAATAGCCTCTTCAGCATTCAGTAATCTTTGTCCGTTTTTCGTATCAAACCATGTCATAAGTTATTAAATATATTTAAAATCATAGTAAACTTAAAGCCTGTATGCAGACTAACAATTCATCACATTCTAACACCTCGATCGTTCCAATTAAGGCATTTATGGATAACTATATCTGGCTCATTAAAGATTGCAGGAATGTTGCTATTGTTGATCCAGGAGATGCTAAGCCAGTAATTGATTATCTTAAGAGCAATGATCTTTATCCAAAAGCTATACTAATAACCCATAAACATTATGATCATATTGGTGGGGTAGCAGGCATAAAATTACAATATCCTGGGGTAAAAATTTATGGACCAAAAAACTCTAGCTTTGATTTTGATTATATTGTGCTAGAAGAAGGAAGTACGCTATCTATCGAAGGTATAGATATCAAGCTCAATGTGTTAGAAACTCCCGGCCACACAGACGAGCATATAGCCTATTATAACGATGAAGTTTTATTCTGTGGAGATACCCTATTTGCTTGCGGGTGCGGACGGCTTTTTGAGGGTACAGCTGAACAAATGTTCAATACATTGCAGAAATTTAAGAGTTTAAAGCCGCACACGAAGGTTTATTGTGCACACGAATATACATTAGAAAATATTCGGTTTGCAATGAGCCTAGATAAAGATAACACTCATTTAAATAAAAGATTTGATGAAGATAGGCTAAAATCGAACACACTACCCTCAACAATCGAAAAAGAGATGGCAACAAATCCTTTTCTGTTAGCAGAAAATTCCGAACAATTTAAAGTGATTAGGCTCAAAAAAGATGCATTTTAAACAAACAGTATGGCGCTTTATTGTGTTCAATTTAATGAATGCATTGCTGGCTACCAATGTTTATGCGATTACCAACGTTACAGGTGACCCCATAATTATCATCGACGATGATACCCCTGAAAATGTAATTATAACGGATGATATTTTTCCTGCAAAGCCAGCAGAAAGTCTTTGGCCTAAAATAAATGCAGGCTATAAAATGTATACAAAGCCAAGTAAAAAAGGCTTAAAAAGAATAAAAAAATATGAAAATTGGTATAAAAAAAGGCCTGATTATATTGAGCGCATGATGGTTCGAGCAAATAAATACCTTTATTTTGTTTACCAAGAGGTTAAAAAAAGAAATATGCCCATGGAAATTGCTTTACTACCTATGATTGAAAGTGCTTACAATCCCCTGGCAAAATCTAAGGCAAAAGCAGTTGGTATGTGGCAGTTTATTCCATCAACGGGAAGGCTTTATGGCTTACAACAGGATTGGTGGAGAGATGAAAGAAAAAATGTTATTGAATCTACCGATTCAGCGCTAGATTACCTAGAAAGGCTTCACGACGAATTTGGTACTTGGGAGTTAGCTTTGGCTGCTTATAACGCAGGTGAAGGTCGTGTGGGCCGTACCCAGAAAAAAAATAAAAGGAATAAAAGGCCTACTGATTTTTATAGTTTAAATCTTCCTATGGAGACTAGAAATTACGTCCCCAAGCTTCTAGCGATAAGAAATATTATGCAAAACCCGGCTAAATACGGGATTGAACTCAAAGACATACCATTCCAACCTTACTTTGAGTCTGTGGTGGTTCCAGATGAAATTGATACTGAATTAGCTGCACGTCTTGCTGAAATATCTTTAGAGGAATTTCAGTTATTAAATGCTGAGCACAAAAGACCAATTATGAAGTCAGTTGAGGGAGCTCACTCTATTCTTCTTCCTGTAGGCGCGGTAACAACATTCAACAAAAATCTTTTTGCGCATGATCAACCCATTAGTAGCTGGAAAGTTTACAAACCCAAGAAGGGGGAAACGTTAAAACATGTAGCGAAAAAATTTAATATTGATTGGAGGGTATTGGCCAAAGTGAACCAACTTAGAAGTCAAAAAAGATTTGGTAAGCGGAATATTCTCCTGATTCCCAATACCAATGCTATAGGCACAAGCTTTCCAAGTAGCGGGGGAATTATTGACTACCATACGATAATTACTCATCGAGTAAAGTCCGGTGAAACACTAAGCCACATTTCCTCCCGATACAAGGTGGGCGTTAAGGCAATCATGGAATTTAATGAACTACCCTCTTCAAAAATAATCATAGGGGATATACTAGATATTCCAAAATAATATGATGCACCATCCATCTCACACTATTACTAGAACAATAACGCTATTAATCCTAATATTTAATTTAATAAGTTGCTCGAACAATGAATCAGAAACTATTGATTATAAAGAAAGTTATAAGTTAGAGGGTGGAGGAAATTTAGTCAATGCTATGGTGGGAGAACCAAGTAACCTTATCGCCATGATCGCGGGTGATTCAGCATCTTCAGTTATTGCAGGAAATATTTTTAACTCGCTAATCAAATACGATGAAAAATTAAATTATGCGCCTGAGCTTGCTGAAAAATGGGATGTTTCGCTGGATCAAAAAACTATAACCTTTACCTTAAAAGAAAACCTTTTTTGGGCTGACGGAACTCCTTTAACTAGTGAAGACGTTCTTTTTACCTGGAAATTAGTTACAGATCCGAAGACAAGAACACCTTATGCATCTGACTATCTTTTGGTGAAAGAAGCTTCAGCACCAAATCCAAAAACTTTTGTTGTGACTTATGATGAGACTTATGCACCAGCAATTGATACATGGGCCTCTCTTCATATTCTACCAAAACATATTTTGAAAGATGAAGATATTAATAATACGTTTTTCTCAAGAAATCCTATTGGCTCAGGATATTATCAATTAGATCAATGGATAAGTGGTCAGCAAGTAACGCTTAAAGCTAATACTAAAAGCTCTCAAGGCCCTGCAAATATAAAATACCTGACTTCACGAATCATACCTGACACATCATCTCAATTTCTTGAGCTAACGGCTGATAATATAGATCTAATGAATATTAACCCTATCCAGCATCAAAGAGTATTCCCCGCTCGTAAGGACTTGGAACAAAAAATTAATTTATATAAAGAGCTTGGTAATGGATATACCTACCTCGGTTTCAATCTTAAAAAAGAGCCCTTTAATGACATTAATGTTAGGCGTGCAATTAACTATGCAATCGATAAAGATGAGGTTATAAAAGGAGTCTTGTTAGGTCTTGGTGAGCCAGTAGCCAGTCCTTACAAGCCCGGTACGCGATGGAATAATGCCAATCTGTCACCCTACCCTTACGATCCTAACAAAGCGCTGTCCTTATTGAAGGCTGCCGGATATCAGAAGAACCAATCTGGGTTATTTGAGAAAGATGGCAAAGTTTTAGGCTTCGAAATACTTACCAACCAAAATAAACAAAGAGAAATGACGGCAGTTCTTGTGCAAAGAAGATTAAAGGAAATAGGAATTGACGTGACTATCCGAGTTATTGAGTGGGCAAGCTTTATCAATCGATTCATCAAAACGGGAGACTTTAATGCAGTAGTATTAGGATGGAGTCTTTCGCTTGATCCAGACCAATACAATATTTGGCATTCTAGCCAACAGGGGCCTGGTCAGTTTAATTTTATTGGCTACAACAATAAAGAGGTAGATAAGCTCCTAGAGGACGGGAGAAAAGAACTTGACCCTAGTAAGCGGCAAAAAATTTACTATAAGTTTTCTGAGCACCTATTAAGTGACTCTCCGATTGTTTACCTTTATGCAGGTTATGGCTTATCAGCTGTCAATAAAAGGGTTCAGGGTATAAAAACTCCTGCTCCCCCTGCAGGAATTTATCATAATAGTTATGACTGGTTTATACCTCAATCACTCAGAAGAAATGAGATGGCAAATTAAAAATGCTTAAATACCTAATTAAAAGAATGCTGTGGATGTTTCCAATGTTAATTGGAATTAGCCTTATCTCGTTTTTTATTATGCATCTAGCTCCAGGTGATGTTACGTCAAATGAATCATCATTTAATCCCAAAGCATCAGAGGAGTCGAGGCAGAAGCTGAGAGAATTATACAATCTCGATAAACCGGTCATGGTTCAATATGGTTTGTGGTTAAAGCGTATAGTAAAGTTAGATTTTGGAAGGTCTTTTTCCTCCCATCAACGACCGGTGCTTTGGGAAGAAAAAGATAAGAACGGAAATATTACAAAGGGCTTAATTCAAGAGTCTTTGCCTATTACTTTATTAATAAATCTTTTAGGTATTTTTATTATTTTTTCTATATCTATTGTCTTGGGAACTGCCTCGGCAATAAAGCAAAATACTTGGGTCGATCGATCGATAACCCTATTCGTTTTTGTCGGCTTTGCCATACCTGGCTTTTGGCTTGCCCTACTCCTAATGTACTGGACTGGTGTGGCCAATCAATGGCTGCCAATATCAGGCCTTCATAGCCAAGGCTATTTATCACTTGATTTATTTTCACAAACTCTCGATCTACTTAAGCACCTTGTCTTACCAGTATTTGTTTCATCGCTCAGCGGTTTAGCTGGCATATCATTGTATGTAAGAAATGGTATGCTGGATGTATTGCATCAGGACTTTATAACAACAGCCCGATCAAAAGGGTTGAGTGAAAAAAAAGTAATATTTGTGCATGCCCTTAAAAATGCCATTCTCCCTCTAATAACTATTGTCGGATTATCCATACCTGGTTTAATCGGCGGATCCGTTATTGCCGAGTCAATCTTTGCTATTCCTGGGATGGGTAAATTATTTTATGATTCTGTTTTAATGCGAGATTTTCCAGTAATCATGGGAATACTTACTATCGGTTCAGTCTTAACTTTATTTGGTAATCTTCTAGCAGATCTTGGTTATGCATGGGCTGATCCACGAGTTCGTAAAGGTATTATAAAATGAGGAAAATCATTCGAAATCCTCTGGCCTTATCTGGATTAATCATTATTTTTTTGATTCTAGTTCTGGCTCTATTTGCGCCCATCATTGCCCCTTATGACCCGAATTTTATTGATATAGAGTCTATATTAATCGCTCCATCATTAAGCCATCTGATGGGTACTGATGGTCTTGGACGCGATGTATTTTCACGAATGCTCTTTGGCGCAAGAATTTCATTGCTGGTAGGTTTTGTTGCTGTAGGCATTGCTACTGCAATTGGAGTTATCCTTGGTTCAGTTGCTGGGTACTATAGGGGGTGGTTAGACTCACTAATCATGAGATTGGTAGACATTATGCTATCTATCCCATCTTTCTTTCTAATATTAGCGGTGATAGCGTTTTTAACGCCATCTATATGGAATATTATGATTGTTATTGGATTGACTTCTTGGATGGGGGTTACCAGGCTAGTAAGAGCAGAGTTTTTTAGTCTAAGACAAAGAGAGTATGTAATGGCAGCGCAAACAATGGGTGCCAGTGATTTGAAAATCATTACGAAACACTTATTACCAAACAGTCTCACGCCTATTATTGTAAGCTCCGTTCTAGGCATAGCAAGCGCAGTTTTAGTTGAATCAGGATTAAGCTTTCTAGGACTTGGAGTTCAGGCACCAACAGCATCATGGGGTAATATACTCACAGATGGTAAGGAGTATATCCAGTTTGCATGGTGGCTTTCATTATTTCCGGGTATGGCTATTCTGCTTACAGTATTAGGTTATAATTTATTAGGGGAAGGGTTGCGTGATGCAATGGATCCTAAAAATAACAACTAATTTTAGAAAGAAGACTAAAAATGGGATTTCTGAATGGTAAGAAAGTATTAGTACTAGGATTGCTAAGTGACAGATCGATTGCTTACGGTATTGCTTCTGCAATGAAAGAGCAAGGTGCTGAGCTTGCATTCACCTATCAGATGGAAAAGCATCAAGGAAGAGTGGAAAAATTAGCATCAAACTTTGACTCTAAAATTGTACTGCCGTGCGACGTAGGAAGTGACTCACATATAAATGATTTATTTCCCAAGTTAAGTAAGTATTGGGATAAATTTGATATTTTGGTACATTCAGTGGCCTTTGTTCCTAAAGAAGCGCTGGCTGGCGATTTTGTCCAATCGACTACGAGAGAGAATTTTTCTATAGCTCATGACATAAGCTCATACAGCTTCACTGCACTAGCTAAAGCATCTCTACCTTACCTTAATGAAAATGCTAGCTTACTTACGGTTAGCTACCTTGGTGCAGAGAGAACAATGCCCAATTATAATGTTATGGGTTTAGCCAAAGCTAGCTTAGAAGCAAATGTTCGCTATATGTCGCACAGCCTTGGTAGTAAAGGCATCAGAGTTAATGCAGTTTCAGCAGGACCAATCAAAACCCTAGCTGCATCGGGGATTGCGAATTTTGACAAAATGATTGGTTACAATGAAAAACATGCTGCATTGAAAAGGAATGTCACGATTAATGAAGTAGGAAATGCTGCCGCTTTCTTGTGTAGCGACTTGGCTAGTGGAATTACTGGTGAAATTACCTATGTAGACGGTGGGATGAACATTACTGCAGCAGGGACTATTGATTAGAGCTTAAAACCTTGGGGTTGATCTTAATCTTTGCATCAGCCCTTAAATCGTCAATATAAGCAGCTTGTATAGCACCTTTTAATGCCTTCTCGTATTCTTCTCTATACAAATCAACCGAAAGTTCATCAGTGACATCCTCATCCACTACATTATTGATTTTAATTACAAAAAATTCACCTTTAAGATCGTAAAAACCAGAATAAGTAGGTAATTCGCTTGTATCTATCTGAAAAATTTTCTTAACAAGCTGATCCGAAAGTCCTTGTTTGTCTATCCTGTCAATAACAAGCTCGTCAAACCATTCAACCTTCTTCTTCTTACTTTTTAAATCCTCAACCAACATGTTCCCGTCTTCAATTATTAGTTCTTGGCTTTTTCTTTCAATAATTAAATCAACAACTTGTTCTTTAATGTCATTTAACGGTTGTAAAGCTGATGGACTAAAATCAATAACACGCGCCGACACTAAATTATTTGGAGACACCTCAATAGCTAATGTGTTTGTTTTTGATTCAATAGACTCACTAGAAAATATTTCATTAGCAAAAGCATCGTTATTGAAAAATCTCTTTGCATCATCAAGGCTTAACCACTGGCTCTGCTGAACCTCTAATCCAAATTTTTGTGCCGCAACAGACAGATCTTCAGAATTCTCATACACGGTATTATTAAAATTTTCCGCATTAGTTGCGTATTGATCAAGGGCTTTCCCATAAAGAAGCTCTCCTTTGATTTGAGTCTTAATTTTGTCAAAACTAACTTGCTCGCCTTTAATATCCGTAAGCTTGATAATATGAAGGCCAAATTCTGTTTCCACTAACCCAGATAAACCATCAACTTTTAGTCCAAATACTGCATCTGCAAATGGTTTAACCATATCACCACGGGAGAAAAAGCCAAGGTCACCTCCCTGCTTTGCTGATTCTGTATCTTGAGAAAGCTCTTTAACCTTGTTTTCAAAAATTTTAGGTGATTTTTTAATCTCATTTAGTGTTGTTTGGGCTAAATCTCTTATCCTGGCTTTTTCTTCAAAATCAATTCCTGGCTGATATGCAAATAATATATGCTTGGCTCTTCTCTGCTGATTAGCTTCAAACTTACCCTTATTGGCATCAAAGAATTGCCTTGCCTCTTCATTTGATACAGAGATGGTTGGGACAATACCTGCTACTGAGTAAATCAAAAACTCTATTTTAACTCTATCTGGCATAATAAATTTTGATGTATTTTCATCGTAAAACTGCTTTACCTCATCGTCTGTTGGTTTAATTTTCTTTTTGTAGTCATCCAGCCTTATCTCATGCAGACTAATATCCCTCTTTTGGTACGCAAGATTAACCAGTCGTTGTGTGATCTCATTGGGTACGTATATGAGGCGATTAATGCTGTCTTTGGCCTGTTGGGTAGCCATTTGAGTGCGTATCCTATCCTCAAGCTTTTTTGGCGTTAAATTATTATACTGAACAATCTGATCGTATCGTTCCTGGGAAAATTTACCATTTTCTTGAAAATCAGGCATACCCACAATGTATGAACTTAGCTGCTCATTACTAATAACAAATCCATTTTTATCAATAGATTGATTCATAAGCTCTGTCGATATGAGATTGTCTAAAACAGCTTTTTTAAATTCAGGGGAGTCAAATAGAGCTGGGTCAGTGTTCGGGTCAGTCATTTGTTCACGGATCATTGCCTCGGTATTTTGATACTGTTGAGCAGAGATATCTACGCCATTAACTTTGGCAATGTATACATTTGACCCTACCGAGCTAAGATATGAGTCTATTCCAAACAAGGCGAAAGGAATAATTATGATTGCTAAAATTACTTTTGCTAATTTAGAATCAGTGCTATTTCTTATTTTATCTAACATAATTTTATTACCTATTTTTAACTTCTAATTAATTAACCGAGCTATTAAATAAAAGGTTCTTTCTCATATTAAAAAAGGCGAACTTTCATTCGCCTTAATTAAGTATTGGCGGAGTGGACGGGACTCGAACCCGCGACCCCCGGCGTGACAGGCCGGTATTCTAACCAACTGAACTACCACTCCATAATGGTGGGTGCTACAGGGGTCGAACCTGTGACATTCGCCTTGTAAGGGCGACGCTCTACCAGCTGAGCTAAGCACCCAAATTCCCCAGAATTTGAGCTCGCCATTTTACAATATACTTCTAAACAAAGCTAGCGAAAACCCTCTATATTTTTTAATGCGCGACCGTTTTATTCTCACGAACTAACTTTTTACCCTGGCTTCGTGGTTTAGCCTTCATGTCTTCACTGCTTTGTTGAGGCATTCTTGTTAAAGCAATTTCTAATACCTTGTCAATCCATTGGGTTGGAATAATTTCTAACTGACTCTTTATTTCATCAGGGATGTCAGCCAAATCCTTAGCGTTTTGCTCAGGAATAATAACTGTTTTAATGTTCCCCCTATGCGCAGCTAAAAGCTTTTCCTTTAATCCACCTATAGGTAAAACTTCTCCACGCAATGTGATTTCACCTGTCATAGCAACGTCAGACCTTACTGGTATACCTGTTAATGATGAAATGATTGCTGTGGTGATACCGATACCGGCACTTGGCCCATCTTTGGGGGTAGCTCCTTCAGGAAAATGAATGTGAATATCCTTTTTTTCATGAAAAAACTCATCAATACCTAGTCGTTTAGCTCGATTTCTAACCACACTTAATGCTGCATGAATTGATTCCTGCATAACATCACCAAGCTTTCCAGTAAGAATGGTTTTTCCTTTTCCTGGAAGCTCTACTGTCTCGATTGTCAAAAGCTCACCTCCAACCTGTGTCCACGCCAAGCCAGTGACTTGACCTATTTGGTTCTTTTTGGCAGCCAAACCAATGTCATAAATCTTCACTCCCAGATAGTCGGCAATATTTTTATTGCTTACAACTATTTTTGTCGGTTTTTTCATTGATGCGATAGCTTTAACCACTTTTCGACAAATTTTAGCGATCTCTTGCTCCAATCGTCTTACTCCGGCTTCCCTAGTATAAAACTGCACAATATCTTTTACAGCTCTGTCCGTGATGTTAAGCTCCGACTTCTTAAGGCCGTTATTCTCAAATTGCTTAGGTATAAGGTATTTGTGTGCGATACTAATCTTTTCCTGTTCGGTATAGCCAGCAAGTCTAATAATCTCCATTCGATCTAGTAATGGCTCAGGTATGTTCATAGAGTTGGCAGTAGCTACAAACATAACGTCTGATAAGTCATACTCTATTTCCGCATAATGATCTGTAAATGTGTGATTTTGTTCGGGGTCTAACACCTCTAATAAAGCAGAAGACGGGTCACCTCTAAAATCCTGACCCATTTTATCAACCTCATCAAGAAGGAATAAAGGGTTATTTGAGTTGACTTTAGTCATATTTTGTAAAATTTTTCCAGGCATAGAACCAATATAGGTTCTTCTGTGACCCCTAATTTCAGCCTCATCTCTTACACCACCTAATGCCATACGAACAAATTTTCTGTTAATAGCTTTTGCAATACTTTGACCTAAAGATGTTTTTCCTACTCCAGGAGGACCGACAAGGCAAAGTATTGGGGCCTTGGACTTACCAACTCGATTTTGGACGGCTAAGTACTCTACGATGCGCTCTTTTACCTTTTCCAGGCCATAGTGATCTGCATCTAAATTGATTTCAGCATTATTTAGATCGTGGTTTATCTCAGATTTTTTGTTCCATGGAAGAGAAATAATGGTTTCTATGTAGGTCCTAACAACAGAAGCTTCAGCAGACATTGGGGACATTAATTTTAGTTTTTTTAATTCTGACAAACACTTTTCTAAACCCTCCTCGCTCATGCCCGCATCTTTAATTTTTTGTTCAAGCTCTTCAAGCTCAGCATTTTCATCTTGCTCACCTAGCTCTTTTTGTATCGCTTTGACTTGTTCGTTGAGATAGTACTCTCTTTGTGACTTTTCCATCTGATTCTTAACTCTGCCGCGAATTTTTTTCTCGACCTGAAGTATATCAATTTCAGCTTCCATGATATTTAATAACAAATCTAGACGGGATCTTATGTCGAACGTTTCTAGGATGTTTTGTTTTTCTGAAAGCTTAAGCGTTAAGTTAGCTGCAATCGAATCAGCAAGTCTTCCTGGCTCAGTTATAGCTGTAAGTGAAGTAAGGATCTCTGGTGGGATTTTTTTGTTTAATTTCACATACTGATCAAATTGTGAAAAAACAGAACGCATAAAAGCCATGGTTTTTTTGTCTTTACGCTCTTTAATCGGAACCAGGCTGATATCGGCTGACCAATAACTACCTTTTTCATTAAATTTAATGACATTGGCTCTATCAAGACCTTCGACTAATACCTTAACGGTACCATCAGGTAGTTTTAACATCTGTAATATTGTTGCTACTGTACCAACCTTATATAAATCCTTGATAGCAGGCTCATCTTTGCTGGCATTTTTTTGCGCAACTAAAAAAATCTTTTTATCGCCATTGTTTGCCTCCTCAATAGCTTGTATTGATTTTTCTCGACCCACAAATAGCGGTATAACTAGTTGTGGGTAAACAACTACATCCCTTAAGGGAAGCATTGGTAACAGTTGGTTGTCAGTGTCTTTTTTCATTAATTTTTTTTGATTTTTTAGTTATAACTTAAGTTAAGTATGGTGATGTTTATAAAAATTACAAGGGTGTTGCAACGCTCATTTTACTTGCTGTTGCTTGTCCTCTTCAACAAAGATCATTAAGGGTTTGGTGTTATCTGCAATAACATTCCCGTCAATCACAACTTTTTCTAGATCTTTGGTTGTTGGTAATTCGAACATAGTTTCTTTGAGTGCAATCTCAAGTATAGAGCGAAGTCCGCGTGCACCAGACTTTCTTTCAAGTGCTTTTTCAGCAATAGCCTCTAATGCTTCAGGCCTAAAATCTAATTCTACCCCCTCAATGCGAAATAACTTTTTAAACTGCTTGGTGAGAGCGTTTTTAGGTTCAGTTAAAATTCTTATTAAAGCTTCTTTGTCTAAACTTTCAAGTGTCGTAATTACAGGGAGTCTCCCGATAAACTCAGGGATCAATCCAAACCTAATTAGATCTTCAGATTGAACATTCTTAACAACGTCGCCAAAAGCCTTTACGTCTGACTTTCCTTGAACTTCAGCACCAAAACCAATACTATTTTTTTCAGTTCTTTCTTTGATAATCTTTTCTAACCCATCAAAAGCTCCCCCACATATAAACAAAATATTGGTTGTATCAATTTGAACGAATTCTTGGTTAGGATGCTTACGACCGCCTTGGGGTGGAACTGAAGCAACGGTTCCCTCAATTAACTTTAAAAGGGCTTGTTGCACGCCTTCTCCAGATACATCTCTGGTTATTGATGGGTTATCAGTTTTTCTTGAAATTTTGTCAACCTCATCAATATACACAATGCCTTTTTGTGCTTTATCTATATCGTAATCGCAGCGTTGGAGCAACTTCTGCATAATATTTTCTACGTCTTCGCCAACATAGCCAGCTTCAGTTAGAGTGGTTGCATCGGCCATCACAAAAGGTACTTGTAATAAATCTGCTAAAGTTTGCGCAAGAAGAGTCTTACCCGACCCCGTTGGTCCGATAAACAAAATATTGCTTTTTGAAATCTTAACATCGGACAGCTCATCCTTGTGATCTGACACCTGAAGTCTCTTATAATGATTGTAAACAGCTACTGCTAAACTTTTTTTTGCTTCTTCTTGGCCTATAACATGCTCATCTAACTTAAGAAAAAGTTCTTTTGGCTTCAGTAATGTAAGTTCATCTGAGGACGTTATTTCTGTATCAACTTCTTGTAACTCTTCCTTGATGATGTCATTACATAGCTCTACACATTCGTCACAAATAAATACCGAAGGCCCGGCTATAAGCTTCTTAACTTCACCCTGATTTTTACCGCAGAATGAACAAAGTAGAATTTTTTCTTGATCTTTATCAGACATGATGTTGTTTTATTTAACGTCAGAGCGGCTGGAGATAACCTTATCTATTAATCCGTACTCCATAGCATCTTTGGCGCTCATAAAATTATCTCTATCCGTATCTTTTGAGACTTTTTCCAATGATTGGCCTGAGTGCTCTGCCATAATTTTATTTAGCTTTTCTTTGAGATATAAAATTTCCTTAGCGTGAATTTCTATATCGGATGCTTGCCCTTGAAAGCCACCTAATGGTTGGTGGATCATCACTCTAGAGTTAGGAAGGCTAAAACGTTTTTTAGCTGCACCAGCAGTGAGCAATAATGCCCCCATACTTGCAGCCTGGCCGATACATAACGTACTGATATCAGGCTTAATAAACTGCATTGTGTCATAAATAGCCATGCCAGCCGTTACTGACCCTCCTGGCGAATTAATATAAAGAGAAATATCTTTGTCTGGATTTTCAGCCTCAAGGAATAGAAGTTGAGCAACTACGACATTCGCAGTCATATCGTCTACAGGACCAACCAAAAAAACTACTCGCTCTTTTAAGAGTCTTGAATATATATCATATGATCGTTCTCCTCTTCCACTTTGTTCAACAACCATGGGGATATAGCCAAGATTATTTGCTGAGAAGGTGCTAATTGATTGAGTCATATATTATAGATGTCCTTTGGTTTAATTGAATTGACCTGCCAAAACCAAATCTAGTTCTATTTTTTTTGTTTCTTTTTTACATTGGCCAACAAACCAACCAACGACATTGTCTTCGGTAGCCAATGATTTTGGCTCATCAAGCCTTTTTTCATCTTCGTAAAACCATTTGATGGCTTGGGCTGAATCATCATAATTCGATGAAAACTCCTCAACTTTTGCTTTAATTTGATCTGCATTTGCCTGTAGAGAATGGGTATCAACAATCTTACCTAGGATGATTCTTAGTTTGCAGGCTGTTTTTGCATTTTCTTCAAACATTGAAGGTTCAAGCTTAATGTCTTTTGGATCCATGCCTTGTCTTTGAAGGTTTTGGTAGGTACTTTGCGCTAATCTGCTAACCTCACCTCCAACCAGCGCCTTTGGAAGATCAAAACTATGACCCTCTACCAATGCGGTAAATACTTGCTGTTTCATGTTGGCTTTGGTTCTTCTGTCTGATTCTTGTTCAAGAGACTTCTTTATCTCTTCATTCATTTTTTTAAGGTCTCCATCGGCAACTCCTAGACTTTTAGCAAAATCTTCATCTATTTTTGGTAGCGATGGCTCTTGAACCTCTTTGAGAGTAACGACATATTCTACATCTTTACCAGCTAACTCTTTTGGTTCGTGAGTTTTAGGATATTTTATTGTAAAAGCTTTCGTTTCTCCTGCCTTTAAGCCTACCAATGCAGTATCAAATCCTTTGACACGGCTGGGATCTCCCATAATAAATTCTAATGGCTCCGTACCTGATGACTCAGCAACCTTTCCATCAATGGCTGATTGCATAAGTACCATGACTTTATCTTCCATTTTTGACGCACGAGCTACCTTATTATAAACAGCTCGTTGTTTAACAATCACATCAATTGTTTTTTTTACGTCAGCGGCTGAAATGGCAGTTTCGTATTGAGTTATTTTTTGTTTTTTTATATCAGTAAGCTTAAATTCTGGAAAAACTTCGAATGTCGCTGTAAACTCAAAATCTGCATTTACTTTATCAAGTGGTTCGTGTCGTATATCTGGCATTCCTGCAACACGTAAATTATTTTCTTGAACAATTTCTCCAAACTTACTTTCAATGGCTTTTGAATAAATTTCACCTCTAACATCGCCACCATGCTGTTGTTCAACAATTTTCATTGGCACCTTTCCAGGCCGATAACCTTTAAAGCGTGCAGTTTTAAGAATTTGTTGAAGTCTTTGAGTTATTTCATTTTGAAAAGAGGCGATTGGAAGCATCGCTTTTACTCTTCTTTCTATACCACTTATTTTTTCAACTACTTCAGCCATATTAATTTCCTAGGTAAATAATGGTGCGAAAGGAGAGACTCGAACTCTCACGCCTTGCGGCGCTGGAACCTAAATCCAGTGCGTCTACCAATTCCGCCACTCTCGCAAATTCAAAAATTTTCAATCGCGTATTATATCAGCATACTTATTATACGTAAGGAATAATTCTATGTATTTTTAATCTCACATTTAGCATGTATTCATTTAAAATGATCTTATTATGACAACTATTATTAATCACAATTCTCCTCAAACTACTTTAAGAATTTAACTTCATGCGCAATACAAGCTTACTTCTTTTTATTTTATTCCTTATTGGATGCGCAGCAATTCCATATGAGGAATCAAAAGTTGAGATTATTAGTGTTAATCAACAAATAATTCAGCTCGATATATTCGACAGCCAATTCGAAAAATTTCTTAAATCTCAAGGCTACTCTACCCTCGACCTTCCTCTTAAGCAATGGAGTTTACAAGAGTTATTATTAGCTCAGTTATTTTTTAATTATGAAATAAAAAATGCTAAAGCTTCTCTTGCTTGGGTTAAGTCTGACGAAAGTATCGCCCTTCTCTACCCCCCTTCATCCATTGGTATAGAAATAGGTAGAGGGGATAGTAATCAAGAAATATCCCAAAATATTTTTGGTGGTGGTTTTAACTTTACGTTTGAAAGTGCGGGTAAGCGCCTAATAAGACATGAAATTGCTTTTAATAAATCTCAGGCTGCATCCTTGCAATACGAAATTAAAATATGGGATGCTCGCTCTAAACTGATGGATCTAGTAGTAGATTTTCTTGAACGGCAGGATCTTATTAAGGTAACTAAAGAAGAATTACGATTAAAACACTCTATCTTACAAATGATAAAGAAAAGGGTGGACGCCGGTATTTTATCCCAAGTAGATCATGACAGGACTTCCTTAGAGTTAAGTACAATCAACCAGATATTACTTAACCTTCAATACGAACAGGAGTCTGTAAAAAGTAAAATTGCTACAAGTGTAGGGCTTTCCTTAGAAAAATTTAATCTCATTCCTATAGATACTACAAAAATTAAAGGGGTATTTAATAGATTCTCGAATGACTTTATAAATGCGAACGGATTAAGAGACATTCAATACAAGGCAACAACCAACAGCAAAATCCTTCGATTGCTGTTGGCGAATTATGCAATAGCAGAATCTAGTTTGAAGTATGAGATTGCTAAGCAGTATCCTGATTTTAACTTTACTCCGGCGTACACCTACGATCTAGGTAATTACATATGGAATATTGGTATTGGGGCTGTTATTGGTTCCGCTGATAGGAATAAAGCATACATAAATAAGGCAAAAAAACTTAGGGAGTCAGAAGCAACAAAGATTCTTTCATATCAAATTGAAATTATAAATTCAGCAGAGAGATTATTAGATAATTTTCACTATGGCCTAGCTCTTAAAAAGGATATGGAAAAGATGCAGGAAACAAAAAATAAATTAAAAAAACAACTGTTAAAACGCTTTGATAATGGGATTTTAGATAGATTGGAGTTAGAATTAGAGTTGATTAAGTTTAACGAAATTGAAAGAAATTATCATAAAGCACTTTACGATGTCATAAGACAGGGATTAGCTGCAGAATCGACAATACAAGAGCCTATATATACTAAACAGGTTGACTAAGAAATTAACATAATGAAAAATAAATCACTTATTATTATTGTAATTCAAGCCGTCATGATTGTTATGTTGGTATGGATTATTTTAATTCTAGGGAGGGATGAATTCATTGAAGAGGAGCTGGATAACGACGAAGGAGTTATTGTTGACTACACTCGCTCTATTGATGACTTAATATACGTTACCCTTCCCTTGGCAGTTGAAAAAAACAGTGGGATTACAACAATTCCGATTCAGTCATCAACAAAATCCTACGATTATTCTAGCTATGGCGAAGTGATGAGCTTGTCAGATCTATTTTTGAAAAAAAATAAACTTGAGAATCTACTCAGAAATAAAAATAAAATCAACGCCCAATTACAAGAGGAGTTAGAGCATCTTAAAAGGCTGATAATACTTAACCAAGATGACAAAAATATTTCTGATTCAATAATTCATGAAAAAGAAATAGATATCAGTAACCTCAAAAATGATCTTGGAGTGATTCAAAATGATATAAGCAATACTTTAATTAATACAGAGCATCATTGGGGCCCCTACTTTGCAGAGCTAATTTCACAAACGGGACAACAAGCATCATCGCCAATACTTAATAATAAGCATCGGCTAATAAAAATTACTATACCATCGGTAAATCTTCATAAAGTTCCACCAAGAAAGATTGATGTATACCTTTCTTCTAATGAAAAAATTTCTTATGTCTCAACCTTTGTATCAAAAGCCCCCAATTCTGACGAGTCACTTCAAGGGAAGAGCTTTTATTATGAAGTAGGAAATACCGAATTGAATATTGGGGAAAGAATTAAAGCTAATATAAAAGATACTGCTAATAAAGCAGCGATCACTAGCCTTTTTATTCCTAGAAACTCAGTAGTATGGAGCAATGGTAAGCCCTGGATATTTATAAAAGTAAATGACGGAGAATTCCTCCGCAAACCACTTATCAAACCAATTGAGACAAGCGCGGGATGGCTTGTAGAGGAAGGCCCATTCATGGCGGGCGAACTTTTGGTGACTGATGGGGCCCAATTATTACTTTCGGAAGAGTTCAAGTATCAAATAAAAAATGAAAATGAGGACTAGCTCATGATGGGGCAACTTATCCGATTTTCTATTCGGTACCCTGGGGTCATTATTGGCCTTTCACTTCTAGTTATTGCTTACGGCATTTACCAAATAAAACAAAGCCCCCTTAATGTATTTCCCGAATTTTCACCCACACAAGTAATTATCCAAACAGAATCGCCTGGGTTTTCATCTGATCTAGTTGAGTCTTTAGTGACCAATCCCATTGAACAAGCTATTTCAGGAACTATTGGCATCAATCAAATACGATCGCAATCAATTCCTGGCTTATCTGTCGTTACCGTTATCTTTGATGAAGGTACAGATATCTTTAAAAATAGGCAGTCTATATCAGAAAAATTATCAAACCTTAATAGACTAATGCCAGATGGTATTATTCCTACAATCGCCCCACTTACATCATCAGCCTCAAGTGTTCTAGGTATTGGTATTACATCTAATAAGAGAACTAAAATAGAACTCAGAACGATTGCCGAGAATATTATTATTCCCCATTTGATGGCTGTTCCAGGAGTAGCTGATGTGAATAGGTTTGGTGGTGAAGTTGCACAATTACAAATTGAGGTGATAGCTGACAAACTATATGCGCATAAAGTCAATCTAAAACAAGTTTTCACTTCAATTGAAATGTCTTCTGGTCAGGGGGGGGGCGGTTTTATTGAAAACAACAATCAAAGAATTATTATTAATGCTAGCGCTCAAACAAGCTCCATAAAGGAGCTTCTCCAGCTTCCAATAATCAATAGCAAGGGTAATGTAGTTCGCATTAAAGATGTAGCAACAGTCAGTGAAAGTAAGGCTCCTTCAATTAGTGCAGCGTCTATTAATGAAAAAGATGGAGTTTACCTCTCGGTTCAAGGCCAGCTTGGATCTAATACATACAAGCTAACAAAACAACTAGAGGAAGCGTTAGAGACCCTTCGGCCTGTCCTAAAGAAAGAGGCAGTTGAACTATTCCCTGATTTATTTAAACCAGCAAACTTTATTGACGCCTCAATAAAAGGATTAAGGCTTGATATATTAATTGGTGCAATTATGGTTATATCCATACTGTATCTTTTTTTATTCAATATAAAAACCGCCTTCATTTCTGCTATTGCAATTCCAGCATCTTTATTATCAGCGATATGTGTGATGAGTTATTTTAATCTAGGGTTGAATGTGATGGTCCTTAGCGGTCTTGCTATTGCCTTAGGTGAAGTCGTAGATGACGCCATCATTGATGTAGAAAATATTTTTCGCCGACTTCGACAAAATAAACAACTTAGTAAACCGCTCCCAATTTATCAGGTAGTTTTTAATGCATCGATGGAGGTAAGGAAGTCTGTTGTATTTGCAACCATCATCATAGTCCTTGTATTTCTTCCTCTTTTATCAATGTCAGGCGTTGCAGGAAAATTGTTTGGGCCTCTAGGTATTGCATACATTACATCGATAATTGCATCATTATTTGTAGCGTTAACAGTCACTCCAGCGCTTTGCTTTCTTATGCTCGGAAAAACATTTATTAAAAGTGAGGACTCTCCGATAATCGCTTTAATTAAAAAATATTATGAAAAAACCTTAAGAAAGATTGAGGGAAAATCAAGCTCCATACTGCTTATTTCATTTTTATTGATAGCAATTGGGCTATCTTTTCTTCCTTTCTTCAAGACTCAATTCATACCCCCGCTTCACGAAGGGCACTACATTATGCATATGACGGCATACCCTGGTACATCTGAAAAAGAGTCTATAAGGATTGGGAATTTAGTGACTAAAAAAATTCGCAAAATAGGTGGCGTTAAGTCTGTAGCTCAATGGGTTGGGAGGTCGCCAATGGGTGCAGATACTTTTGGCACACATTACAGTGAATTCGAAATTGAATTAGATGCTTTAGATGGGCCTAGTCAGAAACAGATTTTAGATCAAATAAATACCATCGTTAATGGCAATATCACTGAGGTGGAGGAGAAAAATAATCAAGGGGGATTTGTTGGCGTTAATTTTGCTATCAATACCTTTTTGACAGAAAGAATTGAAGAAACAATCTCCGGATATAACGCGTCGGTTGTAGTTAATGTTTACGGAAATGATTTAGATGCTTTGGATCAAGATGGGCAAAATGTTGTCCGTATTTTAGAGAGCATAAGAGGGTCTAAAGATATTACCCTCCAGTCACCTCCTGGAAACCCCCAGGTTAAAATAAGGCTAAGACCAGAAATTATTGCTCAGCTGGGTATTATGAATGCAGATATTTTGGACACCATTAGGGCTGCATACGAGGGTTATACCGCTACTTATATTTATGAAGGCATTAATAAAAAACCTGTAGTAGTAACTTTTGAAAGGAAATATCGTGAAGATATTGCAAATATCCGCAAGCTACCGATAAGAGGGGTTAATGATAAAATCTATATGCTGTCCGATGTTGCCGACATTAACCAAGAAAACGGAAGATCCAAAATTCTTCATCAGAATGGTAAGCGAGTGCAAACAATCACTGCCAACATCTCTAATCGAGATATTGATTCATTTAATCAAGAACTAAAACAAAAGCTCAATAAGGCAAATCTTAGAGGTGGTAACTACCTTGAGATTACAGGATCAGCAGAAGAAAATGCTAGGTCCCGTGAAGAGCTAATCACACATTCATTTTTAGCTGGCTCAGCAGTATTGCTCATGCTATTTATTGCATTTGGATCATTGCGTAACTTAGTGATAACAATTCTTAACCTTCCTTTCGCGCTTATTGGCGGGGTAATTGCCGCATCTATATATGGCGGATGGTTGTCAATTGGTTCTATGGTTGGTTTCGTTACCCTTTTTGGTATCACCTTAAGAAATTCAATAATGTTAATCTCCCATTACCAGCATTTAATAGAGAATGAGAATCTAAAATGGAACCTTGAAACTTGCGTCAAAGGAGCTAAAGAGCGACTCCCTTCAATACTTATGACTGCATTGGTTGCTGGCCTAGCACTTCTCCCTATAGCTATGGGATCAGATCAGCCTGGAAAAGAAATAGAAGGGCCGATGGCCACAATCATTATTGGAGGCTTGTTTACTTCAACCATACTTAACCTCTTAATACTCCCAACTGTGTTGCTAAATTACGGAGAGTTCAAAAAGCGTATTTTTTAAGTTTTATTTAGCAATATATCGATGCTCTGAGCCTAAAGGATTACCTTCTAAACTACCATCATCTTTAGATGGATCCCAGTTAATTAAATCATCAATCTTTTTTGCTAGAGCAATATCTTTTTGAGAAATTCCACCCACATCATGCGTTGACAGAAACACTGTGATTGAGGAAAAGCTTAATAAAATATCAGGATGATGCCATGCTCTTTCTGCAATATGACCAATCGCATTAGCAAGCATCATCACACCCTTCCAGTTGTACATAGGTATTATTTTTTTAATCCTAGATCCGTCAATAACCCAACCATCCAGATCAAGGAGTGCGCTGTTAATATCTTTATCATTAAGCTTCATTATTTTCCTTAAAAAATAAAATTGTTTTTTTAATGTTTTTTACTTTATCTTCAATTTCCGCATATTCATCATCAAGGTTAGATTCAATGGTTAGACCACCTCCCGAATAAAAATGGAGTGCATCGTTTTTTCTTATGATGCTCCTAATACTGATATTACTATCTAATCGATCATTAAAACTAAAATACGCAACACTTCCACAGTAAAAATCACGGGCATGCTCCTCTAATTCGTCAATAATTTCCATTGCTCTTTTTTTTGGGGCGCCAGTTATTGATCCGCCAGGGAATGCTTTGTCAAATAGTTTAAATATATTAGATTCATTTTTTAATATACCTGAAACTGAACTTACCAAATGATGGACATTGGGGTAGGATTCGATAGTAAACAGTTCATCGACCTTTACACTGCCACTAAGACAATTTACACCTAAATCATTTCTAAGAAGATCTACTATCATTAGATTTTCTGACTTATCCTTGGAGCTATGTTTAAGTAAATTAAGCGCCTTACTATCTTCGTGCTGATTGGACCCTCTGGCCTTTGTTCCTTTTATTGGTCGCGTTGATACAAAACCATCAGTGGACTTCAAGAACCTCTCTGGTGAGCCTGAAAGCAGCTCAAATTGGTCAAAAGAAAGGTATGCCATAAACGGTGATTGATTAATTTTTCTAAATTTCTTATAAAAATTCCATGAATCACCTTTAACTTTGACCTCATATTTTTTTGAGATGTTTACTTGATAACAATCACCTTGCTTCAAATAATCTTTAACAGCATTAAATTGCTTAGCGTAGGATGGAAGATCGGCAGATTCAGTGATGCTTGATTCAACCGTAAATATCTCCTTTTTTTGTTTCTTATTGTTTGTGAGGCTGACCTGCACTTCATCGATTAATTGCTGTGTTTGCTCTTGAAATAAAGGGGAGACAATAACGGACTTTTTTTCATGATGATCAACAATAATCGCCCAGTCATAAATACCAAAATGCATAGATGGAATAATATTTATTTTTTTTGACTGCGTACCATGGTTGTAAGACAGATAACCCAATGCTCCGCCTACAAACGGAAGATCAACATCGCTACATTTATATTTTTCCATAAGGAGCTGCAGTAGCTCAAGGGGATTACCCTTATAATTGCTTGATCCAGCATCTTTGCCTTCGATAGAGATAACACCATCGTTAGATATGATTGTAGTAAAAGGGTTGGCGGTGATAATATCAAAACGTGCTAATGCACTATGCTCTCTTTCACTCTGAAAAGCACTGTCTAAAAAAACAGGCCATTTTAAATGACGAATACCTTCATAGTAATGCGTACCGTCATCATGGTAGGGAATTTCAATTTTAAGCATATAAACACTTTAATTTAACTTATCGTCATCTAATTATGAGTGATAGATGAAGAAAATTGTTTGCAATGAATAAAAAAGGGCACCAATGTGCCCTTTTTTAAGGCTTAAAAGTAGATTACTCTAAATTTGCATGAATAGCTCGCATACCCTCTTCCGTGAGGTCCTTATCAAATACAATTTCACCAATAACAGCCTCTAGATAAACTAGAGTTGATAGCTCAAATGCTGTACCCATGGGTAACCCTTTCGTTAGTGGAAAGCTGTTATCGCTTCCAATCTGGACTGTATAGTCTGCTAAATCAGACATAGCAGAAGATGCTTTCATTGAGATTACAATAATCTTTGCGCCTTTTGCTTTAGCAGTTTCAAGCATTGGGAGTAAAGTCTTAGTTCCACCTGAGCCAGATATAACGATTAATAAATCACCAGGCACAATAGCAGGAGTAACAATCTCACCTGGCATATTTACCTGATAACCGCAATGAACAAGCCTCATTGCAAAAAAACGTGCAACTAACAAAGAACGCCCTGCCCCACCAACAAAAATTCGACCTGACTCTTCAATCAATTGCTTTAAATTAACAGCGTGGTCCTTGCTTGTTGCGGCGAGAACGGTTGCTATCTTATCTGTTATTAACTTTTGCGTATCCATAATATATCCTTAAATTAAACTTCTATCATACCAAAAAAAAACCCGAGCAATTAAGTCGGGTTTTTTAAATAAAACAAACTAATACTTGCTAATTAGTGAGCAATAGCTGTAATTTCAGCAGCAGATGCAGCAGGATCAGCAGCACCGTAAATTGCAGCACCAGCAACAATAATTGCAGCACCAGCATCTTTCACTTGTTGAGCTGTAGCAGCTTTAACACCACCAGCAACAGAAATTTTAGCGCCTGTGTTTAAAGCAGCAATAGCAGCTAAATCAGCAAATGGAGTATGTCCAGCAGCTTGAGCATCAAGACCAGTGTGAACACCGATGATTTGTGCACCAGCAGCAACTGCCTCTTTTGCTAGGCTTTCTTTGTCCGCAACGTTGATCATGTCAACTTGAACTTCTTTGCCGTATTTCTTAGCAGCAGCAATAACGCCCTTAATTGTTGCAATTCCAGAAGCACCTAGAACTGTACAGATATCAGCACCAGCTTTATAGAAAGGCTCTGATTCATATTCACCAGCATCCATTGTTTTAAGGTCAACAAGGATTAGGTTGTTAGGGAATTTTGCTTTTAGTGTTTCTAGAAGTTTGATACCGTTATGCTTAATGCATGGTGTACCAATTTCAAGAATGTCAACATGAGGAGCAACTAATTCAGCTAATGCAACTGTTGCGTCAAAATCTAATGAATCTAATGCCATTTGAGTTAATGCCATGGTTCTAATCTCCAAAACTTATTAATAAATTGTCTACCTAAAAGCGTCTCGCTCAAATTTGAATTCGCTCGACACATTTTTAATTGCAGACCGCAGATAATATAGGCTGAATGAATGATTGTCAAACTATTCAGCCTCATAAATATTAAAGTTTTGCGCTTAACGCAGCCTCTAATTTGTTTTGATCTATAATGAAATTACGAATACCTTCAGAAAGTTTCTCTGTAGCCATTGCATCTTCATTATGATCAAATCTAAACTGATCTTCCTCTAATTTAGCAGGTTTCTCTTTTGTTGCGCCGCCATCCTTAAGGAATTGAGGTAAATCACCCTCAGTCTTAGCTAATTCTTCAATTAGTGATGGGCCTATAGTTAACCGATCACAGCCTGCCAACGCAGTTATTTCACCGATATTTCTGAAAGATGCTCCCATAACTACTGTTTTAAAGCCATGCTCTTTGTACCAGCTATAAATATTTCTAACGGAAACTACTCCAGGATCTGTTTCAGATGTGTATTCTTCGCCTGTTTTAGCTTTATACCAATCAAGAATGCGGCCCACAAATGGAGAAATCAAAAATACGCCTGCTTCTGCGCATGCCCTTGCTTGAGCAAAACTAAACAAGAGCGTTAGATTGCAGTTAATTCCTTCTTTTTCTAATATTTCTCCGGCTTTTATGCCTTCCCAAGTTGAAGCTAACTTGATCAATACTCTCTCATTGGGAATACCAGCTTCATTGTATAAAGCCATAAGCTTTTTACCTTTGGCTACCATTTTGTCTATATTGAAAGAAAGGCTCGCATCAACCTCAGTAGATATGCGACCAGGAATATGATTTAAAATCTCAAGACCAACCAATACAGATAGTTTGTCTGCAGCATCTTCGATCTGTTGATCTTTGTCAGAGCTTTGTGCTTTAGCGTAGGCGATTGCCTCAATAATCATTGGTTCACATTGCGGTAGTGTACTCGCCTTAAGTAATAAGGATGGGTTGGTTGTGGCGTCAACAGGCTTAAGGGTTTTAATTGCTTCCACTTCGCCTGTATCTGCAACAATGGTTGTTATCTCTTTCAATTGATCCAATAATGTCGCCATAGTATTTCTCCGTGTTTAATGTTAAATGCACTCTTAAATTTAATTCAAGAAGCACATTTTACCAACATTAAATTAATATCTCCAAATTTTCTTAGCATTAAACTTATTAAATTAACTTTTTGCGTGTGTTGGTTTTATTTATATAACTTAATGACAATGCGCATCATATTTGGCAGAATTACGTTTTACCTAAATTTATGATACTAACCCGATCAAGCTGGGCACATTAATACACTATAAAGATTAAGGAATATATCTAATGACCGCATATGTAATCCCTTTTGAAAGTCTAAGAAATTCTGACGTAGGTTCTGTTGGAGGGAAAAATGCCTCACTTGGTGAGATGATTTCCCAACTTAATGCAAAGGGCGTTCGAGTGCCGACTGGCTTTGCAACCACTGCTGAAGCATTCAACGAATTCCTTGAGCATAATGCTCTCGGGAAAAAAATTGAATCTGAATTAGAAGGATTAGATATTAATGACGTTACTGCCCTAGCCGTTAGTGGAAAAATGATTCGAGAATTGATTATTAGCACTCCTTTCCCTGATGGTTTAAATCAGGCAATTGACATTCAGTATCAAGAACTTACTACCAAGTCAGCTGAAGGAACTACTTTTGCTGTCCGGTCTTCTGCCACAGCAGAGGATCTTCCTGATGCGTCCTTCGCAGGACAGCAAGAAAGCTTTTTGAATATTCAAGGTATTAATAATATCAAGCATGCAATTAAAGAGGTATTCGCATCACTTTACAATGATAGGGCTATATCGTATCGCGTGCATAAAGGCTTTATTCATGCGGATGTTGCCATTTCAGCTGGGGTTCAGCAAATGGTCAGAAGTGATATGGGGAGTGCTGGGGTGATGTTCACTATTGATACGGAATCCGGCTTCAAAGATGTCGTATTTATAACATCCTCCTACGGTCTTGGTGAAACTGTTGTTCAAGGATCAGTAAATCCTGATGAATTTTATGTGCATAAGCCTCTGTTGGCAAAAAATAAATCGGCAATTGTAAGAAAATCTATAGGGTCTAAAAAAATTAAAATGATCTTTAGTGAGGATACTAAAGCTGGTCTCAGCACAAAAACTGTCGACGTTGCAGAGGATCAGGCCAATACTTTCAGTATTAATGATGACGATATTATTGAATTAGCAAAATATGCTATGACTATTGAATCCCATTATCAATGTCCAATGGATATTGAATGGGGAAAAAATGGTATCGATGGAAAAATTTATATACTTCAAGCTCGACCTGAGACCGTAAAATCTCAAACCAAAAATGTAACAGAAACCTATAAGTTGTTAGAAACAGGTAAGGCAATTGTTGCTGGACGAGCAGTCACACAAAAAATTGGTCAAGGTCCAGTTCGCCTAGTAAGTGATCCTTCGGAGATGCATACCGTTCAGCCTGGCGATGTTTTGGTGGCCGATATGACTGATCCTAATTGGGAGCCGGTAATGAAAAGAGCGTCGGCCCTTGTAACTAACCGAGGTGGCAGGACTTGTCATGCAGCAATCATTGCTCGAGAACTAGGCATTCCTGCCATCGTGGGAAGTGTTAATGCCACCGAACTCTTGAAAGACGGCGATATAGTTACCGTTTCATGCTCTGAGGGAGAGACCGGAATCGTGTATCAAGGTGAGCTTCAATATGAAGTCACTACCCAGGAAGATGGTGACCTAAAAGACCCCCCGGTAAAAATGATGATGAATGTAGGTAGTCCTGATATGGCCTTTACATTTGCCCAAATACCCAACAATGGAGTTGGCCTTGCTAGGCTAGAATTTGTTATCAACAATATGATCGGCATACACCCAAAAGCTATACTCAACTATAAGGCGATGCCCTCTGATGTCCAAAAAGCTATTGATCATCGATCCAGGGGTTATGCCAACCCAATACAATTTTATATCGATAAGGTAGCCGAAGGGGTTGCTACGATTGCAGCAGCTTTTTATCCCAACCCCGTCATTGTAAGGACCTCCGATTTTAAATCTAACGAATATAAGAAGCTGGTTGCTGGTGATATTTATGAGCCTGATGAGGAAAACCCTATGATTGGCTTTAGAGGTGCCGCTCGGTACATATCGGATGAGTTTAAAGAGTGCTTTGCATTAGAGTGTCAAGCTATGCTCAAAGTAAGGAATGAACTTGGGCTTACCAATGTAGAGCTAATGATTCCGTTCGTAAGAACCTTAAATGAGGCTAAATCAGTAATCGAGATTATGGGGCAACATGGGCTTAAACGAGGGGTGGATGGGCTAAAAATTATTATGATGTGTGAAGTGCCTTCTAATGCGATTATTGCCGATGATTTCTTGGAGTATTTTGATGGATTCTCCATTGGTTCGAATGACCTCACTCAACTTACCTTAGGGACTGATCGTGATTCAGGCATTCTTGCTGACGGCTTTGATGAGCGAGACCCAGCAGTAATTAAACTTATTGAAATGGCCATTGCATCCGCTAAAAAGAAAGGCAAGTATGTCGGTATCTGTGGGCAAGGGCCATCAGATCACCCCGATTTTGCTGCATGGCTTGTGAAACAAGGTATAACCTCCCTATCATTGAATCCAGATACCGTTATTAGTACCTGGAAACGCCTAACTAAGTCATAACACAATTTATGGCAACGAATAAAAGGATCGCTTTTTTTATATCAGATGGAACCGGTATTACCGCCGGATCACTAGGTGGACTTCTAGCTCATTTCCCTGAAACAGATTTTGAACAAATAAGAATTCCATTTACCAACGATATCAATAAAATTGAAGACGCTCAAAAACGGCTCGCTAATGCGAAACTCATGAGCGGCTTAAGGCCAATTGTTATCATGTCAATTGGTGACTCAAATTTACGCAATGAGCTTAAGCAGGTAGATGCTTTTTATATTGATTTATTTGAATCCTTCTTACACCCTCTGGGTGAGGAGCTTAACGAAAAACCTTTGACACGACCCGGCGTTTCTCACAGTATTACTGGAAGTAATTACGGCAATCGGATGGAAGCCATTAATTTTGCGCTAGGTCATGACGATGGTATGACGCACAGCGGCCTAAACCAAGCACAGGTTATCTTAGTGGGTGTTTCTCGTTGCGGAAAAACTCCGACCAGCATTTATCTAGCCATGCAGTTTGGTATCAAGGCAGCAAACTACCCTCTCATACCAGAAGACTTTCAAAGAGGAACCATGCCGCCCATCTTAGATGGATATTTAGATAAAATCTTTGGCTTAACTATAAAGCCGGAAAGATTGCATTCCCTTAGGACTGAACGGAGACCAGACAGTCATTATGCGTCATTAGCAAATTGTCGCGAAGAGATTGGCTTGGCCGAGGCTTTAATGAAAAATATGGATATTCCAATAGCAGACTCCACTTCTCGCTCTGTTGAAGAGCTTTCCGCTATTATTATTCAAAAAATAAAAACCTAGTCCTTAAAATAAGGTTTTAAAAGTCCTAGCATTTTTTCAGAATCAGGCTGAACAATACTTGAAAAGACATGGATATCATCCGCTCCAGGCATTACAACAAATTTATAAAAATTCCACATAGGGGCCTTCCCGGTTTTGTCATATAGGTACTGATAGATTGGGTTAGCATTTTTACCGATAACGCTAGACTTACTCATCATGGGAAATTCTACTGCGTACGTTAGCTTACAAAACTCTTGAATTTCTTTGTCGGTACTCAGCTCTTGGTTAAAGTCATTGGATGGGAACCCTACAACGGTAATATTCTTTTTATGCGCTTTATAGAGCGATTCTAGCCCTTCAAATTGTGAAGTAAACCCACATTTACTTGCAGTATTAACAAAAATAATCGGTTTATCTTGGTGCTCACATAAATCGAATTTTTCTCCCTGAAGTGTTACTAAATCTTTTTTATAAAAGTCCATGCAAGCCCCAAAGGATAGTGAAGGAATAAAGAATAATAATGAGAAAAAAGTTTTCATATTTTTATGACCTTAGTAAAATAGTTTTGTTCAATTCTTGACAGATTTTTTTCTCCATTCCCATGGTGGAATAGGTGATAAGGCCTTCCATAAACCCCTTCTAAATTGCTGTGCTTCCTTTTCTGCATCTGCGTAGAGCAGAACATCGTTTTTTTCCTGATTACTACTATATCGCTTAAAGTGCCAAGCAAATCCATTCTTGATTAATTGATAGTTTATATCTTTTTCTTTCATTAAAACTTTTCCTAAAAGTCGCTGGTACCTATCTTTTTTGTTGGAAGCTACATAAACCATTTGATTTTCGACGAAACTGGTAAGCAGGGCTGATGACTCATAACCAAATGGTTGATCTAACTCTGGAGCATCTATACCTAACAATCGTACTTTAATGATCTTCCCATTCACTTCTTGCAAAATAATCGTATCTCCATCAACCACCCTTATAACTCTCCCTTTTACATCCGCATGAGCGTGACCAAACATTACGCTTAAACAAAGGAGGATGATCAGCTTACTAATCATGGGAAATAAATCTTAAAAAAGGTCCTTAAGGTCTTTGATTTTTTTTATTTGCGATTCAATCCTTTTAATTTCTTTGGTGCCTTTTTTTAGATTCTTTGTTACATCTTCAACAGAGCGGAGTGCTTTGTCGATCCCTTTAGTTATCGACAGTAATTCGCTAGAATTAATTAGCTGTTTTTCAATTGACATTATTATGAGTTTGGATAACTCTTCAGGGGGAACTCCGCCTTCTGGCTCGCCAATTCTCTCCAATTTTATATCAGGTATTTTCAGAGAAATTGATTGTTTAGCTAATCCTAGTATAGCTAACTCAACCAGTGTTTCAGTAAACTCTATCTTCTTAATAATAAACTTCTTATCAAGAGTAGGTTTATCATTCTGAGTCGAGGGAAGCGCCTCTTGATTTGCAGATTTATCCATCTTTTCTTGTTTTTGTATAGCCTTAGTCAGAGCGGTAAAATTACTTTGGTTTTGATTTTTTTCATAATAAATTTGGGCTCCTTCCAATAAAACTTTATTAACTATGATCGTGTCCTTAAATAAACTTTTGGTATTTAAGGTTATTTTTGCTGATTTAAATTTAAAGGCATAATCTTTATTAAATGGTTGGGGGTTTCCTAAAACAAAGCCATGCATTTCAGCCCTACCCTCCTTCAAATAAATGGAAACGCTATCAAGATTTACCTCTACGTTAGTTGCTTCAGAAACCTTTTTCACAATGAAGGTTCGCACAACGTGGTCTAAATTATCATTTAGATAAAATAAAACAGCGCCCAGCAATAGACCAATTAACAGAATAATAAATAGTATTTTTTTCATATTACTAGGGTAACTCAACTCGACCTGAGTTTATTGGAAATTTATCGCAAGTTAAAAAAATTGCCCCATTATCAAATAATTTATCATGCGATTCCAGTGTAACTGGGTGTGTACATATTTTCCCCGTCCACGTATTAAGCACCGTAAATGACTCTCCGTCCGCATAAGGAATAATGGCGTACTTATTCATCCATACATAATGAAACGAGATAATTAGTGATGCTAGGAGAATGGCGAGGGGGATTGGTTCTAGATACTTTTTAAATTGTGTCATTTTGCTCTCCGGACCACTTCAACAAATAAGTCGGTGGTATTAAGTTCAAGAAGTTAGTATAAATCTCTTATATGGAAACCATATAAAGGATAATATAGCACCTTATGAGATACCAGAATTTAGAAACTTTCTAATACTTTATGAAAACATTACTGCTAAAAGCTACCGATAGTGATTGCATAGATCAGGCCGTGAAGTTATTAAAAGATGGTAAGTTAGTCGGGCTTCCAACAGAAACCGTTTATGGCCTAGCTGCTGATGCAAACCATATCTCAGCAATCCAAGAAATTTTTAAGGTAAAAAAAAGACCACCCAATCACCCCCTTATCCTTCATCTGCCCGATTTACTTGATCTAGGTCAATGGGCGATAAACATTCCCGATATTATGTATGAATTAGCCAAACATTTTATGCCTGGATCGTTGTCAGTCTTATTGCACAAAAATCCATCCGTCAGCAATGAAATAACCGGAGGATCCAATAAAATTTGTATACGAATACCTCAACATGAAACCACTTTAAAAATCATCAAGCGTTTAGGCAACCCGATTGTCGCTCCATCAGCCAACTTATTTGGCCGAATCAGCCCAACCAGTGCTGACCATGTCATGAGCGATCTTTTTGGAGAAATTGATGCGGTAGTCGACGGAGGTGAATGCAGGGTGGGTATAGAATCAACTATTATCGACCTAACAACCCCAAATGCCAAATTGCTTAGGCCTGGAGGAGTAAACCTCATTGCATTAGAAAAAATATTAAAAACTAAAATTATGATTCCTGAGAGCCTCAGCACAAAAATATCGGGTAACTTAGTTAACCACTATCAACCTATCACTAAGCTTACGCCTGTCGACAAAAAAGATATTTTAATTCATGAGTTAATAGGTGCTACCCAGACTAATGTAATTTTTTTATTGTTTGAAGATATGGGTGGGCTACAAATAAATAAATACCTGATGCCCTATGATACCGATAAATACGCCCAGTTATTTTATGGCGTATTACGAGTTTTAGATAAAGCCGGGTTTGAAGAAATATTTATTCAGATGCCACCAAAGAAACCAGAATGGCTTGCAATTAACGATAGAATTGTAAAGGCGTCACATAAGAATTAGATTTGAGCTCTGTTGAGGACTGCGCTAAATGCTCTAATGATGATATAAGATTACCGATTGCCCTGCTAAGCTTACATGGAATTACGTAAAAAAATTTAATGGGAGGGTGTTGGTGGTAGCGTGTTTTTTACAACAGGAGGATACGTCTTATCCCACCAACACTTTTATGACAACCCCTACACTCAAATCGTTCGCATTATTTACACTTTAAAATTGTTTATTTGCAAAACTAAGTCCTTTTCTTTACAATGCCAGAAATGTTTAAGAAAAATATCCAGCTCTTTATTGTTTTATTTGCCTTGCTACTCAATGTACAGGCCAGCCTGTCGCATGACGTTGAGCATGTATTTCATAACACTAACAACGAACTTGAGCATGATAATGAGGACTGTCTTCTTAAGCATAACCTTGTAACATCCAATGGCCTTGAAAAATCGTTTAGATTTGACTTACTCTCAGGGAATAGTTTTTTTAATAACGATAAAATAACCAATTTTCTTGTAGTACGCTTTACTCCTTACCAATCACGCGCTCCTTAGTTTTTCACTTAAAAGTACTAATTAAAAACAAATTAAATTAATATTTTAAGGAAATTCTCTGTCTAAGAAAATAATACTGGGCGCTATACTTTTTAGTGCAACAGTCACCGCTGATGATGTCAAACCAATATCGCTTAAAGAAATACCAATAACAGCAAATCCGCTAGAACTGTTGTCTGAGGAAATGGTTCGACCTATATATATAATGAATGGCATTGAGCTACAGAATAATAAAAAATCTTCATTAGGTAGCACTCTTGAAAAAATACCTGGGGTAAGTAATAGTGCATGGGGGGACAATGTAGGACGTCCAGTTATTCGTGGTATGGATAGGAATCGAATTAAAATTCTCAACAATGGCATGCAAGTTAGGGACGCCTCTAACATGTCTGGCGATCACGGAATTGCCCTAGATACTCTGGCTGCAGAACAAATTGAAATTATCCGAGGACCAGAATCTATTATCTATGGAGGTGG
>Ga0209502_10000252_pt1 | contig 61197 bp, 56 predicted proteins | sample ArcticOcean_MG_C_10_FD_187442 | JGI IMG/M metagenome (GOLD analysis project Ga0209502, IMG submission 187442) | Marine microbial communities from western Arctic Ocean - ArcticOcean_MG_CB11_90 (SPAdes) (version 2) | ecosystem: Environmental > Aquatic > Marine > Oceanic | place: Arctic Ocean... | reverse complement strand
GACACTGTTCAGCACGGTGAAATAAAGACCACGCCTTCAATCAAACTCTTTCAACGTTGCCAACAGATGAGACAAAGCCGCTAAGGTGAAGGATGTCATGTTGCCTGCCCTATCATCACTGCCGGTGCTAATCGTTATATTGCGATCGGCAGGGCCCGCGACACCCACCACACTGGTTCCTGCTGCATGACCATAGGGGCTCGCGGCCGGTCCTGATGCCCCTAGCTCTGCCAAGCCCCAAGTCGCATCTAATTTGCGTCGTGCCGCATGAGCAAATTCCGCAACCATTTCTTGCGTTAACGGTTTTAAACCTTTGACACGAGCTTTATCAATATCGAGGAAGGCGCGCCGCGACGCGAGTGTGTAAACAACCGTGCCACCAAGGAAAAATGCGGATGCGCCAGGCGTCGTCAGCAAACTAGCAGATATGAGCCCACCGGTTGATGACTCTGCGATAGAAATCGTTTCCTTGCGGTGCTTGAGCCGTTCTGCGATTTGCTGAGTGATCAAGCCTATTTCGTTCGTCTTTGTGTCGTCAAACATATTGCACCTGCCAGCCTTGAATCAAACCCGCGTTTAGGAAATGATGTCCGGTCTGAATAATGGAGAGTGATAAAGTGGATACTGGTAAATTTACGGGTTTCGAAGTGACATTACAAAAGCCCGGTATCGCTTGGATAGAATTCAACGAACCTGAAAAGCTTAATGGCATGAACGCACGTAAGAAACGCGACCTGATTGAAACCCTCATTCAGGCTCAGATGGACGACGCGGTCAGAGTCGTCTGTTTTATTGGTCAAGGACGTGGTTTTTGCGCGGGAGATGATCTCAGCGCCTATACCTCTGGTGGCGGAAATGGCACGGGATTGGTGCCCGACATTCATCCCGGACACGATTCGCCCATGGGCACATACAATGGTTTGAAGCATATCTCACAAGCACTCAATCAAGCTATTCGTAAACTGGACAAGATCACCATCGCTGCAATCAACGGTGTCGCCATTCAAACAGGTCTTTCTTTGGCGCTGGCCTGTGATTTCAAAATTGCCGCGAAACAGGCAAAGCTAGGCAGCGCAACCCTACGCTTTGGATTACTGCCTGATGAAGGTGGCCAGTTCCTGCTATTGCAGCATATGGGCCTGACCAAAACCCTCGACTTTGTCATGCGAAAGCGAATTGTCAGTGCCGATGAAGCCCTGTCGCTCGGGCTCGTTAACGAAGTGGTACCTGATGAGGCGCTACGGGCGAGCGTCGAAGCGCTTGCGATGGAAATGGCACAGGGTCCGCAGGTTTCGATGCGACTATTGAAACAATCCGTTTATCAAGCTGCAAACCTAACATTCGAGCAGGCTTGTGAGGAAATTGCATCCAAGACAGCGATCTCTGATCATCATCCCGACACGAAAGAAGGCGTTGCGTCCTTCAGAGAAAAACGCACACCAAATTTCAATGAATGGCTAAGAAAATACGAGTAAATTAGATCTCATCAGCTGCGTTATAGACTTAGATACCACCGACAAACGCGATTCCCCGTTGAGATTCGTAAAGCGCCTCAACGATTTGCTTATCATGGTCGACTAATCGAATATGACCGTTGATATACAGCGTGTCTGCCACACTGACGGAACAACAAAAAACAAAGACGCTACAAAGAACGTGCTCGCTAAAAATCTACAAATGGATGTTTTTTCCATCGCAAAACCTAACAAAGACCTTTACAGGCTTTATATCTCACATCGCGTCTCGACAGTGTGGCGTTTTTTATCGCGCAACATTAATGTTCGTCTGATATTGCTCAGCCTAATGGTAGGGAAAGCAGCAGGCTATGTGCCTGAAACAGCAACACTGACGAGCTCAGCAAATCGTGCTAGGTCCTACTAGTTTCTTTTCTGGCGCACCATGGGCGTAACAATTGGCGAATCCCCCATTTGAATCTCACCCATGACTTCAAATCCATGTCGCAGATATAGGGAAATATTTTTCTGGTTTGAAGATTCCAGATAGCCCATCGCACCTTCTCTGTCGAGTTTTGCCGTCATATGTTTCATCAATGCCGCACCCACACCCTTGTTCTGGTGACCGGGGTCTACACCAATTAATGGCAAGTACCAGCAATTATCATCATGGGGATGATAAGAATCCATCGCCGCCAGCATTTCACCTACCTTCGGTAAAAACTCCGGGCTAAATGTTTTTTCGAAAAATTCGCCAACGGCTTCCTCGTCGACTTCAATACCCGGCGCAACCCACATTGCCGCACCTTCAAACCCCGGCGTTACCAAACATGTCTCGCCATCAATCGAATGACCGGCAAAGACATCGAACAGGCCCATAACATTCGCAATGAACCTATCAGATTCCGGTAACATCCATCGCATTAAAGGGTCCGATGAAAAAGCTAAAGCCAACGTACTTAAAACTCGGTGTCGATCATCGATAGTCGCTAGATTAACGTCTGGTTGATTCATGCGTTTTACTCCTTGTTGTTGTTAGTGAGTGGCGTCGCTTTGGGGCTCAGCATATTTTGGGGCTCAGTCTACCTTAAAACTTGGGTGAGCAGTCTCTGAGCATTACCGCCAATAATCTTTGATACTTCGACATCAGAAAAACCTTTTTCCATTAAGCCTCTGCGCCAATTAGGCATTTGTAAATAGCGACTGAACACTGGCTTAAAGTTGCCGTCCATATCAGTACCGAGTCCAACGTGATCAACGCCGACCAACTCAACCAAACGCGCCGTATTATCCAAAAAATTATCGAAATCCGTATTGCCAATACCCGAAGGCCACATGCCAATCACGCCACCGGTTTGCGCAATGAGCTTAGCGTGATCCTTCGTCAGCAGGCGGGGATGTCGATACTCGCCCCATTGACGATGACTGTGGGACAAGAGCAACGGTTCACTGCTGAGTTCTGCTGCGTCTTGTGCCGTTTTAAATGAGCTATGGGCTACATCGATAAGCATACCAAGCTGATTCATTTGCTTCACTACTCGCCGGCCAATGTTCGACAAACCATCATAAACGGACTCGCCTGTCTGCATGTCGCCTAGGTTATTTTGGACATAATGCACCAGTTGAATCGAGCGGACACCATCCGCATAGACCTGGTCAATTCGATCCAACTTTTGTTCAATAAAATCGCCGCCTTCACAGGCGAAATAGGCCAAAACCTTGCCTGGTTTAACAGCAGCCTGTGCCGCATCGGTGGCAAACACGACATCTTGTCGTTCGGTAATTGACATAAAGCGTGCACGTTGTCGCTTGAAATCGACAAACGCCTCGCCCGGTTCAAACGCTCTTGTCGCCCTTGGGCCCGTCGGCCCTAGCTCCAAAATAAGTGCATCAGAAACCGTCGCGAAAAATGCCCCTGATAACTGTCCAACGACCATTTCGCTAACCGTCTTTGCAACCGCATCCGCGCCGGCACCGACGAGATCCCGACGCGGAAACATACCTGGATGACAATGAAAGTCGAAACAAAAATCTTGTTTCTGTTTATCTCTGCCCGTGGCTAAAACTAAAGTGCTTGCTGAGGCACCCACTGACACCGATGCAGCTTTGATGAGTTCTCGCCGTGTTAACTTCATAATTCCTTCCAAACGTGAATGATCAAGGACAAACGCTGAAACGATCAAAATAAATGTCATTACCCCGCAGCATAGCAATCTGATTTGAGCCATATCAACATCAATTAGGTATACTCACCGCTTTGATGGAATACAAAAACTTATGAGCGAGAGTAAATACCAAACGGTGCAATGCATCGGACTCGCGCTGTTGCCAATCGTCGCACTCAGTTTGATGTTTATTACATTTACCGGCCTTTTTGGCGGCACTACAATGGATGGACTGACTCAAACTGCATTACTTACCAACTTGCTCGCGCTTTGGCACACCTACGGCGCTTTTGCGGCAGCAATGTTTTCTGCGTTGATAACAGACTATCTGTATTTCAGTGTCTTCATCATCGCCAGTGCCGTCATCTGTTACACCGACACATTCCGCAACGATCACATTAATTATATTGAAATCGGCGATTCAGTCTCGATCAAGACACCCTTAGGCTAAATCCAGATGACAAGCGCGACACTTACACAAGGCTCAGTTCAACGAGGCCTCATGAGCCTGACGATACCTATGATTTTAGGTATCTCATCGAGCTTGGTTGCCGCGGTATTTGAAACTTGGTTACTGGGCCGGATCAGCACCGAAACCCTTGCTGCCTATAGCTTCACCTTTCCGGTGGTCGGTGCACTCACCTCTTTGTCGCTGGGACTGTCGATTGGTCTGTCGGCCGTGCTCGCCAGAACCGTCGGTGCAGGCGACCAAACCGCCATTACACGTCTTGCCACCGACGGCGTTTTACTTATGGCTGTTGTCATGACAGTTGTGACGGGATTGGGCATGTTAACCATCAAACCTCTGTTTACGTTGATGGGCGCGCAGCCTGAAACACTCACGCTGATCAATGCCTACATGACCATTTGGTACTTTGGCTTACTTTTTCTTGCCCTGCCTTCAATCGGCGCTAATGCTTTAAGAGCCGCTGGTGACTCGCGTATATCAGGCTTTCTAATGGTCGGTGGTGCCGTCTTGCAAATGATACTTGATCCTATTTTGATTTTAGGTTTGATGGGCGTGCCTAAACTGGGTATCGAGGGCGCAGCCTATGCGATGGTGATATCGCGATTTTTCCTCTGTATCGCCACCTTTTACGTACTCGTTAACTGGAAGAAAATCGTTGTCTTTAAGAAGCCGCAATTGCGAGAACTACTCGCCTCCTGGAAAGCCATCCTGAACGTTGGCTTACCCGCAACCGCCACCAATTTGATCGGGCCCGTATCAACGGCGATTATTGTCAGCATGCTCGCATCTTATGGTACCGAAGCTGTCGCCGGTTTTGGTATCGCATCGCGTATCGAAGCCCTATCGGTCATACCGCTGTTTGCCCTATCCGCCAGCATCGGTCCCTTTGTAGGCCAAAACTGGGGCGCCAATAAGGTAGACCGAGCTAACCAAGCCATGATGTTTGCCTTTGGTTGGTCGCTACTATGGGGGCTATTCATTGCCTTGCTGTTCTTCATGTTTAAAGAGCCGCTGGTCCTGTTTTTCGAAGATGATCAAGACGTTGCCGCCTATGCAGCTCTGTATCTACTCATTGTGCCTTTCAGTTATGGCACATGGGGCGTACTGATGATGGCCAGCGCAACCTTCAACGCTTTGGGTAAACCGCTGGTTTCGACGTCAATGTCGATTATTCGGATGTTCTTCCTGTACGTGCCGCTTGCGTTTATTGGCGAATATTTCTGGGGCATAGCGGGCATATTTGGCGCTGCCTGCGCTTCGAATATCACAATGGGGATAGTTGGTTTCACATTGAACCGTCGAGCTTACGGCCCCAAAGGTTCACAAATTCACAAGTAGGCACAGCACGCCAGCGTTAACGTTTTTCACCCTTTTCGATTTGCTCGAGTCTCGAACGCCTATTCTCGATGCCGGCCAGTCGTAATGTTTCACGATTGGTCTCATCAATCTTCATGTAATTGACTCGCCAGGCCTCACCACCGCGCCACTTCAGCTTGCCAAATCGTATCGTTGGCGCGGTTGCCTGTTCGACAAGTTGTAAAGCACTCGCAACAGATGCGCGTTGTTCCGCGGCGGCATAAGGATGACCGAGCGGGTTTCCTAGCGGAATGTCGTTGTGCAAATAACGCGGCACACCGCACTTTTCAACAATATCGAGTCCACTGCCGATGATGACCGTGGCAATACCATGTGACTCGAGTTCTCTGGCTGTCAAACTGACAGTCTGATGACAAACAGGTCACAACGGCACGAGTATCGCGATATCAACTTCATCAGCGAGGCAGGCGTCACGAATCGCAGGCGCGTCACTGTTGAGGGTATTGCTCTGACTGTATTCAGTCGGCACAAAGTGGTAACGCGCCGAGACAGAACCGATAACCCCCTCCTCTGCCAGTTGTTGCAGAGCGACCATGGGAATATAACTCTCGCGATCACGCGTGTGGGTTGCCTGTTTGTCCCAGGACAATTCATCGGTTCGAAACGCGTCAGGCATCTCATCCAAGGCAAATGAACCACCTTGGCGTGATAACTTGGGTATCGTTCCATCAGGCACCGCGGTCACAATAAACGTCACATTGCATTCGCTTAGGGGTTTACTCAACCTATGCCAAGGGATGCCTGCATTGTCCGCCCACTTATAGGCGCGATCAAATCCCTGCGCTTCATAGTAGCTGCGAGTTTTTTCAATATATTTGACGGGCTCATTTTCAAGTCCACCTTCGGTTTCATACTCGTACTGCATCGGCAATTCCTCCATCAACATCTAGCTTTTCAATTCTTTGTTTATGGTCTCGCATATTAACAAGAACCAGCACGGCAGCACCGATCAAAGACAAAACTCCAATTAATATAAATTCCTGACCTTGATACAGACCAGGTTTGATCTGACTGTAAAGACCAGCACCAATTGACTTACCCAAATTACTCCAAGCCATATAAATAGCAAACTGAGTCGCCGCGACCTTTAGCCAACAAACTTTCATATGCAATGCGATAAAGCTGATAAACGTACACTGTGACAAAAACGCACCAATCACGATAAAGGCAATACAGAAATAGATGTTTGACCACAAATCTGTAAAAACACCTGCCAGCAAGAGACCTAAACCATTGCCAATAAGGCCAATCATTAGAAAGCGTTTAGCCCCATACTGATCAATGAGAGGACCTAAAGCCAAGCTGAGCAGAGCTGCGACAAAACTACATGCGGAGATCAGGTAAGAGAAGTCAGCGCTGTCATAGCCGAGGTCCTGAATTGCAATTAGGGTAACAGCAACGCCAGAAACGCCGCTCGCAACAGACAAACATAAGGAAACAAAAATTAGCATAAGGCTGGCCGGAAGAATAAGCGTTCGTCCCAAGTTGATAAAGATTTCGGACCAATTTTTTGCTTGTAATGCTTCCGAGCTGGCTGATGCTTTGCCACCGGTCCATGGCATTATTTTCTCTCCTCGTCGCTCCCTTACAAACACGCCCCAAAAAAACACGAAAACAGTAAATCCGGCAGATATCAGGCCCGCGCCTAGCAGGCCGAACATGACCAAGGCGGTCGCACTGAGTGCGCCCGACAAGGCAAAACCCGCAACCTGTCCAAAAGCCATGAACGCGTTGGCCTGCCCATGTTCATCTTCTGGCAGCACATCTATCGCCATGCCATCTATAGCAACATCCTGAACAGCTGCAAAACAATTGACGCAAAAAGCCATGACAGTTAACACTGTGAAATTGTTAGCGGGGTCAGGCACTAGGGCCAGTCCTAGCATGGCAAGCACGAGGCCGGTTTGCGCAGCAATAATCCAGGGACGCCGACGACCCATCGCCAGAAACGTATAGCGATCCATTATAGGCCCAGCAAATAGCTTAAGACCCCAAGGCAAGCCTGTGATTGAGACAAACAAGGCGATATCTACGCCCGATACTTCTTGCGCTGCAAGCCATATTGGCAGCGCAATACTGATAAGACCGATCGGGATACCCTGGCCAATGTAAAAAATCGTAAAGGATGCTAGCCGTAAATATCGACTATCAGTAAGAAACCAATTCATTAGGCCCAACTTATCTATTAGGATTACAAATAATATCTGAATTACAGACACAGATGAACGATTGGAGAAATAATAATAATGCTAAACCAAAATTTTATGGCGGACAGTGCAGCAGAAGTGGGGGTTGATAAAGACCTCGTTGATGCACTTCTATTAAGAGCCCGACAGGAAGTTGATACCGGTCTACTACCCTCTGCTCAAGTTGCACTGGCGCGGCACGGAAAGATCGTTTGCTTTGAAACTTTCGGCGATACACCGACCGATCCTCTCTACTGTATTTTCTCCGCAACTAAAGGCATCACGTCCGCAGCTGCTTGGTTATTGATTCAAGAGGGTAAGCTCGACATTAACGCTAAGGTTATCGACTATGTGCCAGAGTTTGGCAACAACGGGAAAAAACTTATCACCGTCGAACAACTGTTCACCCATACTGCCGGATTTCCTCATGCACCGTTTCGGCCGACCATTTGGAATGATCACACTGCACGACTTAAGCGCTTCGGTGATTGGACACTTAACTGGGAACCCGGCAGCCGATTCGAATATCACCCTACTTCGTCAATGTGGATCATCGCTGAGATAATCGAACGCGTTTCCGGCTTGGACTATGACAAGTTTATTCGAAACCGTATTTCCGAGCCGCTCGGTCTTGACGATTTGTGGGTCGGCACACCAACAACACAACACGACCGTGTTGCAGAAGTCACCCACGTTGGCGAGGCTATGACATCAAAAGACTATGTCGACCTCGGCATACCAGAACCACCTCAAACTGAGGTGACCGAAGATGCGCTAACGTCTTTCAATACATCCGAAATTCGCCAGGTTCCTATACCGGGTGGTGGCGGGATCATGTCTGCTGCAGAAATCGCGTTGTTTTATCAAGCGCTCATGACCGGTAAGAATTTTGAGGGCGAAACGATCTGGCAACAATCGACCCTCAATCATGCACTGCAGGTTAGAACCGCTAATCTGATCGATATGCTTGGTGGACACAAGGTGAATCGCGCGCTAGGCATGGTCATTTCAGGAGATCAAAAACGAAACTTACGAGGTTTTGGTCATACCAACTCTGCTCAGGCATTTGGACACGGCGGTGCCGGCGGGCAACTCGCCTGGGCTGATCCTGTGACAGGTATTAGTCTGGGTTATTGCACCAATGGACACGATAGGAACCCACTACGTCAGGGGCGTCGAGGTATTTCGATTTCTAACAGGGCAGCTGTTTGCGCTTTGTAAAATAATTAAGATAGAGCAACGACAATAAAATTTGCAAATGAAACCCCAATCAGCAGATGGTCTGCTGAATGGGGTCAATCAGCCTTAATCTAAGACCTGCTTTCGATATTGATAGGGCGACATCGCCGCCCATTTAACAAAGGCGCGGCGAAAATTAGTCACCTCAGAGTATCCCAACAAATCTGAAATCTCCTGCACCGATAGCGTTGTACTCTGCAGGTATTCCATCGCAAGTTTCTGCTTAACACTATCCAACACCTTTTGATAACTCGTGTTAAGACTTTTCAGACGCCGACGCAAAGTACGTGTGCCGAGCGACAAACTGTCTGCAACTGAGTCGAGTTTTGGAAACTCACCAGGTGTGCTGAGCAATAAGGTACAAATACGGGAGATAAGGTCATCCTCGATATCAATTTGAATCAACAATCGACGGCAAGCTTCTTCACAACTGCGCGCTGTGTCTGAGTCAGCCGCCGCGAGCTTTTTGTCTAGCAACGATGCATCAAACCGGTACTCACAATAGCTTTGATCAAATTCAACCTCACACTTGAACGCCCGCGTGTAGTTGAGCTCCTCACTCACGGGACTATAGTCGAGCTTTATTTTACTTGGATTAAACACTTCGCCAGTCAACAAACCGATCAAGGGTGTTATACCCTTAAACAGATCCTGAACCAGATACTCGCCCACGGCACCGTCGGCGAGCAGGTTATCTAACCTAAGCACCGCATCGTCCCCTACTCGAAAGAAACTTAAACCGAACATTGCACCGGCGGTTTTGTGGTACTTGACCGCAATCTGGATAGCCTTCTCTAAGGTTGCACTGCTCACCATCGCATAGCCAAGCAAGCCAAAGTCTGAAATCGACACGTCCTCTTCACGAGCGAGCCAGTAGTCTGGTTGATTAACTAATCGAAGAATATTCTCGAGTACCTGAATTCGTTGTCGATACGACACTCTCTGCTCGGTATCGTCTATGTCACTGACAGAAATATCACTACCCGCAAGTACCATTGACATGGTGAAGCCTAAACTCTCTGCCAATTTCACATTGGTGCGAATCATCCCAAGAGGAATCGCTTTTTTATCCAGGTTATCGCTTTGAGACATGACGAATGTTTTCTCTTATTTGGTAGTCGAACTCACCCTTTAATGCGCTCAAGTGTCCAGAAATGATTCAAACCTGTCAACAGAACATTTTCGAACCGCGCAGCCGAAACATCATTAACCTATGTCGCTGCCGTAAATAAACTAAGGATTAGTAGGCGCAGTTGGCAGAAGTCTTCGGATGCCATAACAATCATTGGCACGGACCGATTTGACGATCTGATTGACGAATTCGATTGAAACACCCAGCGCGTTTCCCATCAGGTTGATGCGGGTCTTATCTTCAAACTGGATTTCGCAACAGGCATGGGTTGCCAAAAACGCCGCTTCTATAATTTGTTGCTTACCCAGTAGATTGATGTGAAAAGCTGCTCGTCGAAGTTGCTCAAGAAAGTCGTCGTCTGCCGTGGCGTATTGTCGGGTGAGCTTTTTCAATGTGTCAGCCTCTATAGCGAAGTTTGACACCTTCACAGCAATGTCTTTAGCGAGATCGATCGCCTCGTACTTGCCATAACCGAGCAGAATATACGCAATAACATTCTGCACCGATTCTACCTGACTGGGTAAACAAGGACTGTCCGACAAATAGCTATTACCACAACGTTCACATCGATAGTAATTGGCGTACTGATCAACTTTAAGTAAGCGAATGCCAAACAGGCAAAAGTAATTCGTCTCTGTGATATGACAAAAGGGTTCGGCTTTACCACACAGGGCGCATTCAAAGCTGCCGATATCCTGTGCCTGACTATAAACACGCTCACCCACCAACAAGAACATTGTTTGCTCCTTAAGCCGCTGTGTCTAGAAAGCTCAAGCGAACGCCACAGTGCACGAGGATAGCTTCATGGTCCGTCCCCTCTACCGCAATATTCATTTTAGAAGCTTGCTGCCTAATCGCAGCCAAATTTGTTGCGTCGAACGCGATTGCACTGAGCCCTTCCCCTCTACCATCAACATCGCTATGGAATTCAATAGACCCACCCTCTAGCAGCACAGCCCAACCACCGTTGAATGGCTGTACTGTCTCATCCAGTACCTTGCCCCAACGTTTCGCCATGTTTTCAGGGTCGTTAGCCTGTATAGAAACAGATCGAATCGTTGAGACCCACAGGGCCTGCCTTGATTCCCAGCCTTGCCCAGCCCATCGCCAAGATTCCGGTGGTTCCATCTGATCGACGGACAAAATTGCGCCACCTATATCTTTGGGATGTAAATGAAATGCTTTCGTATCGTCGCTATCGAGCTCCCATATCTTTCTTACGTTGAGTGATTCAGTATGATTACGCATAAACTCAATATCATCAGTCTGCACTAGCACCATGTAACCGCCATCGCCTCCCCGTCGCTCGAGCAGTCGTCCGGCAGTAGTGCCAGTTTGGGTCGGAGAAACAACCTCAAGAAAGGTATCGCCGATTGTCATGACACTATTTTCAAGGCCAAATTCTCCAACGCCTGGATCCGCATAATCTTCACTGAGACCTAACAACTGAAACAGTTCTTCTCTCACCTGCATTAGATTTTCAGCTACAAACGCTACTTGTCTGAGTCGCATGGGCTCTCCTTGATTAAAAAATTGGTCAAAATGTTAATGTTCTTGTCGGCTCTGAATCGGTTAATATTGCAACATGAGAAGCCTTGTTAGCCTGATCTTCTCAATGCAGTATGGCGGAAACAAATGGCGGAATCATCATCACCACCGATAACGAGCATAAAAATCGATCTAAACTATTTATCACTACGTTTTAACTAAGAGGCAGCAACCATGAAATACCTTCTGGCATTAATTTGTCTAGGATTGTCATCATCACTTTTGGCAGAATCCGACTTCGATAAAACTGAAGCCAAATTAAAGGTCGCAATGGAACACGAGCGACGTGGCGAAGACAACAGCCGTGACAAAAACCGTATGCCTGTCGAAACACTGAAGTTCTTCGGTTTAAGAGACGACATGACCGTTCTTGAGTTACTGCCGGGCGGCGGCTGGTATACACGCCTGCTCGCACCAGTACTCGAAGATGACGGAAAGTTGTATGTTTCCATTGGCGCAGAGCGCGTCGCTAAAGCAACAGAAGGTCAGGCTGGCTTTGGAGCCCTTGAACTCATTCCCTTTAATCGCGAAAATTTCATCCGAACGCCGGGCGTTCGTCGAGTCAGCGTGCCTGAATTCAGCTTTGCAATCAAAAAGAAAAATGTCGATTTGGTTCTCACCTTTAGAAACCTGCACAACTTTGACGAAGAAGGCAGACACAATATGAACAAGGCCGTCTTCAAGGTACTTAAGTCTGGTGGCCATTACGGCATAATTGATCATACCCGTCGACACATGGAAGCCGATCACAATGAAGTTTGGAGAAGAATGGACCCCGTGCAGGTGATCAAAGAAATCGAAGCGGCAGGGTTTGAGTTCGTCGACTATTCTAATCTCCACTATCGAGCTGATGACGAGCTTCGGTATGAGGTGGGCCGTAAATCGGTATCCGGCAACACAGACCGATTTACGTTGCTGTTCAAAAAACCTTAATCCTGAGATATTCTGCGTCGCGCAATCCTACTTGTAACGCATGACTTTAAACACGTTACAGGTAGCACGTTAAAGATAGCCCGCAACAGGCGGCACTTCTTCGGTAGAAATGCAGTGCGAGAACCGGAAAATGTCGCCTACTATTAGCCTACAGCGATTTAAGATGTACCTAACATTCAACCTGACAACCTCGAGTTGAATGTATAGACTTCGCTCCTATTGCGGAGCAGTCAGAATCTAAAATGAAAATATCCCTCGAAAAGTCCAAGATCAAAATCCTGCTATTAGAGGGCGTTCATGAATCCGCTATCGAGGCTTTCGAACAACAAGGCTATACCAATATTGAGCTATATCCCGGGTCTCTGAGCCAGGAGGATCTGATTAAGAAGATTTCTGACATCCATATCCTTGGTATCCGGTCACGCACACAGGTCAACGCCGAGGTGATGGCCGCTGCCCGCAAACTTATCGCAATCGGTTGCTTCTGCATCGGCACCAATCAGGTCAGTCTGATTGAAGCGCTGAAAAAAGGTACCGCTGTGTTTAATGCGCCCTTTTCCAATACCCGCAGTGTGGCTGAACTCGTGATTGCAGAGGCAATCCTATTACTACGTGGTATTCCCGAAAAAAATATCAAAGCGCACCGAGGCGAATGGCAAAAAACGGCCAAAGACAGTTATGAGATTCGTGGCAAAACTCTCGGAATCATTGGTTATGGCAATATCGGCTCGCAGGTGAGCGTGCTGGCGGAGTCCATTGGCATGAAAGTACGCTTTTACGATACGGTCAATAAACTGCCGCTAGGCAATGCCGAGCAAGCCAATAGTTTGCAGGAAATGTTGGCGGTGAGTGATGTTGTCACACTGCATGTGCCCGAGAATGACGCCACCGTCAAAATGATCGGTAAAGCCGAACTCGACAGCATGAAACCGGGCAGCGTACTCATCAACGCATCTCGCGGCACTGTGATCGATATTGACGCACTGGCAAACGCACTGCGAACACAGCATATAGGCGGCGCCGCAATCGATGTCTTTCCAGCTGAACCGAAATCCGCCGCTGAAGAATTCGTCTCACCTTTACGTGAGTTCGAAAATTGCATACTGACACCGCACGTCGGCGGCAGCACAATGGAAGCGCAAGAGAAAATTGGATCCGAAGTGGCGCTTAAGCTTATTAAGTTCTCAGATAACGGCTCGACTTTATCGAGTGTTAACTTTCCGGAAGTTACGCTGCCGACGCACACAGGTAGCCATCGTCTGTTGCACATTCACGAAAATGTGCCGGGCGTACTCTCTCAAATCAACAATTTCTTCTCGGACAAGGGCATCAATATTCAAGCCCAGCATCTGCAGACCAACCAGGATGTTGGCTACGTTGTGACGGATATCGATGAAGAATATAGCCAGATTGCACTCAAACACTTGGAACAAATACCAGGCACCATTAAGTCTCGCGTCTTATTCTGATTGACGAACGGCTCGAGGGAGCATTTTAATTTGCTTTATTATCAATGCTTTATAAAACATAGCTAGAAATGAAATTAACTAACGTTACGCGCAGTTTTTTTCACTAAACGTACTACACGCTCAATCATGCCAACTTTTTATTCTCAACCGGCATGTTGAACAAGACTGACCGCTAGATGAATTGGCTCCTTATCAATCGTGCACAAGCTGAACTGGTAGGTTTAGCTCACCTGTTTCATCAGTAATGTCACTTCCTTCGTGCCGTTCTCAGTCAATTGAGTGCCCACAGACCTAAAACCGATCTTTTCATGCAGTGCTAAAGATGCGATGTTCTTAGGCTTAACATTGACCTCACAACACAGCAACAGATGTCCCGCCTCACGGGCTATCTCCTGCAGCCTCTCATACATAAAGCTCGCCACGCCCTGGCCCCGATAAGCCGCCGATACCATGATGCGATCGATATAGAGAAACTGCGTATATCGTTCAACGAACCAATGATAGTTAACACTCTCATAGTCTAAATCTGGCTTCATCATCACGACCGTGCCCGCCAGCAACCCATCGTCATCTACAACCTTGTAAAAGTGCTCCAGAACGTTCAAATACCATTTGAAATCATCGACCGGTATCGAATTCACATGCGGTACACAGCCTTCGTTTAGCCGGTGAATTAAAAGTAGATCGGATTTCTCAACCCGCTTGAGACTAAATGGCTTCATTTTATTGATCGTCCCTTGTCTTGACGCCTGCTGAACATATTATTGGCCGGGGTTCTTGTTCAGATCGGCTTAATTAGAAAAACTCAGTATATGATAATGTTTATGCATCTGCGTTTGATAGCGTGATCACCTTAGGTAAGCTATAGATGAACGACAGAATCAGTGGTCGCCACAGGAATATCTAAAAATAAATGAACCTTTCATCAACCTTCATCGTCTCCTGTCATAGTGACAGATAAACATATTCAAAATACGCAGGCAGTTTATGAGCAGTATCTCATTTTGCGTATTCAAACAGGTGAGACAGCCGCGTTAAACGACTTGGTAGAACGCTGGCAAGGCAAGTTTGTCAGGGTCGCGTGGATTATGTGTCGCGACCAGCAGCTTGCCTTGGATGCGGTTCAGGAGGCCTGGATAGCGATCGTCAAGTCTCTGCCAGGCCTAAGAGATCCAGCACGATTCAGACCATGGGCGTTTCGAATCGTGAATAACAAGTGCCTTGACCTAATACGCAAGAGACAAAGCGTTGACGCCCCATTAGATTCATTAGAGCCGGATAGTGAGGATGTAGGACAACGGCAAATGTCTGAAACCAACGACATTAGTCGCTTGGAGAATCAAGAAATTGTCACAAGAACACTCTCACGACTACCTGAAGCAAGTCGTGTTGTCTTGGCGCTACACTACCTTGAGGATATGGGTATTGAAGAGATAAGTCAGGCTTTGGGTCTCCCCGCCGGTACGGTTAAGTCTAGGCTTCATAATGGGCGCGAGGCATTCCGAGTGCATTTCTCTGACATGAAAAATCGATAGTGACCAGTCGATCAATAACAGGACAAAAGACGATCATGGATAACAAGACACCCGAGCTAGATGAAAGCATCAAAAACGCACTAAAAGCTCACAGCGACAGCATAATCGACAACACAGGCGTTGATAATAAAAGTGCGAGCGAAGATCTCGTTGCGCTCTACCACAGCCAGTATCGAAACCTATTCATCTGGACAACCATCAAATGGGCGATGTCGATCTTGACCGCCATTTTCTGCCTGTACCAATTTTTTCAGCAAGAATCGACCATGGGCATGATTGCGTACGCCACCTTATTTATATGCTGTGCTTTGGCGATATGCACCATTTACATCTTGTTATGGACCTCAATGAATAAAAATGCGATTAATCGGGACTTGAAACGACTTGAGCTACAGACTGCTCTATTGATTAAGCAGATTGGGTTAGTGACGAAGCAACCATAAAAACAGGGTTGGCTGAAAGTGAACCTGCTAAGGTTAAGTTGGCTAGATAAGTTAACCACAAAGGGTTAAACACACAATTTACGACAGGGCTTGATATGAAGTTTGTGAGTTTTCTATTGTTATTTGTGCCGCTCATGGCAGTCGCTGACCGTGACGCCAAGTCGTTGATCGACGAGATGGAAGCGCTGTATCGAGGCGAATCCAGTAAAGCAACGTTGACCATGAAGGTTGAAACACCGCAGTACAGCCGAACCATGCAGATGGAATCGAGCAGCGTAGGCCAGCAGGATGCATTCATCCGCATTCTGTCACCTAAAAAAGATCGCGGTATCTCAACATTAAAACTTGATAAAGAGATGTGGAATTTCTTCCCAAAAATCAACAAGGTCATCAAGGTACCCCCATCAATGATGATGGGTTCATGGATGGGCAGTGACTTCACCAATGATGACCTTGTTAAACAAACCACGTTAACGCAAGAGTATGATCTGCAACTGACCGAAACCTTGACAGAATATAACATCACCCTGCTGCCTCGAGAGCAGACCGTGACTGTTTGGGGGCGGATCGACTATATCGTCAACAAGGAACATTTGGTCCCCGTGAACCAAAACTTCTACGATGACGAGGGCATCATGATTCGTAAGATGGTGTTCTCAGAGCTCAAGGACTTTGGCGGCAGGATCATGCCCTCCGTCATGGAAATGATCCCCTTAAACAAAGAAGGCCACAGGACCGTCATAATTTACGACAATCTTGAATTCGATCCACCCGATGTTGATGAATCTACCTTTACCTTGAGACACTTAAAGAGTCGCTTCTAATGTTGTTAATCAAGCTAGCGTTCAGGAACATATTTCGGCAACGGCGTCGCTCGTTGTTAACAGCCTTAAGCTTAACCGGCGGGTATGTGCTCAGTGTTTTTTCCATATCAATGCAGGATGGTAGCTATGCTAATGCTATCGCGTTTTTTACTGAGGATCACTCAGGCCACGTCCAAATCCACAAGGATGACTACCTAGACCGCGCCAAAATACATAAAACTATCGACAATCCCAACGCAATCGCCACAATTCTCGACAAACACCCTTCCATTGCATCCTACACAACCCGGGTGTTCGCGCCTGCGTTGTCATACTCTGACGATGGCAATACCCCTGTGCAGCTTATTGGTGTCGATGTCTTGCGAGAGAAACAAACCAGCCGTCTTTATCAGAAGATCACTGACGGTAATTATTTTGCCGACAGTCCCAACGACGATGGCTACTTCTCGGCAATGATTGGTGCTGGCGTCGCTAATTCTCTCGAGGTTGGACTCGGCGACGAACTGATTTTAATTTCTCAGGGCGCTGACGGTTCAATTGCGAACGACATATTTATCGTTTCTGCGATCGTAGGAGAAAACAACTCACCGGATAAAAACACCGTTTTTCTGCCTCTATCAGGTGCTCAATCATTCTTAACGATGTACGGCAAGGTTCACCAATTTTCTATCTTACTAACCGACATTTCAGATGCACGAGAGGTTGCCACCGAATTACAATCGTCCATTCCAAGCCTGAGCGTTGCACCTTGGCAGGTTGTCGAAAGTAGTTTCTATAAGACAATGCAAGCAGATCGTGAAGGTAATCTGGTCATGCTAGTTATCATCGGCATCATTGTCTTCATCGGCGTTCTCAATACAGTACTGATGAGCGTATTGGAGAGAAGTAGAGAATTTGGCGTGTTGAAAGCAATGGGTAGTCGTCCAAGCAAGATTGTGAGCATGATTACGCTAGAGGTTACGATGCTATCGGCGATGAGTATCGTATTGGGTCTGGCCCTCGCGATACCTCTAACCTACTGGTTCAGCACTGCCGGTATTGAACTACCTGAACCCGTCGACGTGGGTGGCATCAAAATGAGTCGTATGACGGGTTTGTTGACCCCCACCGTCTTTATCATACCCATGATTGGTATTTTCTTTGCAGCCATTGTTGTCAGTATTTTCCCGGGCCTGCGAGCAGCCAACGTTACGCCCACCGCCGCAATGCGAAGCCATTAGGAGGACGTTATGCAACTCGTTCAACTCGCCTTCAGAAATCTATTTCGCAACACGAGAAGAACCGTTCTCACTGTCCTGCTAATTTCGTTCAGTCTCACGGCACTCATCATTACCGATGCAATGATGCGCGGCATGACCGATCTTATTGTCAAAAGTATCACTGAGACTTTGTTAGGCGAGGCGCAAATACATAAACAGGGCTTTCGAGACAACTTTGATATCGACCTATTCATTGAAGATACCGCTGAGATTGAAGACTCGCTGTCGAATGATCCAACCGTATTAGCCTATGCGAGCAGGACTATCAGCGGCGCCATGATCTCTTCCAGTTATAACGTCACAGGCGGTATGGTCTATGGCATAGACGCTGACGCTGAAGCCGACTTAAGTAGAATCAAGATTGCGGTCGAGACGGGCAGCTATTTATCCGGTAAACCCAACGAAATCCTTATAGGCAAAACCATGGGGGACTTGCTTGAGATAAAGCTCGGTGACCGTATCGTCGTCACATTAACCGAAGCGAACACCGGTGAGATGACTCAGGCTTTATTCCGCGTTTCAGGTTTATTACATTTTGGTATTACCGAGATCGATAAAAATATTGCCTTCATAAACATCGATGAAGCACGCAAATTGATTCGATTGGGTGCACACGGCGCTCACGAAATTGCCATTCGCTTTCGCAATCCTGAAGATGCAAAAAACACTGCTTTAGCGGTTTTTACAAATCACAACACTGAGACTTTAGAGTCATTGAGTTGGCTACAACTCAATAAGGAAGTCTCGAGCATTATCGAAATGTCGAGTTACGGTACTCTCATCATTGGCCTAATTTTGTTTCTGTTGGCATCACTCGGCGTCATCAATTCGATGTTTATGTCAATTTATGAGCGCATTTACGAATTCGGTGTACTCAAAGCTATTGGCACCCGCCCGCTGGACTTAGGCTTACTTATCATCATCGAATCATTGTTGATCGCACTTATTAGCTGCGCTGTCGGTATCATTCTCGCGTTATTAATTAGTGAATATACCTCCACGGTAGGTATTCCTCTAGGCGAGATGGAGTTTTCAGGCTTGGCAATGAGCGATCGTATTCTGACCCAGTTCCATATTTCACAAATTACCGAACTGCCGATTTATGTCATTTTGCTGACCGTTATGTCGGGTCTCTACCCCGCCTGGTTTGCATCGAAAATTATACCGACAGAAGCACTTCAAAGAAGTCTCTAGCACATCTGAAGAAAGAGCAGAGGAAACACTATGACAATCGTTATCGAAACCAAGGATCTATGTCGTTATTTCGGCGACAGCGAAGAGACCATGGTTAAAGCCGCCGACCACGTCAACATCGAGATTGAAAAAGGTGAGTTTACCGCCATCATCGGCCCGTCGGGATCCGGAAAAACAACCGTGCTTCATTTGATGGGCGGTCTGGATAATCCGACCTCGGGCGAGGTCGAGTTATCAGGCAAAAACATTGCAAAAATGTCCGGCGGTGAACTGTGTGATCTGCGACGGGATCATATCGGTTTTATTTTCCAGTCCTACAATCTTATTCCTGTGCTCTCCGCCGAAGAAAACATTGAATACATTATGCTGTTACAGGGCGTGAAAACATCTGAGAGAAAAAAACGGGTTAAGGAAATGCTCGCTCTCGTTGGTCTATCCGGCTTAGAAAATCGTCGTCCGGGTAAACTTTCGGGCGGTCAACAACAGCGGGTTGCCATTGCCCGTGCAATGGCCTCTAGACCCGATATTATTCTGGCTGACGAGCCTACCGCCAACCTAGATTCAAAGACCGGCATTGCTTTACTTGATGTGATGAAAGAACTTAATGAAGCACACGATATGACCTTTGTGTTTTCAACTCACGATGAAAAAATTATGTCCCGAGCCAGTCGATTGATACATATGCGGGACGGTAAAGTCGAATTGGACGAGCGTAAATAGCTAGTGCTGTTAGCGCTACACCATTTTGGTTTGAGATCCACCCTAACTGCGATCGTGGCACTAACACTGTCGCTCTTCATGTCAGCCCCTAGGGCGGAAGTTAATTTCTCAGGTTACGCAAAAAACTACTCAATCTATCAGGAAAAAATCGATAACGAAGTGTTTAAATTTGATGACCTGTTCAGTACCCAAACGAGCACCCGCTTACTGTTAGAAGGCTTCGATGACAAATTTATTTGGCAACTGCATTACGAAATCGGGCTTGAAACCAACTCACACAGGCAGGCGTTGGATGACAGACTTTTCAACAGTAATCGACAAACCTACCGACTCACTGATATCGAACGCACGCTTGGACCCGAGGACGAAAAAAATCGGGTGGTTCAGAATCTGGATCGCATCAATATGCAATTTAATGTTGCCAACGGCGACCTGACAGTTGGTCGACAGGCGATCGCTTTTGGTGCCGCCAGAGCTATCAATCCAACCGATGTTTTCTTGCCCTTTGATGTCACTGCACTCAATACCGAATACCGCATTGGTATCGATGCCATCCGGTATCAAAAACAAATAGGACAACTAAGCGAGATCGACATTGGGATCGTCTTAGGAGAGGACGGTAAAACAGAGAATTCAGCTGCATTCCTAAAATACCAAACCAATGTTTCCGGATCTGATTATCAAGTCACAGCTATCCGCTTTGCTGAACAGAATTTGCTTGGCTTTGGTATTCAGTCATCAATCGGGGACTTCGGCACATGGCTTGAGTTCGCAGCAGTTCAAGGCGACGTTGACTACAATAGGGCTTCGATTGGCACAGACTATGCTATTTCCGAGAACGTCTTCTTTATGGTCGAATACCATTACAATGGCGCGGGCTCTGAGGATACCGCTGATTATATTGTTGAGCAGTTCACCAAACCCTACCAAGCCGGCGGGGTTTTTCTGCTCGGCCAAGACTATCTGATTCCATCGCTGAGCTGGCAAAAGTCCGCTTTAACAACGATTAACCTGCAGATGCTTCTCAATTTGAATGACCAGTCGGCCTTTACGAGCCTAAGTGTCGACAGAAGCATCTCAGAGAATTTTTATATAGGTTTGTCTCTATATCTCTTTAGTGGCGATGATATTTCACAGAACAATGTAGGCTTGCCGAATTTAAACTCAGAATACGGCACCAGCCCAAGTCAGCTATTTGTTAACTTTGGCTACTATTTTTAAGACCCGTTTTAAGCGCGGCTTTTAGAGGTTCTTTTTAGCCAGTACCGACGCCCGTAAATGATTTTGGATAACACGCCAGTTTTCAGTGAATTCGGAGTCGATACTTAGCTGTTGCAAACCAATCTAGATCGATTGATGTTAGATCCTATCCGCATGCTTGAGCATGGCGCTCTACCAACCAAGCAAAAACGTCAACGCGCGAAAGCGCATTAACTAATCACCATTGCATTCGTCGTCATAGCAAATAACTACAGTACTCAAGTGCGACCAGACATTAGCGACCTACAAAGTTGGGCGCACGTTTCTCGGCAAAGGCTTTGCGGCCTTCTTTATAGTCTTCACTATCAAAGCAGGCATCTACCAACTCGGCGACTTCCGTTGCGGCCTCTCCGTCACGCTCGAGTTGTGAGTATTTTTCAAAAGTATTTACCGCGGCTTTTGCTGCTCGAACCGTTAAGGGTGCGTTCGCAGCTATTTTTGCCACATAGGCATCAACAGCAGATTCAATGTCATTTTCATCTACAACGAAATTGATGAGCCCCATGCCAAACGCTTCATTAGCAGGCATGAAGCGGCCCGTCATCATGATATCTCTGGCTCTCGAGGGACCGACCAGACGAGCAAGTTTGGCAAGCCCTGCATATTCATAACCTAATCCCAGTTTCGCAGCGGGTACACCAAAGCTCGATCGCGGGGTCGCAAACCTAACATCTGCATTCAATGAAATCGCCAACCCACCACCGATACAAAACCCATCAATCATGGCAATTAAGGGTTTAGAAAACTTACCTAGCCAATAGTTTCCACGCCCTGCTACTTCACCGTATTCGGCACGCTGCTGTGCATTTGATCGGTGTTTATCAAATTCAGAAATATCCGCGCCTGAAGCAAACGCCTTGCCACCTGCTCCAGACATCACGACGACTCTGATACTCTGATCGTGTTCAAATTGTTCCAGTGCATCACCGATGCCTTGCCACATTTCGAGAGAAACCGCGTTGCGTTTCTCAGGCTGATTAAACGTTAGCCATCCAACACCATCGCTCTTCTCGGCGATCATCTTTTCGGTATTCAGGTTTAATCTATGTCGTTCACTATTCGGCATTGTTCTTCCATCAACTTTTGTTTTCATTGCTACCCCTATCACGTCAATAACAATGTTAGGGATAATTGGGGATATCCTGCAAAGGATAGTGTTTGGCAAATACTATCAGTGACTGAACTCAGCCGCGAGTGGATGGTTTCGATCCAAGATGGTAGACCCAAAAGCCATCTGGCACTGCTTCAAACTCACCCTCTTCGTATTTTTCCCAACGGTATTGCCAAATCCGATCAATTGCACTCGGATCAGACATACGCGATACCTTCACCGGATAAAGCATGTCACCAATCCTAATTCTTGCCATTGCATCTTGGCCCACCAACGTTGACCAAGTTTTGCCCTCGCAATCTGAGCAACCAACAAACAGTTGCTTGCCAACCGCCCAACAATTGATATTGACCGAATGGGGATCATCGCCGTTCACCTCAAGTGTGCAGGACTCCACATCGTTTACAAATCGAAAATCTGTGATCAATTCAGACTTTACCTCGCCAGTAAGGCTGGTACCCGCTATGGGTCCACAAGGTCCAAAACCGAAGAGAACCGGCGTGATCAACGCAAGCAGCGTACGAAGATTCTTCGCCGTAAACTTTTTCTTAATGTTCAACACAACCATGCCCAACCTTGCTGCAGTCGCAATGAATCCACGCATTACCCTAGCACTCATCTAATTTCTCCCTATGATCAAATCGAACGCTCTATTCATCGTAAACGGTACACTACCTTCGCCCACTCTATTGCAGGTCGCTAGTCAATAATATTGACGCCGCAACAAAGCACAAACAAACCAATAACAATCGAACAGGTGAGCGATACAATTTCTCTCCTAAATACTAACTGACCGACCAACCTCAGTAAATTTTCAAGCTAACAAAGCTCGCCTTAAACAGCCAATACTGACTGACGATCGCGATACTTTAAGAGACAAGCTCGGCATTAATCGATGTCCAAAAAGCCCTAACAATCGGCGATCGGCTCAAATGCCTATCCGTCGTACAAAACCCAACGTGAAATTCCTCAGGATTAGGTCCCTGCGGCACAATCTCTATCTGATCAATGAGCGGACTATTGTCCATCACTAGACCGGGTACGAAACCAACCCCGCAACCTAGCGCAACGAGAGATAAAATTGCCTCATTACCTGAGACCTCGCTGTAAATATCGGGTTTAATCTTATTTTCACGAAACCAGGCGTCAATGTTATCGCGCACTTGGCCGAACGCCGGCAGCACTAAGGGGACTTTCGACCAGTCGATGATCGACTCGGTGAAGAACTGATTAGCGACGGGGGCAACGGTCAATATTGGTGTGGAAGTAATGATCTTCTTTGCAAAACCTTCCGAGGCTGTCTTGCTCAATGCCGCAACAACAACATCACAACCTTCATGAAGTGACTGCAATGCGTCAACTGCATAGCCCGTATCGAGTTGTATATGAATTTCAGGGTAGTCGAGTCGAAATTGCGTGAGCACCTTGGGAAGTATCGTTTGGCTGGCTGTAACCGACGCGAATAGCCGAAAGCTGCCCGATAACAACTCGCTAGCTTCGCCCATTTGAGTTTTCACCTGAGCCAATTGCTGTAGCGTTTCCTGGGCAAAAACACGCAATATCTCCCCTTGCGGCGTCAATTCGACGGTTCGGTTGTCACGCATAAAAAGTGTTTGAGATAACTCACCTTCAAGTTTTTGGACGAGACGACTCAAAGCTGATGCACTTAAATGGAACTCGTCACTGGTGCGCCCAAAATGCAGGTTTCGGCAAAGTCCCAGGTATATTTCTAATGTGTGTGTGTCCATGACAAACCGTTTGTTGTAACTCTTCATCTGTGTCGCATTGACTGATGCCTCGACAGATCGAGAGATTGAGTCTTACGAGCAAAACACCGTCGCGATCCGAAGTTATATACGGCCAAACTTCGCCGGTTCTCTATAACAGTCGATTATATACTGGTTTTCAGGCTCGGAAGCCTTCAAAATGGCCGAATCTAACTTGAACAACCAAAATCTATGACAAGCGCAAGAAAGTTACATCAAATTGAAGGTATTTTTAGGATGCAACACGGTTCTTTAAAGGACCCCGTTGTCGCCTATGAAACCTGGGGCGAGCTAAACTTCCAAAAAGACAACGCCATTTTACTATTTACGGGACTTAGCCCCTCGGCTCATGCTGCTTCATCTGACCTCGATTCGAGCCACGGTTGGTGGGAACCTATGGTTGGGCCAGGAAGACCCATCGACACCAGTAAGTATTTTGTTATTTGCGTCAATTCCCTCGGCAGCTGCTTTGGTTCGACTGGCCCGTCAAGCATTGATCCGGCGACAGATAAACCCTATGGGCTCAATTTTCCTGTCTTAACCTTAGAAGATATTGCCCGCGGTGGCCACGAAGTCATCAGCTCACTCGGTCTTACACAGCTTCACTCGGTTATCGGCGCGTCTATGGGCGGTATGACCGCATTAGCCTTCTCCATCCTCTACCCGGCTGCAGCCAAGGCATTGGTCAGTATCTCCTCTTCAGCAAGAGTGTCACCCTATGCCATCGCACTTCGGTCACTGCAAAGAGAGATGATACGCAGCGACCCGATGTGGCGAGAAGGCGCCTACGACATCGATCAACAACCTGTTGTCGGCATGCAGCAGGCGCGAAAACTCGGCATGATCACCTACCGAAGTCCGGAGGAATTTCAAAAACGCTTTGGTCGCGAGTTTGTGTCTGAAGAGCGCAAGCAAAATGATATCTTCGGCATCGATTTTGAGGTTGAATCGTACCTTGATGCGCATGCAACTAAGTTTACCGGCACATTCGATGCTAACTGCTATCTCTATTTATCACGCGCGATGGATTTGTTTGATGTCGCTGATCATGGCGGTTCGCTTGAACAAGGTTTATCGCGGGTCGGTGCAGATCGAGCGCTGGTCATCGGCGTTCAGACCGACGTGTTATTTCCTATTGATCAACAAAGAGAACTCGCAGAGGGACTAAAGAGTAGTCAACGCGAAGTGCTGTTTCACTCTCTGCCATCATTGCAGGGTCATGACGCATTTCTTGTCGACATGGATCGCTTTCGGCCGATTTTGTGCGATTTTTTCAATTGCACCATGAACCAACCTGGCCAGCTAAAATCGGTTAACCCTTTCCCTTTTTGAGTCTCCCTTGATTCAAAATTTTGCTACTAACAAATTCGCGCTACAAACCGATCCTTGAGAAGAAAAGGTTCTTTAACAAGTACGAAAATCAAGAGTAGGCTTCTTCGTTATGGAGTGGAGACATTCCAATCTAAGGCGGACACTTGAAATCTGCCAGCGTACGAAAGACGCCGAGGTCTGAAAACTCCAAAGGAGTCTCGGAGTCGTGAAGCGCGCACCCTAGGGTGTTGAGGGGTTTTAGAATACGTTCTTTCACCCAACTTCGTCCGAAAGCCCAGTTTTACTGGGCTTTTTTATACCCAATAAAAGTGGCCAAACGAAAGGATCGACACAAAACGTTCAACACGTAAATTTTTGCAAAAAAAAGAGTGCATTTGCACCCTTTTTTATTGCCGTTTCTCCAAGTATGACGAATCAACATTCACGCTGGATTAATACCGATTAGTAGCCTTGGATTACACCATATCGATCTCGATGGAATGCACTGTTACCTAAGCTGTGTTCGCAAACACGCGAACGCTTCATAAAGAATCCAATTTCGTACTCGTCTGTCATACCAATACCGCCGTGCATTTGGACACCCTCACTGCTGACCAAGTTGTACGTATCGTTCAATCGCGCCTTAGCCAAGCTCGCGAGTTCACCAACTTGCTCTGAATCATCGTCAAGGCAAGACAGCGCCTCCAAAACAACCGACTTGGACAATTCAACTTCGCAGAACATTTGTGCCGCTCTATGCTTCAAGCCCTGAAAAGAACCAATTGGAACGCCAAACTGCTCACGCACCTTAAGATATTCAATCGTACGTTCGAAACACTCCTGAACACCACCTAACATTTCAGCGGAGAGAAGAATTCTACCGGCGTCTAAAACTTTATCGAGTACATCAGCACCTTTACCTTCTTCTCCCAGTAAAACACCTTGTGCATCAGAGAATTCAATATTGGCTGCATTTCTAGAATCGGCCATGATCGTTCTGGTGACGTTAACGCCTGCACCCGAATCAACCAAAACAAGTGTTAGTCCATCACGGTCACCCGCATTGCCAGATGTTCGCGCGACGACAACAATCTTATTGGCTACGTGTCCATCAAGCACAAACTTTTTGCTGCCGGTAACCTTGTAGCCATCACCTGATTTCTCAGCAGTGGTTGTTGCACCATATGGGTTGTGATGCGGCGTTTCTTCTACTGCAAGGGCCAGCAACAATTCGCCACCAGCAACTTGAGGCAGTAAGTCACCTTTGAGTTCGTCAGAGCCGCCGTGAATAATCGCGCCTGCGCCGAGCACGGCTGTCGACAATAACGGTGAAGCAGTCAAAGTACGACCACATTCTTCCATCACAACACCCATACCCAGGTAGCCAAAACCAAGTCCACCAAAATCCTCAGGGATCGTGATACCAGCCCAACCTAGCTCAACCATTTGCTGCCAAGTGTCTGTGTCGAAGCCTGACTCACTAGCACCGTCACGTAGGCCGCGTAGCTGAGAGATTGGCGTGCTGTTAGTGCAGAAATCTTTCGCTGCATCCTTCAACATATTCTGTTCTTCGTTTAATACCAAAGGCATATCTGAGTTACTCCTCGTTTCTCACTTCAAATTAATATGTATTTTATTTCTCGCACAAGTCTCGACTTATCGAGTGCTTGTATCTAATCGGGCAAACCTAAAACCCGCTTAGCAATGATGTTCAATTGAATTTCAGAGCTTCCGCCCGCAATGGATCCTGCTTTAGAGCGCAACCATGTTCGAGTCAGGGTACGCTCTTTCACGTCAAAAACTGGCCCTTCCCAGCCCAAGGATTGTGTTCCCATTGCCTTTAATTGTAATTCTAACCTTTCTTTACCCGTTTCTGACCCATAGTACTTGAACATTGATGTCGCGAATGTCGCGGTCTCACCCTTATCACTCTCAGCCATGAATCGCTGCTGAGTCAACCCAAACGCCCTCTGATTCAATTCGTTCTGAATGACGGCATCCCTAAGTGCGGGGTCGGCTAATTTACCACTATCTTTACCTATATACTCAACGGCGATATCAGACAATTTACCCATGTCATCGTATCGACCTTTTTTTCCACCGCTACTAAGACCCGATATCGAACTCCTCTCATGCTGTAAGAGCCGTTTTCCGACGGTCCAACCTCGGTTTAACTGGCCTACCAAGCTATCCTTTCTGACCATCGCGTCATCGAAAAAGGTCTCGCAAAAAGGCGAATTGCCGCTAATGAGCAGAATAGGCTTGACGGTAACACCCGGTTGCGCCATATCAATTAAAACGAAACTAATGCCTTCGTGCTTTGGCGCCTGGGGCTCAGTGCGCACCAACGTGTAGATCCAATCGGCGTATTGCGCGCCTGACGTCCACACTTTTTGGCCGTTCACAGAATAATGGTCGCCTTTGTCTTCGCATTTGGTCTGCAGGCTTGCAAGATCAGATCCCGCCCCCGGTTCACTATAACCCTGACACCATCGTATTTCACCGGACACAATCTTCGGCAAATGTTCCATTTTTTGCTCTTGCGTACCGTAATCCAACAATGTTGGACCAATCATGCTGAAGCCCATACCGGAGATTGGCGCGCGTGCACTGATTCGCATCATTTCATCCTGAAGAACAAGGAATTCTTCTTTACTTAGACCACCACCGCCATATTTCGATGGCCACATCGGCGCTGTCCACCCTTTTGAGGCCATATTGTCGAGCCAAATTTTAGCGTCAGGGTTTTCATACACCTGCCGCTTGCCACCGCCAACGATCTGATCTTCGGGCACACTGACACGCATTGACGCGGGACAATTTTGCTCCAACCAACCACGGGTTTCGAGCCTAAACTCTTCAAGCACTGTCATATTTGGTGTCTCCCTCAAGAACCAATGTCCATACTAAATAAATGGCTTCATACACTACCAAATAACACCCCATAAAATAAAGCCGCGTTGAGCAAAACACATGAAGAAGTATCGATTCTTAAACCAACGGATGCGTTTAATCTGTACCCGTCAATGCAAGGCTTGTGTCGCAAGATCTAACGAAATACTCGCCTGGTTTTTGGCACTATCTGCTGAAAATGGCTGGCGATGTGAGGGCCGTTGCGGGGATGTGTGAAAAACAACATGCCACGGGATTGAGTGCTACAGGTTGATTGGCTGAGCAATTGTTGTAACGCCGAGGTGTCATAGACGCCTCGCGTCATATAGCGATAAGTCCAATCAGCCGTACGAAAATCAGCGCCGCTTTGGGCGTTTTCTCCACCTGCGACTTGTCCTGTAGAAATGCTGCTATTTGAATCGCTAAGAACCAGCGCTGCGTTGTGATTCCTCAAACAATCAAAGTGATTATCGTCAAACCATGAGGCGTGATTAAATTCTATTGCGACAGGTATTGTGGCAGGGATAACGTTGAACAAATGTTTTAGCCGCTCACTGTTGGCTTTCAGTGTTGCAGGAAGTTGGAATTTTAATGCACCCAACTTACGGCCCATTCGTTTGATCGATTTGAGCAGATCCTGAACCGGCTCTGCAATATCTTTGAGGCGCTTTTGGTGTGTGATTCGTCTCGGTACTTGAAGCGAGAATCGAAAGTTATCGGGGGTTTCGTATACCCACCTATCGACAGTGGTGAGCGAAGGCATCCTTAAGAACGACGTTTCAATCTCAACAGCACCAAACCGGTTCGCGTAGTAGGCCAGCATATCCCGCTCGCCAAGTACTGAAGGATAAAAATCACCCCGCCATTCCCGATGATTAAAGCCAGTAACGCCGACTTGAAAGATCATCTCTTTCGTCCCTGCGACAGTAGATTAGTATCATAGCGCTGGGCTTGAATATTTCCAGACTTTATTAGCTTGCGAGAATTCGTAGGCAGTAGAGCAACATACTGGCGTTGATCTGCGCGTTATAGCGTTTGGTTTGCCATTGATATGGCGGCATCAACTGCACGACCCAATCCATCTGCATTAGCGAGGTTTTTACCGGCAATATCAAATGCCGTACCGTGATCGACCGATGTACGAATAAAAGGAATTCCCATGGTCGCAGTAATGCTATCGGCAAAATTGTGCATCTTTATAGCGATGTGGCCTTGATCGTGATAAAGCGCCATAACTGCGTCAAACTCACCTGCCGCCGCCCGATAGAAGACTGAATCAGCGGGATAGGGACCGACGACATCTAATCCTTGCTGCCGTAACTGCTGCACCGCAGGTTCTATCTCGTCCAATTCTTCACGCCCCAACAAGCCACCTTCACCACCATGAGGGTTTAGCGCCGCTACCGCTATTTTAGGCTCTCGCCCGGTCCACTGACGCAGACAATTAGCCGTAAGGGTTATCCGTTCGACCAGCACGTCCTTTCGGACATATTGCACCGCTTCTGCCAGTGATTTGTGTGTAGACAGATGGGCCACCTTCAGGCCCGTTGTCATTAACATTGTTGCGGTCAAATTTGACTGCGTCATACGTCCGAGAATTTCCTGATGGCCAATATCACCATGATATCCGGCCGCATGCACAGCCTCTTTATTAATCGGACACGTGACAACACCCTGAATTTGGCCGGCTAACGCCAGCTTGACGGCAGCTTCAAAGAATTGCACCGCGGCGTGCCCCGCCGCTGAGGAAACTTGACCCTGTTTAATACGCTCGCAATCCAGTCCTTGCAGCTCAAGTACCTGTAGTTCGTCAGACTCCTGGACGTCAGCAACAGTGGCGATTGATCGTATCGGAAGATCAATCCCGGTTTGCAGCATGGCGACCTTAAGGGTTTCAACAACACCAATGATAAAGGGCTGCGCCCGATCGAAAATCGATTTATCCGACATCGCCTTAACAATAATTTCAGGTCCGATCCCAGCAGGGTCTCCCATTGTCACGGCTAGCAGTGGTTTCATTTCGCCTGGCTCACTAAAGGTTTCCTTTTGAGCAGCTTATACATCTTGCAAAAGATAGTCCGCCACCAATTTCGGTGACTGCATGGGAATAAAATGTGTTAACTCGGGTAAATAGACATCTGTGCCATTTTGGAATTTTTTGGCAAGTTCTGGCCACGTTGGTGACGCAGTAAAATCCAATTCTGTACGATCACCTTGTCGCTGCTTTGCACGCAATATGGTCACCGGAATACTGATTTTGGCAACCAACTCGAGCACGTCGACATTCAGACTACCGACATAAATTGACGCTTCTAGCGCCGGTGGACATGCTAGGTTAAAACCAATCCCGTCCGCGGCAGGCAACAGGCCGTATTCACAGTAGTCCTGCAGGCATTGCGGCAACCAAGAAGCGTAACTTCCTCGGCCTTCAAAGTTATCATACATAGCTTGCACGCTATCGAAATAGTTACGTCGCCTAGATACAGGATGGGACCCCTTATCGTCTAAAAAAGAATCGTGCTGAGACGGCCCTTTATAGGTAGCCGGATCCATGATGACGGGGTCTACTAATACCGCACGCTGCACGCGATCTTCTATATCAACCAAGGCCTGAACGATACAGTGACCACCCATTGAATGGCCGGCAACGACAATCCCTTTTAGATCAAGCGCTTTGACGAAAGCTTTCAAATCGTCTCCGTAAACTTCCCAACCAACGCCGGTCGTATTGCTGCTGCGGCCATGATTGCGCATATCAACGGCTATGACGTGGCGCCCTTGCAGATGACTGATCGTTTGGTCCCAACATCGCGCATGAAAGCCGGTGGCGTGGACCAAGAGTATTGTCGGTGAGCCTGCTTTGGGCGTACCCCATTCGAAATAGCACAGGGTTGTACCGTTCACTTCAATGTACTGTTCATTACAAATTTGCGTATCTGTTACTGACAATGTTGTATCCTTTTTTCGACAAGCGCACATGCTAGCCTCAGAACCCGATGCATACAATCATGCAGCGCATTCATGAAGTTGATAACATGCGCGTGCCTTTATTAAGCACCTGCCTCGGGCTAATCCAGTTATGTTAACGACCGAACGCGTCAAAACAGTTTCGATCATCGGCCTGCCTATTATGGGCGGTATGATTTCGGGCGTCTTACTTGGATTAGTCGACTCTGCAATGGTGAGCTCCCTAGGTAATGCGGCGCTTGGCGCCGTCGGCTTCTCGTCTTTCTTAGCCTTTGTTTTCCTCGGCTTGTTTTACGGCTTTTCGATTGCTGTACAAGCAACGGTTGCCCGTCGAAAGGGCGAAGGCAATCTTCCAGCTTGCGGCCGCAGCTTGGGCTCAGCGGTATTTCTTATCAGTATTTCGGCACCCGTATTGTCACTACTGCTCTACTTCGCGATTCCTTTTCTCTTCCCGCTCATCAACAACGACCCTGACGTCATTGATATTGGTGTTAAGTATATTCGCTGGTTAATACTGCAAGCCGTGTTTGTCGGTTTTATCGCCGCTAATACCGGATTTTGGAACGGCATAGGTCAATCACGCATCTATATCCCATCATTGATTTTTATGCATCTATCGAATGTCGTGTTTAATTACATGTTCATCTTCGGCAATTTTGGCGCGCCTCAAATGGGCGCCGAAGGCGCGGGTTTTGCCACGGCGCTTTCTTCTATTGTTGGTACAGGCTTGTTTCTGTTCCTTGGACTTCGCTATGGCGGCGCTTACCACTACATGAAAGAGCGGCCTGTCTGGAGTGAACTCAAAGGCATACTCAGATTGGCCATTCCTGCTGGATTACAACAGGTTCTTGATACCCTGGCGCTTACTATCACCTACAGTATCGTTGGTTTAATCGGCACGATGGAACTCGCCTGTTACAGCGTGCTCATCAACTTCATCAATCTTGTCGGGCTGCCAGCCTGGGGACTCGGCACCGCAGGCGCCACGCTTGTCGGCCAAGCATTGGGACAGAAGAACATTCCTGAAGCCACTCAGTGGGCATGGGATGTCATTAAGCTAGGCATGGTTGGCATGTTCATTCTTGGCATCCCTTTTTGGGTCATGCCAGAGACATTGCTGTCGATATGGATTCATGACGAACAAACCCGCCAACTCGCCATCTGGCCGACGCGAATTCTCGGTCTCATGATTACCTTCAATGGTATCGGTTACATGTTGTCGACGATGTTAAACGGCGCCGGTGATGTTAAGCGTGTGACGATGGTGAATCTTGTGACGCAATGGTTTTTACTGGTACCCGGTGCGTACCTGCTCGGCCCTACCCTAGGCTTTGGGTTGATTGGCATCTGGTGTCTACATCAGTTTGGCTATCGCGCCGGCCAGGCCATCATTTTTGCGTATTTCTGGCGCCAAGGAAAATGGTCGCGCATTATTATTTAACTGACCGGATTACGTTGGTTTAAGTTGTTAAACCCCGATACACCTTTGATAATTCGTTAGGTAACTGGGACAGGTCTTGCATCACCATATACTGCTGATCAGGGCACATTTCCCTGAGATAATCATGCCCCGAAGGGTCAACCGTTAGACAAAAACTTTGTACACCTTTTTGAGTCGCCTCCGTCAGGGCCTTCGTCGTGTCCTTAATGCCGTAGTCTTTGCTATTTCGATCTGAACCATAATCATGGTCTTGCGGGTAACCGTCAGAGATAATAATAAGCGCCTTGATACGTGACTCCGTTGCCGCCAACATTTTTGTTGCATGGCGAATGGCAGGACCCATTCGCGTGCTGCGACAGGGTTTTATGCCACCTATACGTGCCTTTACTTTGTGGTTATAAGGTTCTTCGAAGTCCTTACAAATAAAATACTCAACCCGATCTCGACCGTAACCGGAGAAGCCACAAACTGCATAGCTGTCGCCTAAGCCTTGCAACGCTTCAGCCATTAGAACGACAGATTCTTTTTCCAAATCAATAATCTTCTTTCGCGTATCCTTGGGCATCGAATCCAGCTCGTCATAATAGCCGCGCATAAAATCTTCGTCATCATCGTAGCTTACTTGAGCCGGTTCATTGTCCGGGTCGGCGATTGGATCGTCCGTCGATGCGCTCATATCCAATAGAAACAAAGCGGAAACATCACGATCTTTGCGCTGCCGTTGTATATAAATATTTTCATCTGGACTGACCCCAGACTTACGATTAACCACAGCCTCGACGGCCCGCTCCAGATCCAGTTCTTCACCATCGAACATACCCTTCACCTTACGTAGCATTTCGGGACGTAACATATTCAATTGTTTACGCACTTGATTCGCAAGACCTCGGTGCTCGCTCAACAGATTAGGCACAAAGTCGACATCTTCATCGACAGCCCTAATTTCATAAAGCGTACACCAACGCTTGCGATAATCTTCTATCGTATGATCCCACTCATCGTACTTATAAGCGGTTTCAGGAATCGGCTTGTCTCGTTCATTTTTAAGTTCCTCGAACTCTTTGCTGCCGCCGGGCTCGTCAACGTGTTCAATCTCATCATCCATCGCCATATCCTGATCGGCTATCATGACTGATGATGCTTCTTGCACGTCACCCTTTTTAATTTCATCGATTTTGATGTCTTTTGTATCTGCAGCTCCCGTCAAGGATATGCCATCTTCATCCTCCGTGAATTCGACGTCAGCATCTTCAATAGCAGTAAGCTCTAGATTCATACTCGCTTTATCGAGGGAGATCCTGCCACGAAAATCTACCCCCGGCAGATCGACCTTATCCCGCGATAGCTGTGAAACAATGTCATAACATTCGTGCAAAGCCTGTATCGAATCAAACACTGTCGAATCAAGCGATTTCAAAGGCTGAAAAATGCTTATCAATTCGGCTTCAAGGTCGCTCAGCTCATCATCCAATACAAATTGATCGTTGCTATTGCTAACTGTGACTCCATCTATAGGCGCATTGGTGTCTGACGTTAGCAGTGCTTGTATATCGGCTGAAAAATCCAACGAATAACGCGTGAGCAATTCTAAAAGCTGATTTCGCCCACCCATTGGAGCCCTCGGGCGTTTTTCAATTTCGTCACGTTTGAGTAACGCAAAATCTTTTGCAATACCTTTGTATTGTGTTTGCATTCGCCAATCAATTCGACCGTCTTCAAGGATTTTGAACAAATCTGCAGCAAGCCGGGGTTCATCGAAGGTTCTGAAGTAATCACCAAATGGCACATGGCTATTGTCATACTTAAAGTCGAAGGTACCGAACTCATAACAACCCAACTGGTGACACAGGGCGACTTTCATCCACCTGAAATTATCTTGCTTGTGCTCATGACGACCAACGACCTCTGGTAAAAAGACACTTTGGCCATCCGAAGACGGCAGGCTGCGATACTCCTGCTCAACAAGATCGTTAGCAACGAGCTTTAGCCGTGTGCCGACCAGCGCTTCACTGTATAGCTGCAACATCCGTTGCTCTTCAGAAAATCGAACCTGACCTAACAAACGTTCTAACAAATCCGTTGATTGGGATGATTCATGTTTGAGAAAAGCCAGTGCACTGTCCGGCTTTAGCGGCAGTAAATCCAAACCGGTTTCAATCCAGGTCGACATTACTGCTTCATTTGACAAGACCGCTGACAAAGGTGGTTTAGAACAGGTTTCCACAAGCGCTTGAGCCAAGTCGGTGCGCGGAATTTTTTGCAGCAACCGAATCAGCATATTGACGGCATTGCTTTCTAATTGCGGTATTGTTTCGTTCAGTGCGGCGTATAAACCTTGCATGGGTTGTTTAGACTTGGAGTAATCGAATACGAGCGTCTCGAACTCCCTTTCAACACTCGTTAGGCGATTCGTTAAAAAGCCAAAAGACAGCACGTATGCCTGACCTGTTTGGGGGCTCATTTCATAAAGTGATCGGGCAAAACGCCAGTTAGCCATTGGATACTGTTCGCTCGTTTCTATCAGCGCGAGTATCTCCGGCCGACCTAAATTAATCTGATGGCTGGCGACTTCGCACCAGTCTTTAACCGTATCGATATCCTGAAGGCGACTAATGGAAAACCCACAACTAAAGTATCTAGCAACCAGGCTTGCGGCTTGCTTGTAGCGTTCCGTTAACACCTGGCCTACGCTTTCAATAAGCTTTAGCCGTTCAATGTTGAGCTCAGGAAATCCCGCATTGATTGCTTCAAAATAGACATTAGCGGGTTCAAAGGAATTCTTACAAAGCGTTAAGCCGAAACGACCAACACTGACCAAACATTCCGGTCCAAATCGCGTCAGCGTTTGCTGGGACAGCTCAATGTATTTGTCGGCGGTTTCCCAGGCATGCCAGCCAGCTTCAGCTAACTCGCAACACAGGGAAGACCATTGCATTAGGTCTTCTTGCGTCAGACTCGGTGCTATCTCAAGTTCAACCTGCTGGTAGCGCTGAGCTGTTCGAGCATTAACGCTACTAAGCTTTTCAAAAAAATCAATTTTCACAGGTTCACAATCCACAGCCCTACGGCCTAAACAACAAAGATGGTTGCGACGAGTTCGCTAATGGCTCGCTGAACCTCTTCATCGTCTGTTACGGCCTTTGAAACAGCAACTTCTGCTGCTCGCAGAGGCGCGACGCCTTTGCACATCAATTGTCCTGCATAAACCAATAACCTCGTACTCACACCCTCATCAAAACCGTGATGTTTTAGGTTTCGAACCCGTGAGCCTAATCGTGCCAAATCGAGCGCTTGCTCATCGGAAACGCCACTTTCATGGGCAATAATACTCGCTTCTTGTTCTTCGCCAGGGTAGTCGAAATCAATCGCAATAAACCGTTGTCGAGTACTAGGCTTTAGGTCCTTGAGGACGTTCTGGTAGCCAGGGTTATATGATATGACAAGCAAAAAATTGGGATGCGCATCAAGAATGATGCCTTGTTTTTCAACCGGCAGAATGCGTCGGTGATCGGTTAAACTATGTATGAGTACGGTTGAATCTTTTCGGGCCTCAACAATCTCATCCAAATAACATATCGCGCCTTCTTTAACTGAGCGTGACAATGGCCCGTCCTGCCAAACAGTCTCATCGCCCTGCAGCAAGAATCGACCGACTAAATCGGTTGCGCTTAGATCTTCGTGACACGCGACAGTTTGCAGTGGTTCCGATACCGCTCGACGTTCTGGCGTACTTTCTTCACCTTGGAAAAGTCTATGCGCCATATATTCAACGAAGCGCGTTTTTCCGCACCCAGTTGGTCCTTTCAACAACACAGGCAGACGCTGCTCATAGGCTGAAGAGAATATTTCCACTTCATCAGCCAAAGGTAAGTAATACGGCACCTCTTTCGCCCCGTTAGCTTCGTTCATTGTTGCGTTACTCAGGGTTATTCTCCAGTCCAGTTAGGGTTGCGCTTTTGTGTGAAGGCACTCACCGCTTCGGTGTAATCCTTTTGCTTCATCATTTCGTTCAATAAAGATTCACTTTCTCGTACCGAAGCACCAACGTCTCTATGCAAATCTGTATAAATCTGCCGCTTCGTCGTGCTCAATGATGCGGGTGAAACACTATTTTTCATCATCTTGGCGTAACTAATCGCCTCGTCCAATAAACTGTTATTTTCTACGATGCGATTAACGAGACCAAGTCGCTCGGCTTCTTCTGACATGAAAATACGGCTTGTGAATAGCAGATCATTTGCTCTTGCCAGACCTATAATTCGAGGCAATAACCATGACAAGCCATACTCTGCGGGCAAATTAAGCTTGCCATGTGCCGTTGTAAACTTTACGCCGGGGACAGCAAACCGGATGTCAGCAAAACAGGCCAGCACGAGTCCCACACCTGCGGCCGGACCATTGATTGCAGCAATGACAGGCTTCGTCAAACCAAAATGGTACGCAAAAGGCGCGTCAAATTCTGAACGCACACCGTAGCCCGGCGTTGCTATCGATTCAGGTATACCGGGGTCATAGCCACCTTTTTCAGCATGCCCTTGCAAAGCCTTGGTATCCGCGCCGACACAGAATCCACGCCCTGCTCCTGTGACGATAATGACACGTACTTCACTGTTTGCTTCTAACTGCGCTAATAGCCACCGGTACTCTGTATGCATTCGCCCGGTCCAAGCATTCATTCTTTCAGGTCGATTCAACGTAATGACCGCGATTTCATCGTCTATTTCAACGAAAATCGTTTTAAGATCCATTAACTAACTCCTCAACACTTTTAAAAATACTTTCCTGCGCGCCGACAAAAAAATGATCAGTGTGTTCAATAACCGTCACGTTATCGGATCCAAAATAATTCTTTAGGTCTTCGGCAGCAACAACATGATCTCTTGCCCCTACAATCACCCGTGTTCGACAAGGTAGCGTCTCAACTGGCGCGGGTAACATCTGCAAAGGTGGCGCAATAAGCAAGCAGCCACGAATTTGATCAGCTAATTGCGGATAAAGCGATCTGAGCCGAACCAACGCCTGAAAAGTCATCCCTGCACCAAAAGAATAACCGCACAGATAGATAGCCGGACCAGAACTTGAGCTATCAGCCGCCTCAATGAACATCTCATGGCGCGAACAATAGGATGCAACTGACACCACGTCTTGCCATTCTTGTGTGCCACTATAGTGCCCTTGACTGAGCCCAACGCCACGAAAATTGTAGCGCATGGTTCTGACCCCGCAACTGTGAAGCGCTTCAGATAGCGTGCTTAACACACCATCATGCATAGAGCCGCCATAGGCAGGGTGGGGGTGGCTCAGAACGGCCACGTGCTTGCCGCCAGCGTCACTAATGACAGCTTCCAGATCACCCACTTCACCGGCTATAAACATGGCTTGCGCACAACTTAATTTCACACAATTTGTTCCAATCTATCATAGTTACTGGCCCACCGGTTGGTTACAATGGGGGCGACATCAGCCTAAGCTTTCACCTATGCGCATTGCCCTATTGCTTTTCATTGCGATCCCGATACTGGAAATGTATATCCTGATTCAGGTTGGTTCCTTCATAGGTGCCATACCGACTATTGCACTGGTTGTACTAACAGCAACCATCGGCATCTGGTTATTACGACTCGAGGGCTTGTCTACACTGAATCGAGTCCAAGAAAAATTAAATACCGGACAGATACCGGGAACAGAATTACTTGAAGGCGTCATGCTACTGGTTGGTGGTGCATTACTGTTAACACCGGGCTTTGCGACTGATGCCATTGGATTTTGTTGTTTGCTGCCGTTTCTTAGAAAACCGATTGCTACCTGGTTAATGCACAGAGGCGTACTCGGCGCGATGCAATTTGGTTCAGCGTCTTTCGGCGCTGAAAATTTTGGTCAACCTGATAGTGTCATTGACGGTGAATTCGAACTACAAGCCTCCTTCGATGAAAAAAACAACAAAAAGAAAATCGATAACCCCAACGACGATTCATCCGATTGAATAATTGAGATGACGTCACTGAAACCAATACCCACATTCGATTTTGTTGAGCTAACAGATCCTGCAAAGAACCAGCAATTGCTGAAAGCCATGGCTGTCGCGTGCGAACAATGGGGATTTTTTAAAATAGTTAATCATGGCTTGGCGGATCGTTTCAGCCAAGCCATATTGCCACGGATGATCGACTTCTTTGACCTGCCTGCAGAAGCAAAAAAATCACTTGAAAAGCAGCAGCATCAGCCCTGGGGGTTCTACGATCAAGAACTGACTAAGAACCGCAGAGATTGGAAAGAAATTTTTGATTTCAATCTGCATGAAGCTGACGATCATGCTATTTGGCCGACTCAAACGCCGGATTTCAAACCGGTTATGAGCAACTGGTATCAATCTTGTGAAACTATCAGCCAGCGCCTGCTTCGGTGCTTCTCAGAAGTATTAGTCAGCGACAGTGACTATCTCACACCACATTTTGAGGGACACAATAGTAGCTTTCTGAGACTTAACTTCTACCCGCAATTGCCTAACTCAACAACATTAGACAATCAAAAAGACGACTCAGACGAGGCAAGCAGTCCGCTTGGGATTAGTGAACATACCGATGCTGGCGCCTTAACCATATTGGCGCAAGATGACATCGCAAGTCTTCAAGTCTTGCGCGAAGGCGAATGGACGACAGTTGAACCGGAAAAAGATGCACTTATCATCAATATCGGTGACATGATCCAAGTTTGGTCGAATGATCGATTCAAGGCACCACCCCACAGAGTGCTTACCAATGATTCCTCCGCGCGTTGCAGTGCCGCGTTTTTTTATAACCCGGTGTATCATACCGTCTGTAAACCTCTCGTTAAAAACGGTGCTCAATATCGACCTGTCCATTGGGGCGAGTTTAGAGCGGCTCGAGCCAGCGGCGACTATGCTGATCTTGGCAAAGAAAACCAAATTAGTGACTATAGGGTTCGAAACTAAAAACTAACTCTGTGCAATCGAATAAAAGCTTGGACGACGCATGAGAAGCTGAGACTTTATAAACATTGATGGGACAAACGCACGGCCTACCGTTGTTTGCACACGGGTAGATACCTAATTACAAGGACCGCGCCAACACCTCGTCAGGGGAAGACCTAGATAATGCCAAGCGCGAACAAACCACTCCAGCGTCAATCAGAACAGCCGCCTCTGAGATAGATATGTTGGACCGCAACCACCAGAAATCAAACAAGAAAAGCAGACCAGCAAGCAAACTCAACACCAAAAGCCTATTACTCACCGTTGTTACGATCAGTGTTTTTATTCAGATGGACGAGCTATCACGCTGGATTTTCGGTCTTCCTGACGATGCAGTAAAATCGGATATTGTTGAGCTCTTAGAACATACAGACGAAAAGCTTTAAGCCGATTTTGAACGCACGGGTCGATACCCAGAAACGCTGCCGGCTTCCACGCCAACATGGCTGATTGGCTACAAAAAAAACCTCGCCGGCTATCAACTTTCAGCACAAATAAACGATGTTTCGGCCTCCCTTAATCGTCAAGGCGCAAGCGTCACTATCAACTAGTGCAACATTGCTGTCAGGGTCCGGTGCAAGGGTTCAAGATTGGCATCCGTTGCCTTTACCAGGCGTGAAGAACTTAGATCTTAACGTGCCGATAACTGCCGAATGACTGCTTCGTTTTTGCTTAGCCAATATAATCTTGATAAGGCAAATATGGACACGACCACAAGTGCGAGAATAAGCGCCAACCAGAACCCGTAAACACCAAGGGCATCGCCAAACCAACCAAAACCTAATGCCGCAGCTAAGGGAAAACCAAACATCCAGTAACCCAGTAACGTAATCAACATAGGTACACGGGTATCTTTGTATCCTCGTAGCGCGCCTATGGCTGTTGCTTGGCAGTTATCAAACAATTGAAAGACAGCGACGAATAACATCAGAGTCGCTGCGAGCTCAAGCACGCCCGGATCATTAGTATAAATGGCGGCGATGCTATATCGCAGAGCAACTACCGCACCGATGCTAATCACACCAATGATGACCGTGGCTAACATCGCTATTTTTGCGACTGTTCTCGCGGCATCCAACTTATCGGCGCCAACGTTGAAGCCAATACGAATTGATGCAGCAATGCCAATCGCCAAAGGAAACATAAAAGTAATGCCACCCACATTCATTGCGATCGTATGGGAGGCAACCACATCCGCGCCGAGACGTCCCGCCATCAATGTGACCGAAGTAAACAACCCCATTTCAAAAAACATGGTAGCGCCGATAGGTAAACCAATACGTAGTAGTCGCGACATACGCGCAAGGTTCGGTTTGGAGAATTTTGCCTGCCAGCCAATGTGTCGAAAACGTGCGGACAATACGACCACGGTAATTAAGACAAATTCAAGCCACATCACGATCGCTGTGGCATATCCACAACCCACACCACCGCGCTCCGGCAAACCAAACATGCCATACATAAAAATGTAGTTCAGTGGTATTTTCAGCGCCAAAGCGAATAGGGCGATAAACATCGCTGGCCGAGTAAAACCCAAGGCCTCGGCAAAGTATCGAAGTACAAAGTAACCCATCAACCCGGGAATACCCCAAGCTGCTGCCTGCAAGTAAGCCACAGATATTTCGATGGCGGCTGCATCAACCCCCATCCACTCATAAAAGACGCGGGAGTTCATCAGCAATACAACGATCAGCACAGACGCAATGAGTGCCATCCATAATGCTTGTCGCACGACCTCTCCTATTTCCTGCTGCCGGCCCGAGCCATGCATCTGTGCAATTGTCGGTGTCACAGCCTGCAGGAAACCCATCATCATAATCATCGCAGGCCACATGAAGGCACCGCCCAGAGCGACGCCCGCCAAATCGACAGCGCTAAAGCGCCCCGCCATCACATTATCAACAACGCCCATGCCCATTTGAGCCAGTTGTGCCGCCATAATTGGCAAAGCCAGGGATACTAGTTGGGAAAATTCTGATCGTTCTCTATTCATTGAGTTTGTCATCTATACTTCTATTAAATCTTCGACCATCTGGTCTTGTGATTGGATATTCTTATCGCCCTAGGACAAGCCCAGGATGCTTTATTGCATTTGTCGACGGGATGCACCCTATTCACGCAATCACAACCTAAGATGAATCTTAGCTTAATCAAACACGTTAATAGTACTCGCCACAGTCAATTAGTTAGATGTATAACCTCGACCGTCTGATTGATTGAAGATGACTCGGAGTAATCACGGCTTGAATCCATGAAAGTCGGAGCATACACTCAGAGGAAGAGTGAAACAGCGCTCTTGGGGGTATTGTATGAGATTACTGACGATGGCAGTAACATTCCTGTCACTTTTATCGAGCTTGCCAAGTCATGCAAGTCCTTTAGATGCCACTGATGTCGATGCTCGCCCAGCATCTGTGCCTCAACCTGTCTTAACGACCAGCTCACCCTTCACTCAACTTGGCATCACAAGCGAATCTATTGCTAAGTCTTATTCAAAAGATTTTGATACGCCTGTCTTTTGGTTTGATCGACCTTGGCAACAACCTAGTCTGTTTCAGTCAAACGGCTATTCCGACCTTTCCCTTCAACCGCAACATACGGCAAGTGCCTACAGGCAGCAACGTCAATTCATTTCAACGCCGACGCTTACCGCGTCTGTTCGTGTCAGCTACTCTCCGTCACTCGGCATTTGCTGCTCTTCATCTAAACCATCTGGATTTTCCGCAGATGAGCGAAAAGCCAAAACTAACACAACGTCTTTAAACCCATCTGCCTTCTCTGCAGGAGCACAGCCGAACAATAGCGCTAGACTGATTCCCAGCAGCGCTCACTTGGCCCTATTAACGCATGACGGTGTACCCGTTAATTTTAATCAGATGCACCAACAGGTTGCTGCGGCAGGCAAAGGCCGCAACTTCAATTGGCACCTAAGCTCTTGGCTTGATCAATACCATTCGGCGCCTTCCCCCCTAAGCGACAAGGTGCAGCAAACTCGCTATTGGGCAGGCGAAGGACAAAGTAGTTGGTCAACAGGTGCAGTTGAATTGACGATCGGAATTCAATTCGCCCGATTTGATCACCGTGAAAATTCTGTTGAACGCAATTGCCAATTCGATTCTTGTGAAGCTAACCGTCAGACTTTCACTGGGTCAGTTCAGCTGGCCTACCAGTTAAAGCAAAATTTAGCGTCCTACATTAATATCTCAAAAGATGAAAATGCTGGCTTCAAATTTACAAATGCACTATCGGCTGCGCCACTCGAAATGCTCCCATCGACCAACTATCGGCTGGGTCTGCGCAACGCATTCATGGACAACACCTTGTTTATTAACACGGCGCTGTATTATTCAGACACCGATGACAGCAACCCTCACGACACAGCTCAATTATCAACGAGTGGCACAGAGAATGTGTATTTTTGGAACGATAGCCTAACAAACACACAGGGCTTTGAAGTCGAAGGGCTTTATGCAATGACTGACACCATTGCGCTTTCACTTGGCATCAGCTACACAGATCCGATATATGCAGCAGGCAACACAGCTAACCGACTTGAGCAACAGTTATCACCTCTGTGGCACGGTTCAGCGTCGTTTTTTGTCGAAGACACCCTGCCGGGCACAAAATGGCAGTATCTGGTTAACCTAAACCTTACCCATGTCGGACAAACAACAAATGAGTCCAGCTTCAACCCAGCCAATACACCGAGCATGATGACCGTCGTTAGCAGTCAGGTCGGTATTCGTTCGCCAAATAGTCGCTATAACCTACTCGTTTGGAGCCATAATATGGATAGTGGAAACATCACCATCGATACAACTTCAACGGATCTGAGGAACGTCCAACAAAGCCCTAAATCGTCGTATGGCATCACCTTTACCGCCATCTTGGGTTACTAATAGACCTGCCGTCTTACAAGCCCAGAACCGCTTTCGCAATGATGTTGTGTTGAATTTCACTGGAACCACCGGCGATGGTATAACCGCGATGGTGGAACAACCCACTTGCGATCATATCTTCATAATCCTCACCAATCGGATCAGCATTGCTCATAACTGAATCGACCGGTATGCCGTAGTATCCAATAGCATCGAACAGACAACGGTCCATGTCTTGAACCAATTGACTACCTTTAAGCTTCAACATCGAGGGTTCAGCACCGACAACACCACCGCTATCAAAGGCAGAAAGTAGTCGTAACGCTGTGGCACTCAGTGCCTCTAACCTGATCTCTAACGCGTCAAGCTTAGTGAAAAAGTCAGCATCCAGAGGAATGTCTCGATCACGTTCACGTTTGGCTATATCAATGATCTTACCCAGCAACCGGCGATTCTCGGCAACCCGAGATACGAGCAGCCGTTCGTTACCTAACAAATTTTTCGCGACGGCCCATCCCCTATGCTCTTCACCCAGTCGGTTGGCTTTCGGTACGCGTACCTCGTCGAAGAACACTTGATTCCATAGTCGCTTACCGTTGAAGGCAATCAACGGCTTAACGGTGACGCCTGGGTCGTCCATATCAATGAGAAGAAAACTAATGCCCAGTTGCGGCTTGGCGCTAGGATCACTCCTTACTAATGCAAAGATATGATCTGCATGTTCTGCTGCGGAGGTCCAAATTTTGGACCCGGTTACGATGTAGTCATCACCATCCGAAATCGCCTGCGTTCGAACAGACGCAAGATCCGAACCGGCTTGTGGTTCACTGTAGCCTTGACACCAGGAAATATCTGCATTGAGTATTTTAGGAAGGTAATGTTGCTGCTGTGCCTCGGTGCCATATTTGATGATGGCGGGTCCGACCATGCCGAAACCGAAACCCTGTAACTCAGGCGCATGTGCACCGCGCATTTCATTGTCGAACAATTGCCTACGCACCATCGTCCAGCCTGTGCCACCCATCTCAACCGGCCAATTCGGCGCAGCCCAGCCTTGACGATTAAGACTGCGTGTCCATTGATCTTGTTCAGCCTTATCAATGGGGTAGCCCAATTTAACTTTTCGAGCGATCTGCGGCTTTAGATTTTCTTTTAAAAATTCTCGCACTGCTGACCTAAATGCCAAGTCTGCCTGGTTCAATTCCAATTGCATGATGTATGCGCCAGTTAAAAGATATTATTAGCATGCCATATTTCCAGCATCACTGCTGCTGATTGCATTGAAGGCCAAAATTCCGCTATTATCTGGTCGTTCTTTTATACATAAAACCAGTAAGTTCTGGATAATCACCGCGCCAAAATTACTTGGTATTTCAATCCGTTTTCTCTGATATTCGTTAACAAATTTTGTCGCCTAAGTTAGAGCCTGATTTGCCACATTGAGTCGTAACAACGACAATGGGGTATTCTCCTGATGCAAAAAGTGTTCGGTTTCAACAGGTTCCGGCCAGACACGCTTGCCACAGGTCGTCAATATGGCAACGAATTGTCCACCCCGAACACGAAATAACGTCGGGATTAGAAATAAGACGGACTAACCCGATCAGGCACTTATCGTCCCCGATCACTACTGAAATTCGAGAATGAAAGTACTACTTCGCTTGATGCCCTACGTCCGCGCTCATATTTGGGCATTTAGTTTCGGCATGGCTGGGCTACTCGTGGCAAGGGTTTTTGAAGCCATGATTCCTATGTATATAAAAATGGGGATCGACAGCTTAACTGAAGATAAACCTGGTCTCGATTTAGATTCCACCGCTACTCAAGATGCCCTGTTCTACCCCGCTATGGCTATCATCCTTTGCGTCATTTCTCAGATGTTGGTCACCATTGTGAGCCGTATATTGATTCGAAGAATCGGCATGTATGCGGCGTTCGATCTGCGCAACAGAATTTACCATCATCTTCAACTTCAAGGTCCCGGCTTTTTTCAGCAATACAGCATCGGTGATTTGATGGCTCGCGCAATCAACGATATCTCTCTCGTTCGGCAAGTCATCGCCGGATCAACGCGAATGACAATGGTACTGATTTTCACTGCCACCGTCGGCTTGATGTTCATGTTCTCTTTGTCACTGCAACTGACGTTAGCAGTGCTCATACCCATGCCAATTATTAGCATCGTGGCGTATAAATATTCTAAAAAGATCTACGATCAGTCACATTTGGTTCAAGAAGGCTTCTCTGACCTATCAACCTTTGTCCAAGAGAACCTCAACGGCATTCGTACTGTTCAAGCGATGGCGCAGGAAAAAGAAGAGGTAGGGCGATTCGCAGAGGTAAATCAACAATTTGCTGACCGTAACTTACATCTGTTCGAGACGACCTCCATGCTGAGTGCGTTAATGCCCGCGCTGGCAGCGGCTGCAACGGTCATAATTATTGGCTACGGCGCCACACTGGTCAGTGCTGGTGATATTACCCTAGGCACTTTTGTGGCTTTCTTCTCTTATCTCGGACTTCTACTTTGGCCCGTCAGAGAAGTTGGACCGCTCGTTACGCAGTGGCAACGAGGCGCTTCGGGCACTGCGAGGTTATTCGAAATTCTCGATCACGCGCCTGAAATAAGTAATCACCCCGCCCCGCAATACCCCGAATTAACAGGGCGCGTAGAAGTACAGAACCTAAGCTACAAATACGAAAATAAAGACAAGTTTGCGCTTAAGAACGTCAATTTTACGGTTGAACCCGGTGAGACAATCGCAATATTGGGACGGGTCGGCTCGGGTAAATCAACGCTATTAAGACTGTTTGTTAGGTTACTCGAACCAACGAGCGGGCAAATACTTTTAGATGAACACCCCATTGATGGTTTTCCCCTCAACACACTGCGTGATCAAGTTTGCCTCGTATTGCAGGACCCCTTTTTGTTTGCCGACAGTCTCGGCGACAACATTGCTTATGACAACACCGATCGAGAGTCAGACGAAATTTGGAAATCAGCAGACGCCGCAGCCCTTAGAGATACCATCGAAGATTTTCCCGAAGGATTGAAAACGATCCTAGGCGAACGCGGTGTCACCCTTTCAGGTGGTCAGAAACAGAGAACAGCGCTTGCGCGGGGTTTGGTTCGCATGTCGCCTTTACTCATATTGGATGACTGTTTCTCAGCTGTTGATACACAGACAGAAGAACATATCTTGTCAGGCTTGAAACGTGTTCGGCGAAATCTAACTACCATGCTCGTCTCTCATCGAGTTTCGACAGCGCGGCATGCAGACAGAATTATCGTCTTAAGCGAAGGTGAGATGGTCGAAATGGGAAGCCATAAAGAGCTACTCGCAAAAGGTGGCTTCTACGCGGATCTAGAGAAGGCGCAGAGCAACGCGAGTCGCCTGTTGGCAGACTTGGAGACGCCAGATGACTGAAGTCGAACTCAAGCCTGATTCAGGTACCAATGATGCAATCGAAAACGATAATCACAAGGTAAAGCTTGATCATGCCATCTTCGATGCTGACATCCATGGTCAGTCAGCCAATATGGTTTATCTTGCGCGCATCTTTAGCTGGCTAGCCCCACACAAGAAACTCGCAACGGTTAGTGTTCTACTTGTCGTCGCCGCCTCCTTCATCGCCGTTTTGTTGCCTGTTCTGATTAGCCGCGTCGTCATCGACAATATCATTATTGGCCAAGCTGACTTAGTGATGCCAGACTTTGGTTTAAATAGCTTAATGACATGGTTAGCATCAGCGACGGGGCTCGACCCAATAATCGCCGCTTGTATCCTTTATGGTCTGCTCACCGTGTTGTGTCATACCTTCTATCATCTACATCGCGTGACCTTTGCAAAAGCGATTCTGCACGCACTACGCGATATGAGATTAGACCTTTTTCGGCATATGGAATATCGCCCTTCATCCTTCTATGACAAGGTGGCGGTTGGCCGAGTAATGACGCGGATAACCAATGACGTGCAAGCGTTGTTCGAGTTGCTGATGGGCTTAGGCATGCTCATTGGCGAATTTGTACCATTTTTTATTGCGCTATTCATCATGCTTGCCATCGACGTAAGACTGACGATGTACCTGCTGATTGCGATACCGATTTTTGCGGTCATCACCTATTTCTTTCGAATGGGGACGCGGCGAGTGTACCGCCTAATTCGCAACACAGTCTCGCAGCTGAACCAAAACCTTCAAGAAAATCTCAGCGGCATGCAGGTCGTACAACTCAGTAATCGAGAAAGAAAAAATCTGTCGGTTTATCGCGTTATTAATCAGAAAAACCAAAAACATGAAATCGAAGCGATTTATCTGGAAACAGGCTACGGCGCATTCATGGACAACATGGTCAACATGGCCCTCGCCGTCATACTTTGGTTTGGTGGTGGCGCCGTCATACAGGACACAATCTCACTTGGCAGCGTCATCCTGTTCACTCAGTTTATCGATATGTTTATTCGACCGATTCGCGTTTTAGGCATGCAATACAATATTCTATTTAGAGCGATGGCAAGCGCGGAAAGAATATTCCAAGCACTCGACTGGCACGAACAGGTTAGAGAACCGGTAAAACCTGCCAAGCTCCCTGATCGAATCTCTGGCAAACTGGAGTTCAGACATTTGAGCTTCGGCTATGAGGAACAGGACGTACTTCACGATGTCTCCTTTACCATCAACCCCGGCGAAAAACTTGCCGTGGTCGGACCAACAGGGTCTGGTAAGAGTACCTTAATACGGCTACTTGGACGTTTTTACGACTTCGAAAACGGTACGATCTTCCTTGATGACAACGATCTCAATAGCATACCGTCGAGTGAAGTCCGAAAACGCATTGGCGTCGTTCTACAGGATTTTCATATATTTTCTGGCTCTATCCTCGATAATATTATGTTGGGCAATCCCGGCATCACACGCCAAAAAGCGATGGATGCAGCCCGCCTCGTCAATGCTGACAAGTTTATTGAAGCACTACCACAGGGTTATGACACACGCCTCGTCGAACGGGGTCAAAACCTATCTCAAGGCGAACGCCAATTGCTTGCATTCGCTCGTGTTCTGGCGGCCGACCCTGAAATACTTATTCTTGATGAGGCCACCGCAAGTATCGATACAGAAACTGAACAAATCATCCAGCAGGCCCTAAAGCAGATCATGCAAGACCGAACGTCCATCCTCATTGCTCACAGACTACAGACTATCGCAGAGGCCGATCGCGTCTTGGTGCTGAAGAATGGTCGCGTCAAAGAACTGGGTACGCATGAAGAATTAATGGCACAAAAAGGGGTTTACTACACATTGAATCGACTGCAGTTTCAGGATATTTCAATAAATCCTTGAGATTGCACCAACCAAGATGCACAACCTTTGGCTGTGGCACGCCCATTCGTTATCGAGCACTCTTGCAGTCGCCACTGCAGGTATAGCCTGCCCCGTAAATAAACGACAAACCCCTAATATATTGATACTCTTTCGACACTGCATGATTAAAGGCGCTTGCCTTAAAGCAGAAACTTAACTCGCTATTCGTACTCAAAAACTGGGTATTTAAAAAAGGTCTGTAAAAACAAATAGGTAGGGAGATTCAAATGAAAGACTTTGAAGGAAAGGTTGTCGCCATTACCGGTGCCGGTGGAGGATTAGGTAAGGCGCATGCATTAGAGTTTGCAAGTCGAGGTGCGTATGTCGTTGTAAACGACTTGGGTGGGTCAGTCGAAGGGGTTGGAAACAGTGACACTGCAGACCAGGTTGTCGAACAGATAAAGTCTGCTGGCGGGATGGCTATTGCTAACAAAGCTTCAGTTTCTGATCGTGCCGGTGCGAAGAGTATAATCGATGATGCCGTTAGCGAATTTGGGACGATTGATATTCTCGTCAACAACGCAGGCATCCTACGAGATAAATCTTTCAAAAATATGAGCCTTGATGAATGGGATCTCGTTATGAATGTGCACATAAACGGCACAGCTTATGTTACCCACGCAGCTTGGCCAATCATGTATGAAAAAAACTACGGCAGAATTATTTGTACCTCATCTGGCTCTGGCGTGTGGGGTAACTTTGGTCAGGCAAACTATGGCGCCGCAAAGATGGCAATGGTTGGCTTGATGAACGTCTTAGCACTAGAAGGTCGATCACACAATATTCGCGTAAACTGTCTAGCACCCGCCGCCGCAACACGCATGACCGCCTCCATTCCTGGTAGAGACCCTATAGATGTTAACAACCCTCCTGCCGAAAGAGCCCCTTCATTAGTAACACCGGCCGTGATTTATATGGCGAGCGAAGACGCGCCTACAGGCAAAATTATTCAAGCGGCTGCCGGTAACTTTTCTTCAGCGACAATGTTCAGCAACGATGGCGTACGATTGGGTTTAGATGCCTCCTACGAAACCTTTTTGGAAAATGCTGACTCTATAACTGATATGAGTCAGGCAAAAGAAGGCAGCGCAAATAAGCGTCGTAAAAAGAAGGAATAGCCATATTGAGCGTTAGAAGTATTATCGCTGCTTTAGCTTTTATAGGACTCGGTATTGGCTTGGGATGGGGGTTCGGCAATGACTTTGCTGACACCTCACCCACAGCAAAAAATACGACGTTAAAGGTATTTAGCACCGATAAAGGTTTATCAACGCAGGCACCTAACCCTTCTCGAGGTGCGCAGGTATCTGAACAGATTGATTCTCGTCGTTTTACATTCGACGATATCAGCCAACAGGAATCTGTTTTTGCTCAGCTGCTGGTTGCCTATGAAGTTGCCGCTATAGCTAACCAGGAAACATTGGAGGCATATCTGAACACTGCCATTGCTTCCCGCGACCCGCTATTCAATTACAATGTTGCTAGCATCTTAGTCGAGCGCTACACATCGATTAATCCACAAGCCGCTTTAACATTTGTTGGTAATGATCCCCGCTTTAGTCGGCTTGCGTTTATCACCCATATTCTGACGAGTTGGATTCGACAGGATCCCGAAGCCGCATTAGATTATTTTGCCGGTATCATCGATCCGCAACTTCGCAATCAAGTCGGCCTAAGACTCTTGCGAGACCCACTGGTCATCTCCGCCGGATGGGAAGCGGAAATTTCAGCAATACTCGGTGCTTCGGCTAAAAACATCGTTGAGATGGCTCGGCTTGATCGACTTGACCCGGAGTTTGCCTTTGAAGACGCACTGAATGGTTACAGTTCAACCAGAATGTTCAATCTCCGCAACACAATCATTCGTTGGGTGAGACACGACGCTTTGCGAGCCCTTGAACGCCTGTTGTTGCTGAATAACGTCAATGAGCAACAACAATTACTTAACATGGCGCTCGCAGAGTACGCCAACACATCTGCAAGTGCAGCATTGGCGTTTGTTCGACAATATCAACCTAACAACAAAGATCTTGAGCAACAAATGTTGTTGGCAATGGCGACGCAGGATTTCCAAGCAAGCCTGCCTTTATTGATCGAGTACGAACAACGCACAGGGCGAAATATCATCCCGCTAATGATTTCACAATGGGCAAGTCAAGATCCTGAATCTGCAGTCGCCTACAGCGACACACTGCAAGAGGGACAGAAACGTGAAGCTTATCATTACCTGCTAGGGCCCTACTTTGCCTCCGCGCCTGACAAAGCCGCCGCCTGGGTCCTTGCTCTGGGTTCAGAATACGAATCATTGAAAGAAAATGCGATGGACCTGCTTGCGCTAGACCCCCAAGCGGAAACTTATATTTCACAGCTACCGAGTCCCCGTTTACAACAACAGCTGGTCATAAAAATCAGTGCCGCGAAGGCGGATCAAAACCCACAAGAAGCACTGCAGTGGATAAGCCAGTATGACGACGCGCCATTTTACAGCACCTCGGTGCAACACATCTTCAGCCGATGGGCCTACAGAAATCCGGCTGACGCCGCTGATGCTTTAACCAGCCTTGACATCGATTTTGACGCGGACTATGCCGACGCCATCATCTCAAACATCGGTAATCGATGGATGAATTCTTCTCAACAGGACGCGATACAGTGGTTGCGTTCACTGCCCGATGGCAACGCAAAACAGACTGCAATTGCAAACCTCGTGACACGAGTAGATCGAGATCAAGCGGACGTTGCATTGAGTCTTATTGGTGAAATCTATGATGAAGGTCGCAAACAGGAAGCATCTTTAAGCCTCGCAATGCGTTGGACCTATGAAAACCCAGGCGCGATTGAGCAGATTATTATCGACCTTAATCTGAGTGACGCCAAGTCAGATCAACTTCGAGACTTCCTTCAAAACAACAGTCATCGACTTTAGCGCCAATTCTAAGCTGAGTTAGATCAGTTATACTTCTAGGAGCTTATCTCTTTTTTTGATATCGACAATGCCTTGAGATTTTTTGCCATATCTTCTGCTGACGTCGCGGGTCTTACGTTTCGGTCAATCTTTAAAATGCGTCCTTGTGAGCTTATGTAGAACGTGTGTCGAACGGCATAACCCCGAGAGCTTAAAACACCGTACGCCTTGGCAATGTCCTTATCGGGGTCACTCAATAACGGAAAATCTGCCTGCTGTTGCTTCGCAAATCCCATATTTTTTGCAAGGGGATCAACACTCGCCATGAAATAATGCATGTTAAACGGTTTCAAGAGGTGACCATTTTCTGCAAGGGACTTACATTCAATGGTACAACCGCTCGTGTACGCTTTCGGAAACCAAGCTAATACGACAGCGCCCTCAGACAGATACTCTTGCAGATGATGCGTTTTGCCGTCAGTACCCTGTAACTTGAAATCCGGTGCGACATCTCCAACATCAAGACCGACAACCATCTGAGAGCCAAGGGTCAGCAACAGGCCCGCTAGCACCATTGCAAACGATGAACGCAGCTGATTAAAATTAAAAATACCCTGACTTGTGATCTTGGATAATCCTGCGCTGGTTTTAATAAGAATACTTGCCACGGTTGTGTCTCCGAATTTAGTCAAAAGGGTTACACTGATTAAAGCCCATCGCGACGACTTATTCACTGATAAATAGGCTCCACTTCATTTTTTTAGCTATAGGTTCTATAAAAATAACATCATGCTAGATTCAAGGCTAAGACCGTTCATTGACCCATACTTTGCAAAAATCGCCCGTCAGTTAGTAAGACTCGGATGTCAGGCCAATACGCTGACTGTGATCGGCTTCGTTATTGGAATGCTATCTATGCCACTGCTCACGCTGCATTTCTATGACTGGGCTGCCGTTTGCGTTGTGTTGAATAGACTGTTGGACGGTCTTGACGGTGCGGTTGCCCGTGAGTCGGCGCCAACCGAGGTTGGTGGATACCTTGATATTGTATTGGACTTCATTTTTTACTCAGCCGTTGTGTTCAGTTTTGCGCTGGCGCAGCCTGAAAATGCAGTTTACGCGGCATTTTTAATCTTTGCCTTTATAGGCTCGGGGACGACGTTTCTCACCTTCGCGATCTTTGCAGAGAAACATTTACTCTTCACCTCAGCGCAGGGGTCGAAATCAATCTACTATTTATCGGGTCTTGTTGAGGGAACCGAAACATTCATAACATTGTTAGCAATGTGCCTGCTGCCGAGCTACTTCTGGATAATCGCATTATTTGTAGGTTCGCTTTGTTGGGTTTCTACCCTGTTTCGAATTGTTCACAGTATTGACGTACTAAAAGGGCACACACCAAATCAAACCAAATAGAGCTTAACTCGCCCGAGCTATTTAAAAGTACGTTGTTTGGATGGCGGTTTTTTTGAACCTATAACCGTTAAAGACTCACAAGACGCACATCCAAAAGGTGCTGCCAGCCTTATTTAGGACAAAAAAAATGCCAATAAAACAAAGTTTATCAGCACTCCAATCGTACCTAGACACTTAAAAGTAAAATTAGATTACTTTCTTTTTCTCCAAGCGCTGCACAAGATCTGTCAACGTCTTTTCCATTGACGACTTGCTGAAAGACTCTGTAAGAATGTTGGTGATTTCCTTATTCATTGAAGTGTTATTTGATTTCGCACTTCGCTTAATTTTTTTATGTAGTGATGGTGGAAGTCTCAATACAAACTTCACCTGTTCTGCTTCTGCCATGATGTTCTACTCGGTAGTGTTAATTTATAAATCCGCGGCATTATAGTCATGGAACAATGAGCATACTATATTTATTTACTTACATTAGTGATTAATATGTACAACATCAACGCAATATTACTGGTACTAAAGCACGATTTAGCACGTTTACGCGAAATAGCCAAAGGCAATGTATTGACAACGAAAAAAAACGTCAATTACCCAAAAGCCGCAGCCAGGAATGCTTACGATCACTTGGGTGATACCCTCGCCTAGCCTTTTCCGTTCTAAAACCTGATACGCTGTCGAGATTGGAAACCTGAAAGTATTCCCACTAGGCGTTTAAACAATTGATATCAGGTGTCATATAGCGAATACAAACAGGATGCTCACACGACCACGATGAAGAGCCCCACATACAGCCTTGGCCGCTGGCAAGTGTTACACATAGCTTGGCCAATAATACTCTCTAATCTCTCCACGCCATTACTTGGCTTAGTGGATACAGCGGTGATTGGTAATTGGGGCGACGCCTCTCTGATCGGGGCCATAGCCCTTGGCGGTATCATATTCAGCTTTCTCTACTGGGGCTTCGGCTTTCTTCGGATGGGGACCACAGCTCTCGTTGCCCAAGCAGTCGGTGCACGCCAGACTGTTCAATCGCGCGCGAGTTTTTATCGGGCGTTCATGCTCGGCAGTTTGATCGGCTTTTTATTGCTGATACTTCAAGCACCCATCCTTGATTTCGCTCTATCGATGTTAGACGGCAGTGACGCGGTAGAATCATCCGCTCGTCGATACTTTGAGATACGGATATGGGCAGCACCAATAAGCCTTGCCCATTTGGCAATCATGGGACTTCTTCTGGGTCACGGAGAAACCAAACTACTGTTGCTGCTGCAACTCATCCTAAATTGCAGCAATATCGTACTCGATATCGTTTTTGTCGTGTTTCTAGAGATGGGTGTCGAGGGCGTTGCCTTAGCAACAGTAATTGCAGAGGTACTGGCCTTATGCGCGGGACTGATCATTGTTTATCGGAAGCTCAACGCGCACGACAACACATTGAAAGTGCCCTTTGCCATTTTGTTGGACAAGGCTGCGCTAAAAGTCATGTTTCTCATCAACAGGGACATCATGATTCGTACCCTCTGCCTAATATTCGCCTTTGCTTGGTTCGCTAATCAGGGCGCACAGAGCGGCGACATCACCTTAGCTGCAAATGCAATATTGATGCAGTTTGTCAGCTTCGCAGCTTTCTTTCTTGACGGCTTTGCATTGGCTGCTGAAACACTGGTCGGCCGAGCAATTGGTGCTGACGATGCTCAATTTTTGGATAAGGCAATTTACTATGCAAGTGAGCTCGGATTGGTTACCGCATTTTTCCTTGGCAGTATATTCTTCTTCGCCGGTGACCTAATGATAAACGTCATAACGAATATCGAAGAAGTCAGGCAGGTCGCAAGCACCTACCTACCCTGGGTAATCGTTACACCTTTGGTTTCAGTCGCCTGTTATTTGCTCGATGGTATTTTTATTGGTTCAACTCGGACGCAGGAAATGCGAAACGCAATGATTGCCTCATTGGCGGCTTTTCTAATTGCCTGGTATTTTTTCCATCCGTGGTGGGGTAATCATGGTTTGTGGCTATCTTTAGAGATTTACTTCATCGCAAGGGGCGTCACCCTGGCTTTTTACTTTCCAAAAATCAAACATACCGTGTCTCGCTCTGCTTGATTTATTTGCAAGCAATGGGTCGGTGCATTTAGACTCCACCATCTAATATTTCAGGAACTTAAAATGAAAATTTCAACAATGATGAGCTACGCTCAGGGTTATGTTGGCGCAACCAAAGAATTGGTCGAACTGGAGAAAGCAGGCCTCGACGTTGCTTGGATACCTGAAGCCTATTCTTTTGACGCTGTCAGCGCGATGGGCTACATCGCAGCTAAGACAGAGAGAATAACCATTGCCTCCGGTATTCTTAACATCTACAGCCGCACGCCCGCTCTCATGGCAATGACCGCTGCCGGCGTCGACGCACTATCTGAGGGCCGATGTATGCTGGGCTTAGGTGCTTCGGGACCGCAAGTAATTGAGGGATTTCATGGTGTGCCCTACAACGCGCCGATAACTCGCATGCGAGAAATCGTTGAAATTTGTCGAGAAATTTGGCTCCGAGAAAACAAGTTGGACTACCAAGGTAAAAAATACAAAATCCCATTACCGGCAGATCAAGGTACAGGCTTAGGTAAAGCCCTTAAAATAATCAACCACCCTTACCGCGAAGAAATCCCTATCGCTCTGGCTACATTGGGTGAGAAGAGCGTTGAAATGACCGCTGAAATCGCAGATGCCTGGTTACCCGCATTTTTCATGGCCGAAGGCGCCGATGCCGTTTGGGGAGATGCCTTACGACGCGGCAATGCAAAACGTGATCCTGGCCGACCACCGTTAGAAGTCTATGCTGGCGGTGCAGTGGCGGTTGGCGAGGGACTTGAATCCTATAGAGATATGTCGCGACCGGGTATCGCATTGTATGTTGGTGGTATGGGCGCAAGGGAGAAAAATTTCTATAATCAGATTTTCTGTAAATATGGTTACGAACAAGAAGCAGAGGCTATCCAGAATCTCTTCTTATCAGGCCAAAAATCTCAGGCCGAAGCCGCAATTCCACAAAGCTACCTGGATTCAACATCGCTTATTGGCTCAGAGGGTTTTATTAAAGATCGGCTACAGGTTTATAAAGAATCTGGCGTCACTTCTCTAAATGTCAGCTTTCTTGGAACAACCTCTGAAGAGCGGGTGAAAAACTGTGATGCTTTGAAAAACATCATGGAAAAGATCTAAGGCTAAAGAAGTAGCAGACTAATTCGTCACGGAAAGCTACAACCTGTAGAGGTTGTAGCTGACTGTGCTGCTGCCTTGCAGCCTGAGACTAAGTTTGAAACAACTTATTGGCCACTTATTCGGGTATTGAAGCTTGAAACTCCGCGAGAGAGGCTTCGCTAAGCAATTGTTTAAACTCGCCAGAACCCAACCCTGTCTTGCCTTGCCTTCGACTATCACTAAGACCGATCTACGTGTCGTCAACACTATTTTGTCTTATCCTGCAGACTCACATCAACACAGACGTTTTATCAGCACCTTTTATTTTATCCATTTACACTTATCATTCACCTCTAAACTGCTCATTTACAAGAGCGTAAACGACTAGAGCAACGGTACCCTGTGTCAATAGACTCTTCATCCTCAATTCAAACGCAGACAATCTGGCAACTGTATCGAGAACTACTCGTACCGGTTTACCTGCCTAGTTTCCTCATGGCGGTCTGTCAAGGCAGCGTCCTGCTTGCCCTGCCCCTGTTCGCACTCGACTTGGGTGCGGGCATAGGCGTAACAGCGCTCGTTTTCTCTTTGCGGGGATTAGGCAATATGGCTATCGATCTACCCGCCGGCTGGGCAGTTGCCCGCTTTGGCGACAAAGCCGTCATGCTTGCCGCTGTCGGCTTGATGCTAATAACCGCGCTGCTCGCCAGCCAAGCCACATCACCATTGCAATTGGGCATCGCCGCATTTGCATTTGGGTCGGCGGTCGCCGCTTGGTTACTCGCGCGGCTAACCCACATTAGCGACAAGGTGCCTGCCATTCAGCGCGGCAAAGCCATTTCAACGATGGCGGGCATCCAACGTGTCGGTAGTCTGGTCGGTCCTGTCATAACCGGCTTTGTCGTTCACCAGTACAGTTTCGAGCACGCTTTTTATGCGATCGCAATCTTCGCCTGTTTAACTTTTTTGATCGTCGTCTTTAGCGTTCACGCAAAACCCTTACAAGATGAGCAGGAACATCATTCAATACTCAAAATTGTCCCCCATATCCTGAAGGACCATAGCCGTATCTTCGCCACCGCTGGCGTTGCGATTCTGTGCTTAACAATGGTAAGAGCGGGAAGACAGCTTTTAGTGCCTTTGTGGGGTGAACACATCGGACTGACGGCAAACGAAATCGGCTTAGTCGTCGGCGCAGCTGCAGCGGTTGATATGCTGCTGTTTCCCATTGCGGGATACGTCATGGATAATTTTGGTCGACGCTACACAGCCGTAGTGTGTCTCGGAGGTATTGCCCTTGGACTCGTCGTCATGCCCTTTACCGAGCATTTTTACTCATTCATGTTCGCTGTCATGATTGCGGGTGCAGGTAACGGGCTGGGTAGTGGCATTAACATGACCCTCGGCGCTGATTACGCGCCTGAGGCAATACGCGGTCAGTTTCTTGGCGTATGGCGACTGGTAAGTGACACGGGATCTTTGGCGGGGCCGGTTGTCATTGGCTATGTGGCAAGCTTGCTAGGCCTATTCAGCGCATTCCCTTTCATTGCGGGTATTGGACTGCTCGGCTCCGTCATTGTGATTTTTACGGTCAAAGAAACCTTACCAAAAGCATCAACCAAGGCAAACTGACGAAAAAACTACAGTACGCCCTCAATAAATATTTCAATCAAAGCCGCAATGACCCATGTCAGTGGTGGCAAGACACCGAATAGTAACAAGCTTCTAATTCTATCGGTAAAAGGCCATTCTTTAATTTTCCTAATCCTATCTTCGTAGTACATCAGATCAACCATTGAGAGCTTGTCTGCATCCGCACCGATTAGAGACGCTTTGAGGTGAGCTTTATCTCCCGCCATCGCACGTAAGACGTGATTGAGCTCAATCGATTTAACTAAACGCATCCTGCTTTTAAAACCATTAAAAGGGATCAGGAATAACCCCATCATAAGCAGGCCCGGTAAGTAAAATGGCATCATAGAAATCAACAACTGATTGAAACCACCTGATTCTGCATCAAAGATATTAAAACTAATGGCAACGATGCACAGACCAAAAATATACAAACGTAAAAAGCGGAACATCGTGTCCGCAAGGGATGAGTAAAATTCAGTGTTAAGTAAATCTAAGCGAATTTCCTTAACGATCCTATTGAGCATTAAGAGCTGTCGGCTAAATAGGTCAACAATAAAAATGGCGAGTATGTATTGAAGAAAAAGCATCAACATACCCAAGCTGGTGAACAGTGCATAGCCTCGCTCAGACAGATTGTTGAGTTGCAGATTTACAAAAGCTGAAACAATAGCCAATAGAATTTCGGCCATCAAAATACCCTTGCTCGGCGTCATTATTCTCGACACGTCATAAAGCGATTGATCAAACTCCAACATACGCTGAAAGTCTTTGTGCCAGCCTCGCCCGAGCTCGAGATAGAACACCAACAAATAATTCACAATCGCATTAAAAGCAACGACATTTGAGTACATGCCAGGGTCAGGATAAGACGAGGCAACCAGCACCAAAATGCCGATAACCGATAGCACAAAGAAACTTGTCACGCCTATCTGCCAAGCGGGTAAGCCTGTTTGGTCCAGCCAAACCAATACCTTTGAATGTGTTAGTCCGGGCGTTGCTGTCATGAGCCCATCAGGGTTCATGGCATTCGCGTTCGTTAATGAGTCCTCAGACACTATGTCGCACTTATTTCAGCTTAGGTTGATATATACTCTACGCATTATAAATTGAATCCACCACCTAATGGCGATTGTGTTTACTCATCGCTGCAAGCCAAGCGGATTGAATATCTGCCGGACACCTTTTTTAACCCATGAAACCACTACATTATTATTTCCTAGGCACCGGTGCTTGGTTCCTGTTTTATGGCATTCATACAGTCTCCTTTGCATGGATCGTCACGATTGTTCTAAATGAATCGGCAACAATGGTTGCTCTGGCACAAATGGGCTTCCTGATTCCTGCTACGTTACTTATGTTGATAGGCGGAAGCCTGGCGGATCAGTTAGGTGGACGAAAAGTAGCAATAATCGGTCATGTCATGGCCTCAATAGCCCCATTATTTTTAAGTCTGGTCGTCTACCTAGACTATCTGACATTCGGCATGGTGCTTGTCTTTGCCGTTATTATGGGTTGCGCCCAAGCGCTGGTAACACCCGCTAGAGATGGACTTCTAGCACTGGTAGCAGAGGGCCAGATTCAGCAACGGGTTGTACAAGTCAGTATGATTCAATTCGGTATTCAAATGCTTGGCTTCTTCGCTGCATCGTTTGCTGATCAACTCGGTATTCTCTACATACTGGGCCTGCAATTTGCACTCCTATTTTTTGGAACGATAACCTTCATTAAGCTTAAGGTACCTCACACGGCACCTGATCGGTTGGGCAACAGCATGTTCAAACAAGTGGCAATATCGATGGGGGAAGGGTTTCGAACGGTCGTTGCTTCACCTTCGATGCGCGCTGTGGTTATTCAAAACTGTGCTATGGGCGTGTTCTTCATGGGCTCTTATATGGTTACCGTACCCATAATGATTCGAGAAGTATTTGCCGGCTCTTCAGCTGAGCTGTCCTGGGTAAACATTGCTAATTCGCTTGGTCTTGTCACGATGACCTTTCTTCTCATGCGCATGAGTGATATTCAAAGACAAGGCAGAGCACTGCTGGTCGCGCAAGGATTCGGTGCAATATGCCTGTTCACTGCCGGTCTTAATCTTGGATTTCACGCTTTCATATTTTCCATATTTTGCTGGGGCATGTTCGGCGGCATAGCAATGACAATGTCACGCACCATCATGCAACAACAAGCACCGATTGATCAGAGGGCTCGTATGATGGGCTTCTACTCGTTCTCATTCATGGGTTCTGGTCCAATCGGCGCCCTGCTTTCCGGCATTATGGTCGAATACTTTGGCCCGCAAACAGCCATCATCATCTCGTGCGCCGGTATGCTCTGTGTCGTGCTTATTGTTTCAAGCCGCTCATCACTTTGGCATCTCGATGTCAGAGAGCTCTGAACACCACCTAGCTGACGTTAAACTGGCGATTGCCTTTAAACCCTGCTCATCATGAAAGTCGCTAGTAGTTTGAAATATTTTCGCTTAATGTAGCGTCCTTCGATGCCGTGGAAGTCGGTTTATTAATGTAGTCGATACTCGTTATGCAAGTTTTGTGATGAAAGATGGCGTTATCTAAAGACAGTCTAACTCTGGCAGATTTTATTCGTGCCAACCCCAAATTACTCATAATCTCTGGCGCTGGGTGCAGTCAAGACTCGGGCATTCCCACCTATCGTGATAAACAGGGAAATTGGCTTCGCAACGATCCAATTCAGCACAAGGACTACCTCAGCGACCCCTTCATGCGGCAACGCTATTGGGCACGAAGCTACTACGGCTGGCAGCAAATTGCACAAGCAAAACCGAACAGAGCTCATCAATCGTTAGCAACACTGCAACAACATGGTTTTGGCACAAGATTGGTCACCCAGAATGTCGACGGCTTGCATCAACTCGCGGGGCATAAAGATGTCATCGATTTGCACGGACGACTGAGCGAAGTTGTTTGTCTAGATTGCAGCGAGATAACGGACCGCAACAAACATCAACAGCGTCTTAATGAGGAAAACCCGTCGCTGAATAAGCTACGTTCTCAACCCGAGCTCAGACCAGATGGCGATGCGGAAGTGGACAACTCAATTGCCAGCACACTAAACCTCCCCAGGTGTCTGAATTGTGACGGGG
>Ga0209502_10000247_pt1 | contig 61783 bp, 66 predicted proteins | sample ArcticOcean_MG_C_10_FD_187442 | JGI IMG/M metagenome (GOLD analysis project Ga0209502, IMG submission 187442) | Marine microbial communities from western Arctic Ocean - ArcticOcean_MG_CB11_90 (SPAdes) (version 2) | ecosystem: Environmental > Aquatic > Marine > Oceanic | place: Arctic Ocean... | reverse complement strand
TTTCGGCTTGGCCTTGGCTGCAACATGTGGGTTCAAATTTATACTTGCTTTAGTATGTGACTTGCCCGTCATGAGTTGACCGTTGTGGTTATGTGTTGCGCCGTTCCAAGGTGCACCATTTTCAAAATAATGCGTTTGACCTTTCATGTATAACTCCTACTATGGTTTTAAAGTAATGCCTGTCGCGAGGTTCGATTATAAAAGACAGCTCATATCTGAGTGCGTATTTACCTCGCGGAGTCACAGGACTTTTGCCAGGTTCACGCCCGGTTCGCTAAACTCTGATCCGCTGAACGGGATAGCTCATTAGACTCGGCTCGTTGTTGCTTGTAACCATCCAATGATTTCCTTTTCGTGCCACAAATATTCGCGACCGGGTTTTAACGGTTTTGGAAAACCTCGACGGTGTCGTAGGCGCTCGACTATTTGACGAGGCGTCACTCGTAATATCACTGACGCTTCGACAGCATTCACAAGTTTCATAATTCCAATTCCAGTTCTTTAAGCATCAGGGTATTAATAGACGAGATTGCCCGCTCTAGATCTTCGCGGTAGTTCCAGCTTACTAAAGATCTTATTGCTGCTGCTTCCAGATCGTCGATGCGATTAGCTGAGATGTACTCACCCGCTGATATCTTCTCATCCATATGAACAATCGCTCGCGGCCTTTCGCCCTCTAATCGTGTTACGCTGCCAATGAATTCCAAAAGTAATTCGATGTGGTGTTTGGCTTTTTGCAGGTCGGCGATTCCGCCCTTGCTCTTCCAGCGCGACAGATAAACAACCGCAGTTCCTTCGTCATAGCCTAGCCTGTTGGCGTGTATGAATTCGATCGGCTGTATCACCATGTCTAAATAATGAGAGCCCCCGTGTTGTTCAAGCAATGCGCTCATTGTGTTTCTCCTGTTGCTTTAGTTTGATAAAGTGCTTAACAGCTTCTTGAGTCGAGGTGCGATTTGCGAGTCGGTCAAGGACTAACAGATCGATGGTGTCTCGAGCTAAGATTCGATGGATCATGACGGGCATCTTCTGACCCTGTCGGTCGAGTCTTGCGTTAAACTGCAAGTACAACTCAAGAGACCAGTTAAGTCCGTACCACACGGCAGTGTGGCCCCCTTGCTGCAAGTTAAGACCGTGCCCGGCGCTGGCAGGGTGACACGCCAGTATCTCAATCTCGCCTCTGTTCCAAGCAGCAATGATGTCCGAATCGTCGCCGTCATCGAGGGTCACGATGTTTTTGTAACGCGCTTTAAGCCGCTCAAGATCGTGTTTGTATGTGTAAGCAAGCAAGATAGGTTGGCCCTGTGCTTCTTCGATGATACTGTCCAGGGCTTTAAGTTTAGCGTCGTGCAGCTGTTCCCAGTTTTGCTCATCAGTGTAGACAGCGCCGTTGCATATCTGCAGGCACTTGCCTGCCACGACGGCGTGGTTTGCAGCTTCCAGGCTGCCAGAGCTCAAGACGACCAGCATCTCTTTCTCCATCTCGTCGTAGACTTGACGAGCAGTGAGTGGTAGGTCGACATACACGTCGTTGAATGTGCAAGGCGGTAGTGTTAAATAGTCAGCAGATTTCATGCTGACACACACATCCGCGATCAGCTTAAGGATCTCGTCTTGCTGCCCAGGACGGGGGGTCCACACGCGCTGAAAATAATCGGTCGACTCGAAATATTGAGCCCTAAACCGCATTACCGATTTGCCCAGGCGTTTACCTAGATCTAATAAAAACACTTGCGACCAGAGGTTAAGCAGATGTGTAGGGGCAGGGGTGCCCGTCAGCTCAATGACTTGACGAATAAAGGGTCGGACTTTTCGCAAGCTCTTAAAACGTGCGGTCGACCAGTTCTTAAACTGCGATGACTCATCGATGACGACTGTGTCAAATGGCCAACACGAAGACTTAGGCATCAAGTTGACTAACCATTTAAGATTGTCGACGTTGATGATGTAGACGTCTGCCTCGGCTTTTAACGCTTTAATGCGCTGAGCTTCAGTGCCGAGCACCAAAGAATAGGCTATGTCTAAATGGTCCCATTTTGCAATCTCGTCTGGCCAAACGTTCTTTGCCACTCGCAGCGGAGCGATTAGCAAAGTGTGTTTGGCTATCTTATTTAAAATCAAACTTTGTAACCCGGTCAGTGTAGTGACTGTTTTGCCCAGTAATAAAATAAGCTGAACCATGAGTCGCGAATGATTTTAATCCTGCCGCGATAGGCCTTGTTGGTCTGGCCTAGGATATTCTAGGTCATTCATACCGCGATCAGGTCGGAGATTGGGGTCGCTATAAACGCCTGTAGAGCATTGATTCAGGATTTAAGGGTAACTTTCACTCCAGGAGCCTCAAGGAGCTTTCTTCGTTCCTCAGAACTCCTCCTTGACCCTCCTTGCGCTACAGTTTTGATTAATCATGAATCAATACTCTGTTCTCTCTACCTGTGCACGGTACAAACCACCTTATTTATGGGGGGACGTAACACCTTTACCGAACCTCAATACAATCCGGGCCTAGTTAACAACGTTTTTGAAGGTACAAGCGTATCGACTATTGGCGTTATGGATCCACATGGTGTTGGCTTAGCGACAGGAAGCAGCCACTATCAAAAATTGATTCAAAACATGGCTAACAGCCTGAGCCAGTGTCAATAATTTACTTTATGCAGCGTCACGTTATTTAGTGTCACATTATTGCGTGCCACGTTAAGAGAGATCTCTGAGTCAGTCTTCCCTCGCTGATTCAGAGATCAAGATATAGAGGTGTGATTTTATTTTCCACAAAGGGTAATCATTAGAATCACCATAATGCTGTTCTAATGGAAGCTCTGGCTTAGCCAGAACGCTCTTAAACAATTATATGCTAACTTATTTATTAAGCTCATTTTTTATCTGGGAGACTCTTTTTGTTAACTCCTTCTGAAGCAGATTTTTGTTATAGGGCTTTATGGTTTTCCACTCTTGGCATTCTTGGCGAGTACGACCACACCCCAAACACCACCCTTTAGGGCCGGAGAATTCACAGATGTCGATACAAGGACTTTTTTGTTTTTTCATGCTCCCCCTGCTAAAGTGTGCGCAATGCCTGCTCAACACCGCTTTCAAGTTGCCGCAGACGGTTGAATTCATCAAAAAGTCGCTGCTCCAAATTTTTAAAATTGAGGGGTAACGTGCGCTGACAAATATTGTAGTTTTTACCGCCCGCTTGATACCCTTTCCAACTTTTTATGCGATCCCCCTCTAGCGCTAGGAATTTCTGTATGAATTCAGATTGAGATGGACAATCTTCTTCTGCATGCATACAAACCGGAAACGCTTTTTGTTTTATTTGAGGTGCCTCTATATAAGTTTCAAAATGAATTCCGCCTTGATTATGATTGTGCCAATTTACTTTGTAGAGCTGTAGGTAAGCACCACGGTTATATATTTCCCATTCATCCTCAAACCAATTAGATTGTTTGAGTTTTTCTTCGAGATTATGGAAAATCTTCTTAATGTCTTTCATACAGTTAACTCTCTTGTATCATTTGCTTTATTTTTTAGAGCAATCCAGTTATGAGGATGGGCCTATAAATAGATGGATAACAGGGTCAGAAGCACAACCAACATAAAACATCGCGCTGACCGCTTTATCAATCTCATCATTCCACTATGCACATGTTCAATCAAGCGGAGAATAAATCTAGATACATTTTTTACACACCCCACTGAGCTTTAATGGGGTATCACTTAAATGAAAGCCGGTTTTATTGGTCACCTCTCGCAAGCCTTTTAACATCGAAACATCAACATGCTTTTGCCAAGCTTTACCCAGTGACATTTGAAGGGGGGGAATTCCAGAACTATTTATCAACAGTAAACTTGCCGCAGTGCGATCAAACAACTCTTTCTCGTATGCGAACGACAAACAACCTAATATCGACACACATACGAAGCCTAGGGTTACTCTCAGGGCAGGAGCGATGGGTAGGCTAAACAAGAATGCCCGATACATACACGTTGTTCGCTGATAGCCGGATCCATGTGTGTTCGGTCATCATGATCGTGCCAGCCCGTGCGGATTGTTCCATACGCGCAGCCAGCGGCACTGTTGGGCCAGATGCGTCGTATTCTGGTTGCTCGGGGTCATCGCCCACCTCAAGTACGACAACCTCTCCCGAGTTCAATCCCACTCGAATTTGTAAGCCTGTACCCCGACTAGATTGCAGCTATGCCGAATACTCCGATACCGCAGCCCGCATATCGATTGCGGCCCGGCACGCTTCCAGCGCGTGGCGTTCACTCGCAAGCGGCGCACCGAACATCGCCATGATGCCGTCGCCAATGACGACGACTGAGGCGTGAGTAGGTAGAGTTGGTTGATTATTCATAATCACTAGTGTCTAGCTATATGGAATCATTCCCCACCCAAATTGGAACAATTATAGGAATGGCAGACGTGAAAATAAACCCAACTATTGCAGAAACTATAACTTTCGGCCAGATTAAAAAAGTGATGATTAATTTTCGACCAACTATTTATCGGTATATAGTTTATAAATGCTTTGATCGTGTTTGGGATTGGTAGATTCGACAACTACATGACCACCCCAATCCCTTAGCTGGCTATTGGTAGGATTGCTATAGAGTAGTTTCCGAAATTGCAGGTAGTTTTTTCTATCAGCATCAATTTGATTTCCTGATTTTTGTTCATATAAATGGCAAAGTAATTGAAAAAGAGCGGGTATAGTAAATAAAAAGGCCTTATCCTTTAATTCGATATCGTTATCGAATGATTCTAATTCTTTTATTAGTGTGGGATTGCACTGAATGATACCGGGGAATATTTCAGTCATCAGAAAGGAATAAGCATCGGCTATTGTAATGTTTTTCATGCTTGCAATCGGGGAGTTTAGGCGTAATTGTAACGGGCCATCTCTATTTAACGGCAATCACCGAGTCTCGATCCCATGCCAGGGACAGATGCGTGAGCTTTCTTTCGGGTTTAGCAAATAATTCTTCGCGGGTTCGCGACACAGTAACTCCACTGTCTAGCAGGATGCGAAATCGATCGATCACGTGCCCTCGTTTCTCAATACCTACAATTTTGCCCCAGGACTTGCTGAGTTCGTCTCGCGTGCGAATACCTAAGAATCTCATTGACAATCTCCGTTCAACGTTTCTACAGGTCGACAGAATGATCACTCACAGGCCAATGGTTGAGCCATTATCTTTATAAGATCTGATTAATCAGTTCCAGTATATTGGCAGTGACTTCATACATCCTATCAACTAGTAACTTATAACACATTATTTTGCCAACTTATTGAAAAAAATTATTATTTACTCTTTCAGAATCAGAGGTTGAAACTCCTTCCAGGTGACAATTGGTTGTTCGGGGCGTTGCATATCAGAGGGAATATCCTTCACACTTGATGAAATATCGATACGACTGTTGAACGCACCGAGTACCAGATATTGAATAAAATCGTCAGCTATATTTTCAATGATGGTTTGGGCACCACATTTATAATCGAGTTGAATGCGCCATTTAACGCGTGAAACACGCTCGTAGTTATGCTCGCAAATAGGTGGCCAGAAGAGCTTAAACGTTTTAAATTGGCTATCGGTAATCATTGTAAACCCCTTTTTAAACCTCGTTCGCGCCCGAAAACTTGAATAGGAAATACATGTACTGTTCAAGCGAGTCGGGTTTTAATTGGTCGATTGAAACTTCGAATCACGAATAGAATGGCCCACGCACAGAGGGCCATAATAAAATTTTAAAAAGAGCTAAGCAGATTCTGCACTCGAGAGCACCACCCCTTTCTCCAACAACCAGGAATGGCACATTTTCTGTGCGTTCTTGTCGAGTTTTTCGTAACTTTTATGTGCTTGCCAGTACGGGTCGAGATCGCTTTGCGAAAGTCCCGGCAGGGAAATATCAGCATAGGAGGTCAGGTGATCGAAAAATTCATGTTCGGTTATCTGGACATCGGATTCATGGCCTTTCGACAGGAAACTGTCAGCCATCCGTTGTTTCATTTTGTTATTGATATGTTCGAAGCCAAGTTCTCTCGGTACATGCAAATGGATGTCAGCACTATGCGTACGAAACTCCTTTTTCAGACGCGAAAAGTCATCCAGATGATCTATCCACTGATCTATTACCTTACGCCATTTACTGATTGGCTCACCTGGTAGAACCTGAACGCCGGGATGGGTGAATTTGGCCAAATTGTAATAAATCCACCCGCCTTCTTCGGCAGACGCCAGCACCTGCGACAATGCACCATCCGAATCGCGAAGCGCAAAACGCATGAACGAATCCTGGGTAAACTTGTTGGTGACTTCCTGACGAAAACGGTCGCGAACGCCCTTGACACCTGTGTCGGTATAAGAGGTGAGTCGTTGCCAGGAGTGCTCTGGATTTACGACGAAAAAACCGCCCTTAAATGGATTGCCGTATTGGTCGCCCATGCCTTTGGTAACGTCTGCGTTTCTGGCATCGTTAGACATACAGGCAAGTTCGTTCAGGCTTGCAAATAAACTGGGTGGCGTGTCGCCATCACCGCTATGCGGTAGTTGCCCAACACCAATAACCGGTGTCTTCCCAGCAAGTTTATCATTAGCCAGATGGCGCGCGAGATCCACTGCGATACCGCTACCGGTACCGCCGGCTAAACTGAAGCAAACCATTACCCTGGAAGGTAACTCTGACGTTGAAATATGGGCAGCAAACCTGGCTAAAGCGGCATCTAAAACACCGCCCTCGTCATGATAGTCTTTAATGTATATCGCTTTAGCGACTGCCCTGGGGAGATGCGAGCCGGCTACCGGCATTTCGGCGTCTTTGCCTAACCAAGCTTCGCCTGCATCAGAAATATCTTTCACGCTTGCAATTAATTCGTCTCGTTCGGGGACATCCAGAGAGACTGACTGAAACTGGAAGTTTTGCGGTGGGATACCCTGTTCCTCCAGACGTGACTTTAACGCGTTGGCATAATCTTCTGCGCACCTGAGATCCTGATCTCCAACATCCACCACCAGCACAGCTACACGTGCCCCTGGATTCATTAGGATGTCTTCGAGTTCACCGGTACGCAAAAGACCGTCTACGTAACCAGCGCCGGTACGGCCAATACCTACGACGTGAAGGCAATACGGTGATGGTTCATCTGTTGATTTATTGGGGTTCGAATCTGCCATTATTATGATCCTCGAGTTAGCTTGATAAATGGTTTTTTGTATTAAACTTGTAACCTCGTTTAAATAACCGCGAATAGCCTTGAAATTCAATAGGGGTTGCTACCTATTTTGAATAAGCCCTGAAAATTTCTTAATATCAAGTATATCCTGCATTTATCTCAATCGTTTTTTAGTCCCTAATGTTCGAAAAAAACCCACTTTGGTCGAAGTCATTGACTAATTAAACGGCCTAATTAAATTTGTTTGCAATGTCAAGTTAATTCTTATAAAGTACGAACATACTAATGTTAGAATGTATAAGTCGAATTGACTCATTTTGATTATAAAAGTGAGCCATATTCATATAATAATTAATAAGAGGAGTGAGATGAGGTAGTCGCATGGGCACATATGAGACATCAGAACCGTGGCGAGTCGGCGTTTTATTTTCCGCTACGGGCAATACTGCGCTAATCGAAAGCACGCAATTAGCGGGCACTATGCTCGCGATAGAGGAAATCAATTCGGCAGGAGGAATTTGTAATCGTCCTCTTGAGCCAGTGATATACGACCCCAAGTCCGAAACAAATGCATTTGGCCGTTATGCCAAGCAACTTATGATCCAGGATGGCGTTTCCACCATTTTTGGCTGTTATACCTCCTGTAGCCGTAAGGCGGTTTTACCCGTCGTAGAAAGACTCAACGGTTTATTGTGGTATCCAACCCTCTACGAGGGTTTCGAATTTTCTCCCAACATTGTCTACACAGGGGCTGCCCCAAACCAGAACGAGATAATTTTGTGCCAATATCTTATGGATCGATATGGAGATCGATTCTATTTCATTGGGTCAGATTATATATACCCGCGTGAGTCGAATCGCCTGATGAAAGAATTTCTTAAACACAACGGTGGCACCGTGGTCGGCGAGTCTTATCTAAGCCTGGCTGCCTCTCGTAGGGATTTTACTCCCGTCATTAGTGAAATACGTAATCTCCAACCGGATATCATTTTTTCTACCGTCGTTGGAGATTCAACAACTTATCTATATCAGGCTTACACTGATGCCGGATTGAATCCCAAGCTAATGCCGATTGCCAGCTTGACTACTACAGAAGCTGAAATCAAAGAGATGGGATTTGATGTGGGTGAACACCATATTACTGCTGCGAGTTATTTTCAGGGTGTTAAGGGTGAAAAAAATTCTGATTTTGTAAGAAACTATAAGAAGCAATATGGAGACGACCTTTCAACCAATATGTGCGCCGAAGCCTCTTATTTTCAGGTTCATTTATTCGCTAAAGCACTCGAAGAAGCAGGAACGATGGACACAGATGTGCTACGCAGAATGGTCATGGAAACAGATTATGAGGCACCTCAGGGACATATTTCAATGGATTCTCGAAATGGCCACACGGCACTTTGGTCCAGAATAGGCCGCGCAAATAGCCAGGGTCAATTCGAAATTATTTACGAGTCTGCCAGACAAGTTGATGCGGATCCATATTTGATTGGGTATGGACGCGTTGCGTCTGAATAACATGGATTTACTAACTATTATAAATTTCCATTGACGTTTTTGCAGTGAAAAATAATAGAGAATATTTAAAGGAATTTAAAAAACTAGATTTCCTGCTAGTCGTACCCCAGGACGAAGATGGAAATCATATTGGCAGCGAATTACGACGGCTTGGCAGTAATGTTAAGCACTTATGGCCCGTTCCTATGCCGTTACCAAGTGAAGGGGCGGTACTAATTTGTGAATTTTCTGCCGAAATCGCTGACTGTACACCTTGGTTACCGGGGGAGTCGCCTCTTCCATTCATATTACATATTCCCAGAAATAGTCCTGCCGATTTTAAGCAAATCAGGAATTGTGCACCGCACGGTTTGCTGTATTCTCCTGGCACTGAAATCTCTATTGCTAACACCATTTTGCTTTCACGAGATCAGTTTCACTATGAACAACGCCTCAGATCCCGCATTTTCAGGCTTGATGAAAATTTAAGGTCTATGCGCTCAGTCGAACAGGCAAAATCAATACTCATGGATGCGAAGCATATTAATGAAGAAGAGGCCTACCGGGTTCTGAGGCGCACTGCGATGGAACGCCGAATTACACTAGGTTCGATCGCGGCTGCGATTGTCGACTCGCACGAGCTTTTGAAGTAATCGAATTGTTGACTTGACCCAGCTAATGAGGTGGAAGGTATCTATCGTGTTGTTAATATGTTTGTAACATCGCAAAAGTTATGTCAAAAGCGCCGTCTACAGCTTCAAGAATGGCAAAAGCGCCATCTAAAAATTGAGCAAAAGCGCTCCAAAAATACACTCGTGCTAACGAGTATGTTTCTGGAGCGCTTTTTTTTGTTTTTTAGAAATTATGGATTTAATATTATAGATTTAATAAAGGGGCTACGAGTCCCTGTCACTTTAGAGTATGAGGCCAGTGAGGGCGGGAAAACCTGAGCAAGCAGAGTAGGCTCGAATATCTTGGTCATGAACATACGTGCTATATGCATTAATGGGTCAAGTTTATAAAACATAATTGAGGAGGTCTAAGATGAGTTTTTTTAACAGGCGTAAGTTTCTTAAAACTAGTGCAGCTGTGGCAGCGACCAGTACTTTGCCCATGTCACTTTATGGGACAATAGCGTCCGCAGCAAGTACCGTAAAAATGGGAATTTTACATTCCCTGACTGGGACCATTGCTATCGCGGAAAAATCTGTTGTTGATGCTGAGCTCCTTGCGGTAGAGGAAATCAACAATGCGGGCGGCGTGATGGGCAGGAAAATCGAGGCAATCGTCGAAGACGGTGCGAGTGACTGGCCTACATTTGCCGAGAAAGCGCGAAAACTGCTCGAGAAAGACAAGGTTGCATCGGTAATGGGGTGTTACACGTCGGCATCACGCAAAGCCGTGTTGCCGGTGTTCGAGAAACTCAATGGCCTGCTTTACTACCCAACCTATTACGAAGGCCTTGAAATCTCACCCAACATCATGTACACCGCGCAGGAAGCAACTCAATCCTCGATTGCGGCTACCGAATGGCTTTATCAAAATCGCGGCAAGAGTTTTTATTTAGTCGGGTCGGATTATATCTGGCCGCGTACCACGATTAAACTCTGTAAAATCACGCTCGCTCGGTTGGGTGGTAAGGTGGCAGGTGAAAACTACTACCCTCTTGGTCATATCGAGTTCTCTTCTGCAATTAATAAGATTAAGGCAAGCAAACCAGATGTTATTATTAACTGTGTTGTCGGCGGTAGTAATGTCGCATTTTTCAAACAATTGAAAGCTGCCGGCGTAATTGATGATGGCACAACCGTATTATCACTCGCGGTTTCTGAGGAAGAAGTATCCGGTATTGGTAGTGAAAATACCGCAGGTACTTTAACTTGCCTGGGCTACTTTCAGAGTTTAAAGAATGCGGCAAATAAAAAGTTTGTCAGTGCTTTTAAGAAAAAATACGGCGCTGACCGGGTGACCGGTGATACGCTTGCCTGCGCTTATACCGCGGTACATTTGTGGGCGATGGCGGCCGAAAAGGCCGGGAGCTTCGATGTGCAAAAGGTTATTGCCGCGTCGGCTGGACTCGAAATCGATGGGCCCGAAGGTAAGGTGAAGTTTCATAAAGACAATCATCACCTTTGGAAACACGTTCGAATCGGTGAATTCCTCGCCGATGGGCAGGCGAAAATGCTTTATGAATCGCCGCTTATAGAGCCTAATCCATTCCCAAAATTATAGGCATACGGTAGTAGCGAAATGGAGAGCTGCAATACGTAGCCTCCATTTTACGTTTTGTACGGGTTATTATTAAACCATAATTTTGAGGAGTAGATAATGTCGTGAGCGGCGAGATGCTTGCTATGCAGGCCTTCACCGGTCTTAGTGTTTTTTCCATCCTGATGCTGATGGCGTTAGGATTGGCCATTGTTTTTGGCCTCATGCGCGTCATCAACATGGCCCATGGCGAGTTAATGGCGATGGGTGCATATACGACTTACGGGACATCGTTATTATTCGAAGCCTATTTTCCGAGCCTGATGGGCATTTACTTCCTTGTTGGTGTCGTGCTCGCATTTTGCACTACCTTCGTGTTCGGGTATTTTCTTGAACGCAGCCTGATTAGATTCCTCTACGAACGACCGCTTGATACGATGTTGGCAACCTGGGGCGTAGGGTTGATATTGCAACAATGCTACCGTCAATTCATCAATCCCAGGCCTGTTAGCGTACCAACCGCATCGTGGTTACAGGGTGTATGGCAGGTCACGGATGATATCTCCTTTCCGATGAGTCGAATTTTCATCATCGCCCTCGCCTTCGTAACCGCACTTTTAGTTTACCTGCTACTTCACAAAACACGCTGGGGATTGCTGATTCGGGCGGTAACCCAAAATCGCGAAATGAGTGGCGCGGTAGGAATAAATCAACACCGTGTAGACGCCTATACTTTTGCGCTGGGTTGTGGCCTGGCCGGAATTGCCGGGAGTTCGTTTACCATGTTGGCCTCGACTGCGCCAGATACCGGGCAGGCCTACATCGTCGATACCTTTATCGTCGTCGTATTCGGTGGAGTAGAGAGCCTGCTGGGTACCATTTTGTCGGCTGCTGTGATTGGCCAGTTACAAACCTGGCTTGAGTTTTACCTGAGCGGTTCGATGGCGCGCGCCGGCATACTGCTGCTGGTTATACTGGTATTGTATTTCCGTCCCAATGGCCTGTTTGCGACTAAGGTCAGACGCTGATGAGAAAGAAAGCCACTACTGCCGGGGTGCCACAAGCGAAAGCAAACCTACGCAATAGGGTGGTGAACCAGCTAGAACGATTCGGCATGCTAATCCTGATATTTTTATTATTGCTTGTCGTTCCGCTGAGTCTGGATACGTTCCGGCTAGGGCTGGCAGCAAAATACCTTTGTTTTGCATTTCCAGCGGTTGGCATTGTGCTTTTCTGGGGATACGGCGGAATTTTGAGCCTCGGCCAGGGTGTTTTCTTCGGCATGGGTAGTTACATGATGGCGATGTTCCTGAAACTCGAATCAGCGGCGAACCCAGATTCTTCTTCAGGCACTGCATTAGCAGCATTTTTTGGTTCGGCTGGGCTTCCTGATTTTATGGTGTGGAACAGTATCGAACAACTACCGTGGTTTTGGGAACCTTTTCACCATGTCTGGATAACCATTCCGGCAATCATTATTTTGCCGCCTCTTATTGCATTTGTATTGAGCTATATGAATTTCCGAAACCGGGTTAGCGGTGTTTATTTTACTATTGTGACACTTGCATTCGCGGCAATCATGGCAATTGTCATCATCGGTCAGCAAGGTTACACCGGAGGTATTAACGGTATCACCGATTTTAAAACCTTCTTAGGCCTCGACCTTGATACCAGCCAGGCCAAGTATGTGATGTATTACATAACTGCTGTGCTATTGGTGTTAGCCGTTTTCGCCGGTCGTTTCATTCTTAAAAGCCGTCTCGGTAAAGTTTTAGTGGCGATTCGCGACCAGGAAGATCGAGCGCGTTTTTCCGGCTACGATGCTGCTATGTTCAAGGCTTTCATTTTTGCTGTCGGTGCATTGTTTGCGTCAGTCGGTGGCGCCATGTTCACCATCCAGGTTGGCCTCGCATCACCATCGTTAGTGGGTATAGTCCCCTCGATTGAAATGGTTATATATGCGGCGGTAGGCGGGCGATTGTCGCTGATTGGTGCGGTTTATGGTGCCATTATGGTGAATGGCGCAAAAACGTTTTTTTCAGAGAATTTCGTCGAATACTGGACTTTTTTTATAGGGGGTATGTATGTGTTCGTGGTCATGTTTTTACCCTTAGGACTGGCAGGCATACTTGACAGGATACGCGGTGCAGCAAAACACAATGGTCGAACCGATGAATGACATTCTAACAGTGTCCGATCTAACCGTTTCATTCGATGGTTTCAAAGCAGTAGACGGCCTTACATTTTCTGTTGAACAAGATGAGCTAAGGGTGGTAATCGGCCCGAACGGCGCCGGTAAAACTACGTTACTAGATATGATTTGCGGCAAGACCCGACCAAGCCATGGCTCGATCCGGTTTAAAGGTCTGGAATTGTCACAAATGGTCGATTACCAGATTACGCGCGCCGGTGTCGGGCGTAAATTCCAGACACCATCGATTTACCAGGATTTGACTGTGTTCGAGAATCTTGAAATTTCTTCTCCTGTGAATCGGAGCGTGTTAGGCGCATTATTTATTAAACACAGGCCCGAAGTTACCGAAAAAATAGAATCTGTCGCCGGGCAAATATCTTTGCAAAATGAATTGACTACCAAGGCAGGGATTTTGTCGCACGGCCAGAAGCAATGGCTCGAAATTGGCCTGTTACTGATGCAGGATCCTGACCTGATGTTACTCGATGAACCCGTAGCCGGAATGAGTGCCCGAGAACGTGAATTAACCGCCGAACTATTAAAGAATATCTCGGGTGGACGGTCGTTAGTCGTCATCGAGCACGATATGGCGTTCGTCAAAATGATCGCGAAAACTGTTAGCGTTTTACATCAGGGTAAACTCCTGGCGGAAGGCAGTATGAGTGCGATGCAAAGCGACGAGCGCGTGATTGAGGTTTATCTCGGTGGTTAATTCGACAACCGCGCTCAAGGTCGAAAACTTGAATGTTTACTACGGAGACAGTCAGGTCATCCGTGATGTTAGTTTTGATTTGGCCAACAATGAGACGGTAGCGATTATGGGCCGAAATGGCATGGGAAAAACCACTTTACTAAAAGCGTTGATCGGCTTGTTGCCTGCACGCTCTGGATTGATTGAACTGGGCGGTCAGGTGATAACCGATGCGCAAAGCCACGAACGGGTCATAGCCGGCCTCGGCTATGTGCCACAGGGTAGAATGATTTTTCCCTATTTAACCGTGCAGGAAAATATTCTAACCGGCATACATGGCTCTAAAAATAACACAGTACCGTCTTTCGTTTACGATGTATTTCCAGTGCTGAAAGAGATGCGGTCACGTCGTGGTGGCAATCTCTCCGGGGGTCAACAACAACAGCTTGCCATAGCCAGGGCTCTGGTTAGCAATCCTAAAGTGCTGGTGCTTGATGAACCGACAGAGGGGATTCAGCCGTCGATCATCAAGGATATTGCAAGGTCATTAAATCGTCTAAAAGCAGAGCTCAATTTTGCACTGGTAGTGTCCGAGCAGATGTTAAGTTTTACGATGGAGATCGCGGACCGTTTTCTCATCATCGAAAAAGGTGAAATTGTCTATCAGGATGGTGGAGATGAGGTAGACACCGGAAAAATACATGCTTATCTGACCATCTAAAGCGAATAATTTATTAACCCAGGAGGTACTATTATGCCGTTACGTCGTCCATCAAAATCTGATCTTGCTGCGATCAGTTCGAAGCGCCATTTGCAGTTAACTGAAGCTGAGCTAGAAGATTTATACGAACTGGTTTGCGACAATCTCACCCTGTATGATGAACTCGAGCAGTATCCTGATCCGGTTCGAGAAGTATCACCAGCGGTGCGTGTACCAGGACGACGTTTGACGCCTGCTGAAGATCCGCTCAACGCGGTTGTTAGAACCTGTTCGGTAAAAATCACTGGGGCCAAAGGCAAGCTTGCCGGTAAGTCGATTGGCGTTAAAGACACAATCTGTGTCGCTGGCATTCCTGTTTCCTGTGCCTCGCGGCTACTCTACGACTATACCCCTGACATCGACGCAACCGTTGTCAAACGCATGTTGGAAGCAGGCGGTCATATTACTGCGGTATTAAACACCGACGATTTCGCGTTTTCCGGGGGAGGGCATACAAGCGCTTATGGTGGCTCTCTCAATCCTGTTAATAAAAAACATACAGCTGGCGGTTCTTCCTGCGGTTCGGCAGCAGCGATCGCTGACAATCTGGTAGACCTCGCACTCGGTGGCGATCAGGGTGGCTCGATCCGCATACCGGCGGCCTGGTCCGGCATAGTGGGTTACAAACCAACCCATGGTTTAGTACCCTACACGGGCATAGTCGGATTCGATCTCACCATCGATCATATCGGTCCAATGACTCGAACGGTTGAAGACGCGGCCTTACTACTGTCGGTGATTGCAGGTAAAGAGCCCGATGCCGCCGACCCGCGACAACCCGATCAAATCAAATCAGTCGATTATGTTAAAGCACTAACAGGCGATATGAAGAAGCTCAAAGTGGCGATAGTCAAGGAAGGGTTTGGTTCGCAACTCTCTATGGCAGCTGTAGATACCGCCGTAATGAAAGCCACTAAGCAGCTTGAGAAACTCGGTGCGCAAGTCAAGCAGGTTTCAATTCCCGAGCACAATACAGTGGTGCCATTGTGGAATGCCATCGCGATAGAGGGCGGGGTATCGAGTTTTTATGCTGGCCATCACAGTTACCAGAATAAAGGCTGGTATAACCCAAGACTGATGTCAGCCATGGGTCGGGGTATCAAGACGCATGGTGGCGATTTTTCCCCAACGGCGAAGTTGGGCGCTTTGATCGCAGATTATATGAGCGATCAATACCATGGGGTTTTCTACGGGCGTGCGCGCAATCTTTCGAATCAACTGACTAATGCGTATAACAAAGTTTTCGAGTCCTTCGACCTGGTGGTAATGCCGACAACCCCTCAGACGGCGCATAAAGTGCCACCGAGTCCCGAGGACGACCGTAAAACCTACATTCGACAGGCGCTTAACATGGTGGCAAATACTGCAGCCTTCGACTTAACCGGGCACCCGTCAATAACAGTACCGTGCAAAGGCGTGAAAGGATTGCCTGTTGGTCTGATGATTACCGGAAGACATTTCGAAGATGCAACGGTACTGCGTGCAGGCCACGCTTACCATAAGGCCTAACCAGGGAACTGCTAGTCAAGCCATGACTGAGATGATTAATACATTGCTAGGCTACGCTAGTGATGCCGAAGTTTCGGAGCAGTTGCATAGCCTGGGTCATCAATCGGCAGTCGAGTATGTCATCATTAAACGCGAAGATACATTGCGACGCCGCTTGCGCGTTCAGACAGACAAGGGAACCGAATGTCTGGTCGCGCTGCCTCGCGAGCAACAATTAGTCGATGGTGCGATATTGTTGCTGGAGACTAATCGAGCCATCGTCACACGTATGGTCGAAGAACAGTGGTTATGTCTACAGCCGACAGATATGTCCAGTGCAGTGGAATTGGGTTACTTCGTGGGTAATTTGCATTGGAGGGTTCAATTCGATGGGCCGGTGTTACGTATTGCCCTCGAAGGTCCTGAGCAAGACTATCTCACCCGGCTTGAGCCCTATCTGAATAATAACCGAGCAAAACAAATTGTTGATGAGCGAAGTCGATGAGTGAGCACATCGATATTCTTCGCTCGTTGCAGCATTCGGACAGTTTTTTCCCCGCTGGCGCTACCGCCATGTCTGCCGGTTTGGAAACACTGGTAGACGAAGGGCGGATAAGCTCATCCCCTGAAGTCGAGGAGCATCTGCACGGGCAACTAAACTGTCGATGGGCGGAGTTTGATCGACCCGTGTTGGTCGCGGCCTATTGCGCCGGAGACGATCATGGCCGAGTTGCCGAAATAGACGCACAGGTAGAGGCTCAAACCTTAGCCACTGAATCACGGACCGGATCGCAGCGTGCTGGTCGATCTTTGTTAGGTGTGCACGTCAAAATGGGTACGACAAATGCATTTAAGTACCAGGCGATGATTGGTCGCGCGACCGCATACGGACACAATTCGGTTATCCAGGGCTTAGTCTGGCGTGCCACTGGCATTTCTGAATTGACAGCGCAAGCGATGTCCGCACATATATTTTGCATCGGGCTGGTTAGCGCTGCCCTGCGTCTCGGGGTTATTGGGCACATTTCTGCGCAGGAAATTGTTAGCAACGCTCACGATTTAATCGACCAGATACTAGTGCTTGATGCGACAGATCTGGAGCACATTTCTTCATTTGCACCAGAACAGGAAATCGCGGTGATGCGGCATGAATCCATGTCATATCGCCTATTTGTAAATTGAAAACTGGTAAATTGAAAGCTCGTATATAAAAATTTTTTAAATTGAAAATAAAACCAATTACTGATGGAGGGTTAGCGGATGTTATTAACACCTACAGAAATGGAACGATTAACCATTTTCACAGCGGCAGAACTGGCGAGGAAAAGAAAGGCCAGAGGTCTTGCTCTCAACCATCCTGAGACGATTGCCTACATTTGCGATGAAATACTCGAAGGTGCACGCGATGGGCGCTCAGTGGCGGAACTCATCTCCTTCGGTTCAACCTTACTGAGTACCGATGATGTGATGCCAGGGGTGGCGGATTTAATTGACATGATTCAAGTTGAAGGGACTTTTCCTGATGGCACTAAACTGGTGACAGTGCACGACCCCATTCGGCCGGGTAAAAACAAGGTAAACAAAGTCGATCAGATTTCGCCTGGTGAGTTGTTGCCCTGTGATGGCGATATCGAAATCAACAAAGGCCGTCGTAAGGCGAGCATCAAAGTCGTGAACACCGGTGATCGTCCAGTTCAGGTTGGCAGTCACTATCATTTCTTTGAAACCAACCCCGCACTGGACTTCGACAGGGACACTGCTTATGGCATGCATCTCGATATTCCTGCTGGCACTGCGGTGCGTTTTGAGCCCGGCGAAGCTAAAAAAGTAGCACTCACTGCGTTTGGTGGAACTCAGGAGTTATATGGTTTGAATAATTTGACTAATGGCTCGGCGAATAGTGATATTCGCAAAGCGGAGGCGATGCAACGCGCCAAACAAAGAAATTTCAAAGGAGCGTAAGACCATGGCAAAAATGTCACGAAAAGAATATGCACAAATGTATGGCCCCACTACCGGTGATGCTATTCGACTGGGCGACACGTCATTGATAGCCGAGGTCGAACATGATTACGCCGTACCTGGCGATGAATGTTTGCACGGCGGTGGTAAAACATTACGCGATGGACTGGGTTTGACTCCAGGCTATGACAGCGCCATGGGCTCGTTGGATATGCTGTTGTGTAACGCGTTAATTATCGACCCGGTGTTGGGAATTGTCAAAGGCGATATCGGCATTAAGAACGGCAAAATTGTGGGCGTCGGCAAGGCGGGAAACCCTGCGACCATGGATGGGGTGCATTCCAATCTAATTTGTGGTGCAGCTACCACGGTACGCGATGCAGAAGGCTTAATTGCAACACCCGGAGGAATCGATGTGCACGTCCATTTCGATAGCGCTCAGCTTTGCGAGCACGCCATTAGTTCGGGTATTACAACTATGCTCGGCGGATCGTTGGGGCCTATTACCGTGGGTATCGATTGTGGTGGTGCCTGGAATGTGGGCAAGATGCTTCAGGCGGCTGAACACTGGCCGATTAACTTCGGCTTTCTAGGCCGTGGCAATAGTTCTAAACCACAATCACTTTACGACCAGATAGAAGGGGGCTGTTTCGGTCTAAAAGTTCACGAAGACTGGGGTGCGATGCCGGCCGTTATTGATACCTGTTTATCGGTCGCCGATGAGCTCGATTTTCAGGTTCAGTTGCATACTGACACACTCAATGAAAGTGGTTTTGTTGAAGACACCCTGGCCGCAATTAATGGTCGTACGATTCATATGTATCACACCGAAGGCGCTGGCGGTGGTCATGCGCCCGATATTATCAAAGTAGCTGGCATTAGTAATTGCCTGACCTCATCGACCAATCCTACTAATCCATTCACGATCAACACCTTTGACGAGCATCTGGATATGACTATGGTGTGTCATCATTTGAGCCCATCAATTCCAGAAGACGTTGCTTTTGCAGAAAGCCGAATACGTTCACAAAGTATAGCCGCCGAAGATGTCCTGCATGATCTTGGCGCTATTGCAATGCTAGGATCAGACAGCCAGGGAATGGGACGTATTAACGAAGTGATTTGCCGAACCTGGCAACTGGCATCGAAAATGAAAGACCAACGTGGCCGATTGGCGGAGGAAAAAACCAGTCGAGGCGATAACGAACGTATCAAGCGTTATATCGCCAAATACACCATCAACGCAGCCCGAACCTTTGGCATCGATGACTATATTGGTTCTCTGGAAACGGGTAAATTGGCAGACGTGGTGCTATGGCGTCCGGGCTTTTTCGGTATTAAACCAGAATTAATAGTGAAAGGTGGATTTATCGTGTGGTCGCCTATGGGAGACAGTGCGGCATCGTTGATGACCTGCGAGCCGGTGATTATGCGTCCGCAATGGGGCGCATTTGGTTCGGCTCAAAAGTCGCTGAGCGTCTCATTTGTCAATCCCCTGGCGATTAAATCAGGTTTGCAGAATAAACTCGGATTGACCAAGCAGCTGCTACCAACCCACGGGACACGTAAACTAAGCAAACAGCACATGTTGCATAATTCGTTTTGTCCAGATATCACTGTTAACCCACAAACCTTCGATGTGTTCGTCGACGGAGAGCTAGCTTATTGTGAGCCAGCCCATAAACTGCCGTTGGCTCAACGGTATATGCTGCGGTGAGCAAGGTTATAAACAGTCTTCCGACACCTGCACGTATCGGAATTGGTGGTCCAGTTGGATCGGGAAAAACTGCCCTGATCGAAAATCTTATTTCAGTATTTGCCGCAAGAAATCTGGAATTGGCGATCATTACCAACGATCTTGTTACCCGAGAAGATGCGGAGCGAATCCAGCGGAGCGGTTTGATTGATCCGGCTCGCGTGATGGCAGTCGAAACTGGCGCCTGCCCACACACGGCTATACGTGAGGATCCCACTTTAAATATCCAGGCCGCCGACCAACTGGTTTTCAATTATCCGAATTTGGCAGCGGTCATTATAGAAAGCGGTGGTGACAATCTGGCATCTACTTTCTCCCTGGATCTGGTGGATTACTGGTTATTTGTTATCGATGCCGCAGATGGTGATGATATACCGCGAAAAAAAGGCCCAGGTGTAGTTCGCGCGGATTTACTGGTAATTAATAAAACTGATCTTGCGCCTTACGTCGGAGCTGATCTGGATCTAATGGTCAAACAGGGAACCGAAGTGCGTGGTGGTAAGCCGGTTTTGCTCACCAACTGTGCGACTGGTGACGGCATCGAAGCGGTGATGGACCAGTTAGTACACGACGTACTGTTTAGCTGACATGGTTGCAGTTCTTAAGCTTGACCAACGATCCGATCTGCAACTTCAGTTCTCCCTTGCTCCTGCGGGTCAGACTTATATCAATCACCAATATAGCCATTATCCATTCCATATCTGTCGAGCTCAATATGTTGACTCCAGGCCGAGCGGCCTGGCCACTATTTATTTGCAGTCGAGTGCTGGCGGGATATTTGCAAATGATCGTTTGTCCTGCGAGTTTGATACGATGCCTGAATCCCAGGCTCATATCACGACTCAGTCTTCAACAATCGTGCATCGCATGGATCAGGGGGATGCTCATCATAGTGTCATTATCCGCGCCGAGGAGAATAGTTTACTGGAGTACATGCCCGATCCGATGATTTTATTTCCTATGGCAAAAATGCACTCAAGCGTGCTGGTACAAATGCACCCAACCGCGACAGTAATAATGGCGGATGCATTTACCAGCCATGACCCCTTAGCTAATCAACAAATGGCTAATCAGGAAATGACCAATGAAGAATACTTTAGCGAATTCCAGAGCGAAACAAGGGTCGAGAATTTCGATGGGGTTTTGATGTGTCTCGACCGTTATCGGGTTTCAGGCACACAGTTTTGCAGTGGTCAATTAGGGGTTATGGGAAAGAATAAGATCCAGGGTACATTTATGTTATTAAATTCGACCCATCCAGTAGGCGAGCTTTGTAATTTGTTGCGCGCTTATCTCGAGTCGAATTTTGTTGGTTATAGTGGTGTTTCACATCTTCCAAATGACTGTGGCATTTGGGTTCGACTGGTAGCGATTGATGCATTTTCACTACGCTCTGCGATACTGGAACTGTGGGCTATGACGCGAAATGCACTAGTAGGTAGTCGCCCATGCCAAAGAAAGAAATGAGAGGATACTGCTAAGTGGAGAGTCTGTTAATTCTGGGCTTTGTATTTGGCCTTAAACACGCACTCGAAGGCGACCATCTAGCAGCCATGGCTAGCCTTACAACTCAATCTAACAGCACCAGGGAGACACTCAGGATGGGTGTGGTATGGGGTCTGGGTCATACGATTACGCTATTCTTGGTAGGTGGTTCAGCGCTATTACTGGATGCCACCTTATCTGAAGAAATTGCCTTGATTGTGGAATGGATTGTCGGACTAATGTTGGTAATTTTAGGTGGTAATGTTATTCACGGCCTGGTCAAAGCACGAATTCATTTTCATCTTCACCAGCATGAATATGGTATCAGGCATTTTTACGCCCATCGTCACGATGCCGATAATTATTCTGCCGATACTCACCACCATAATCATTCTAGAGGATTCCCGCTAAAGGCATTCTTAGTAGGTTTAATTCATGGTCTGGCTGGTTCAACAGTTTTGATTTTGCTAACACTAAATTCTGTTGAATCAAACCTGACTCGATTCTCCTATATTCTGGTATTTGCCTTCGGATCTTTGATTGGGATGGGCACACTAACTGTCATTATTGCCGTACCGTTGCAAAATGTGCGGCGACAGGATTGGGTTCATAAAGGACTAAGTTGTGCTGTTGGTTTGCTTACTTTATCGTTCGGCTTAATTCTCATATATCAGGTTTCACCTGCTATCCTCGAGTTAGTGGTTAATAAAAACTAGTTTAAATACATGTAGTTATGCTATTTATTGTGATTAGAATCGCGGCCATAATATACTAACTAGCGCAAGAAAAAATTTCGTAAAAACTATTGACTCGTAATAGCATTTGCGGTAATAATCGTATCCCAGCATATTATAAAGATGTTTCGTAGAAACGGTGGCAATTGCGCCATCAATAGTACCAACGACAGCAATTGCGCTGTCTACAGAATCGAGCAAAAGCGCTCCAAAAATACCCTCGCATTAGCGAGTATATTTCTGGAGCGCTTTTTTTTGGACTAAAATATTTGTTGATTGAAGGGCTAATGATGATTTTTCTGAATTGTGAGAGTAAATGATGAATGCGGAAGCCTCGACGGTATTCATCATTGATAGCGAACATGATACTCGTACCTCCCACGACTCAATGCTTGGAGCCGCAGGCCTTGGAACCGAGAGTTACGGTTCGGCCGAAGAGTTTCTCAATAGCTACGATCCAGTTCGTCATCCCGATCGCCAGGGTTGCGCAGTTGTGGATGTCCAGCTTCCGGGTATGACTGGTCTTGAATTACAGGCGAATCTAAAGGCTAGCAAAGTCGATTTGCCTATTGTATTTCTGACCAGTAACAGTGACATACCTCAGTGTGTGCAGGCAATGAAGGCGGGTGCGGTCGATGTACTGGAAAAATCCTGTCGAGATACCAATCTGCTAGAGAGTGTTTGTGAGGCGCTGGATCAGCACGAACTCTCACAGCATGTAAATCTCAGACGCGAAGCACTGAAACAGCGCCTGTCAAAATTAACCCGAAGGGAACGCCAAATTCTGGCGCTACTTGCTAGTGGTGAGATTCTATCGAGCGAGCAGATAGCAGAACGTTTATTCATCAGTAGGCGCACGGTCGAACATCATCGCGCCGCGATTAAGGAAAAAATGCATGCGCGTTCTTTTTTGGAGCTGGTGGATATGGCCAGAGAATGTGATTTTGATTTATGAAGCAAAAGCCCCCTAAATATTATGCATTTAATTTGGGTAGCACTACCTATTTACTAGCATCATCTATTTGGCTAATTTGTAGCTGTAGGATGTAAAAATTTAGACGGTCGGGCTGCAGGTTAAAAAAACAATTTAATAAATGACAAACAGGTGGAATAAAGATTATGGTTACTAAAAAGAATGCATCTACCTCTAAAAAACCGTCTTCGCCGATGACAGCCGATGAAAAACTCACAAGACGTAAACTAGATGCCTTAAAACGAGGTATCCATCGTATTACCGAGTCAGAAACCACACCGTTTTCGGTACATGTACTCGGCGTTGGTAAAGCGGGTGCCGATGTGGTTGCGCAAATTCTCAAAGATAAGGCAGCAAATCCAGAGGGTGACGAGGCAGGGTTTACTGCATTAGCGGTGGATATTGGCGATGAGCATCTCGCACAGGTTCGTGAATTAGCCAGCAAACTCCCAGACGAGACTGCTCAGGTCGAGACGCTAGCGCTGGAAATGCCCAGCCGTGACAATCTGTTCAATACATTACGTCGCATGCGCGAGTTTCTCAAACTCGAATATCCCAGGTATTACTGGAACCCTAACTATGAACCCTGGTTACCATCCAAGACAGAGCTGCCAGAACAGGGTGGTCACTGTTCCAGAGCGGTAGCAAAGGCGATTTACGCTAAATCATACTACGATGACTCGCGCGAAATGCGTAGCGCACTGAGACGGTTTTCAGATAGCGTCGACAATTCACCGGGTCAATCGGTTGTTGCCGTGGTGTTTGGCCTCGGTGGTGGAACCGGTAGCGGCATGACAGTTGATCTCGCACGCCACCTTTCTAGTGTCGCATTCGGCAGACGCGTTCTAGTAGTTGGCATAGCCATCGCGCCTTGTGACGGTGATGAAGAAATTCACAAAGGTAGCCATTTGTTTCCAGCACTCAATGAGCTGGATTGCATGGGCGACGAATCGAAGAATGAGGGCGTGGTTGCCGTGTGGGGCGATCTTTATCGTAATCCGTTCACCAGTGGTGTCATCGTCGTACCACAAAAAGCAGTATGGGATGCGACTAACGATCTTGCAGCTACGCATAAACGTATTGACCGCGAAGTTTCTTCGTTTCTAACCCGCGACAATGGTAAGGCTTTCTGGGAAACATTGCGCCTGTTGAACTGGGTCGGAGCGCCCCCGACGCAACATGCGGCCGCACGAACTCCCTATGGTCGACAGTGGGCACATGTACTGGGTTTTGCAGATATCGAAGATGGCGTAGTAGCGACCGACGATATGGCAGCTCGGCTTGGCATTCGATCAAGCTATAAACCTGAGTTTATCGAGGTTCGTGCATCCGACGCAGAGGATGCCAATACGATTCGGGTTACGTCTACCCTGGGTAAGGCGTTTTCACCGGATGCGGATCCGGCTATCACTATATCGCCAGGAACGGATTCAGGCACCGTGCAATTTATCCTACCCTGTATTAGTAAGACTGATTTCGATATTTTCTTTGATGCGCGCGCGCAATATGACACTCAGGACTGGGAAGAAAAGTTGAGCGATCACGCCTGGTTACTTGATCTTGGTGTGTTGCTTTGCGAACCCGCGATCCGCTTTAACGGCATGGCGGGAGAATGTTTATGGGGTTGCGCCTGTTGGGTAGTTGTTCCCTATGAACAGATTAGGGGCCCAGAAGAATCAGACTCAGTAGCAGCTGCGTAGGTTGAGATTTTAATCGGAGAATGCGTCTAATGTTAAAGCTAAACAGGGGTGCCAGGGCATGCCACTAGATTGGAAAATAGTTAAGAAAAGGTACGCCAAAGGCGGCGAAGTACCTACCGTCGCAGGCGGCAAAACTCTAAAGGTTACAGGATGTGATGATGAGGCTATCTATATTGAGAATCCATTATGGAAAGCCCAGTTAAGCCGCAGCAATTTAGAAAAGGGAGTTGATCTAATCGAAGAAGGCTTAATAGATAGAGACCCAGGACTATTCGTAGAGGACTACCGGGTGTACGTAACGGATGAACGTTCGACATCGGCCGCCCATATTCTTTACGACCTGGGATTTTTAGACGAAGACACAGGCTTTATACCAAGATGTTAACAAACCTGTATTCGACTTTTGGGAAGCTGTTGCGAATGGTGCCTGTCAACGCTCGCTACTACTTACCTTAAAACGTGCAATACAAACTTTACTAACGCGAGGAGACTGAAAAATGGCACAACATTCAATGTATCACAGCGCGACCGGCGAGCAAGCACCCCACTGCATACACGTGGTTGGTGTGGGGCGAACTGGCGCAGGTTATGTAGAAGGATTACTGCGTACCGGTGAAATAGAAGACATACTGGAAAATCCAAGAGCGCGCGTAGCGGCGTTGGTGGTCGATATAGGTGAAGACGATATGATGGGTGCGCAAGATTATGCAGCCGGTTTTCGTCAGCGCCTTGAAGAGCGCGGCATACCTCAGGAACGATTTCATTTCGAGTCGGTCGCACTAGAGGTGCCGGAACGCAATGACCTGTTTAACTCTCTAAGACGTATGCGCGAGTTTCTGAAACTGGAGTATCCGCGGTATTACTGGAATCCAAACTACGAGCCTTGGTTGCCATCGGCCATTAAATTGCCCAAGACAGGTGATCATATACCACGAGCGGTTGCCAAGGCGATATATGCAAAAGCCTATTACGATGGTGATCGACCGATGGAAAAGGCGTTGCAAAGATTTGTCAATCACATCGAAGAAGCGCAGCTTCCGTCTATGGTTCTGGCCTGCTTTAGCCTCAATGGTGGAACCGGTAGCGGCATCATGATGGATCTTTCGCGCCATCTTGCCACTGTCAAGCTTGGCCGACGAATTCCGGTAATAGGTGTTGGTCAACTGCCTAACACTGGCGATGGAGAAGAGATTAATCCTGCATTGTTCCCAACTTTGAACGAAATCGACTGCATGCTCGATGATGACAAAAATGCCGGGGTTTGTGCAGTTTGGGGTGATCTTTACAAGAGCCCGTTTACCGGTGGATTTATGGCCGTCAATACTGAGCATTCGTTTCAGCGTCTGTCTTCCTATACCAAAAATGATGATAATAATCGCGGCATAGTTCCGGAAGTACGTCATCGTATTGCCAACGAAGTTACAAACAAGTTTGCGCAGGATTCGTTTATGCGATTCGCCGCCAAGGATGATGGCAAGCTGTTGTTCCGTGCCTTACGTCCGGCTGGCTTCACCGGAGCACCGCACGAAACCGTGAGCGGTAAATCGCGTAACTGGACGTTGTATAACCTGTCCAAGTTTACTCACCCTGGTGTGCAGGTATTGCCGGGCGAGGCGATTAGTAAGTGGCACAAAGTTATGGAGCAATGGGTTGATCACATCGACGACTATTCGGGCGTCAATGACAAGTTCAAAACCGATTACGCCGAAGTGCATGTACACGCGCCTCGGGAGATTGGGTTTGAAAAGATCAATGCCAAGCTGAAGTCCAAGATCACCGAACGATTCCTGGTGCCGGGTGAAGATTCCACCATTCAGATGCACAACCACGAGTTTTTCGATCATCTGACATCTTATGCCGATATCATTTTGCCGGGCATGGCGAAAACCGATCTGGATATTTTCTGGAAGGCCCGCGATGCATACGACAAATTCGATTGGGAAGAGAAACTGCAGAAGCATTCATGGTTGCTCGACCTCGGCGTATTGATGTCCGAACCGGCGATTCGATTCAATGGAATGGCGGGTGAGTGCTTGTGGGGCTGTGCTTGTTGGGTAGTCGTACCCTATGACCAGATGCGCGGTGACGCATTGCCACCGGCGGATCGTACTTCGATTCTGGCGGCAGGCATCGACATGATGACGAAGACAGTTGTAGCAACACCCTAGGTAGGGTGTAGGGTACCAATGTGAGAAAAAACAGGGCTCGACCGTTAGTTGGAATGGTCGAGCCCGACCTCCACAGGATACTCGGCTGATAAATGGGTAACCCAACAAATAACGATTTGTCCGGGATATGAAAACTAAATAGGAATTATAAAATGATTGAAGCGCAGGTAAAAGCTGATCAACGCATACCAGTGACGGTTATCACCGGGTTCCTGGGTTCCGGGAAGACGACGTTGGTTAATCGGATTCTCACCGAACAACATGGGCGCAAGGTTGCAGTCATTGTCAATGAGTTTGGCGAGGTCAGTATTGATGGCCAGCTCATTATTCAGGAGGACCAGGAGGATCTGGTGGAATTTAATAATGGTTGTCTGTGCTGCACAGTGCGAGGTGATTTAATCGAAACACTGGCCAGGCTCCAGGAGCGCTCGGAACTTGATGCTATTTTAATCGAAACAACAGGATTGGCTGATCCAGCCCCGGTTGCGTCTACATTTTTCCTGGCTGACGAATTGACTTCGAAAACCCGGCTAGATTCCTTTATTGCACTCGCTGACGCTGTCAATCTCGCACAGAACCTGGCGCAGAGTGAAGAGGCCCAGGAGCAAATCGCTTTCGCCGATATTATCCTGATTAACAAAACCGATCTCGTCTCGGCAGATGAATTGAAAAATGTAGAGATACTAATTCGACTATCTAATAAGTTCGCCAAAATTTACTTCACCGAGAATAGTGAGATCGATCTCGACAAGGTCGTCGGTGTAGGCGCCTTTGAGTTAGAGGCAAAATTGCAGGTAGATCCGACTTTTCTGGAAGATCTTGAACACGAACACGATCAGGCAGTGGGTTCTTTCGTGCTGCGTGAAGAACGGCCAATAGATATGAATCGATTTATGCTGTGGTTAACACCGATTCTAATGGAACGGGGTGAGGACATTTACAGGAGTAAGGGAATATTCAACGCACAGGGGTTTAAAGAACGACAGATTTTTCAAAGCGTACGCATGTTGACCTCGATGCAGCCTGATAGAGCATGGAAGCCAGATGAACAGCAAGTAACAGAATGGGTAGTAATTGGTCGAAATCTTGACAGGGAAGAATTTGCAGAAGGTTTTGCAAGCTGTGTAATGGCTGGAAATTAGCATTGTAGATGGCTGAGCTAACAGGCAATTATTGTATTAGGTAATTAAATTTTAAGTTATATCAAACCGTAAATGAGGAGACATAAACAATGAGTACTTTAAGAGAAACAATCAGTCAGTATACCCAGACTCAAACTGTGGCAGTGCCATGGTCGAGGGTGATCGGCATCAGTGCCGCCGTTTTTATGGGTATGCTAATCGTGACTGCAGTCGGATTCGCTGCACCGGAAATCATTCACAGTGCAGCTCATGATCTGCGTCACGGAATGGCCTTTCCTTGTCACTAACGCCACTTACGTTTAAGGAGATGGAGTTAGCGCCATGTTGACCGGTGGTTTTATTAATCGCATTTTTTTGACTGCCCTGCTTGGCGGTGTGATCGCAGGTCTGACTCTCGCGGGAGTTCAGTATTTCACGATTATACCAATGGTTCTTCAGGCAGAGACCTACGAAACTAGTGGCGCTCTTCTTCAAAGTCACGAGAGTGAAGGCAGTGTCGTGGCAGAGGAAGCCTGGGCTCCTCAGGACGGGATGGAAAGGACTGTTTTCACTTTCGTGAACTCGGCTATCGTGGGAATTGGTTTCGCTTTTCTGTTAGTGGCCTGCTTTGCACTACAGAAAAATGTTAACTGGCGTAAGGGTATTCTATGGGGGCTTGGTGGGTTCGTCGCAATTCACCTGGCCCCAGCTATTGGATTACCACCGGAGCTTCCTGGTGCAGCAGCAGCCGATTTGGATGCACGCCAGCAGTGGTGGTTGCTCACGGTAGTGTTAACCGCTGTGGGGCTATTGATGCTGGCATTTGTTCCAGGCGCGTTTAAGTGGCCTGGGATATTGCTGGTTGTATTACCTCATGTACTAGGGGCACCACAGCCAGACAGTCACGTCGGTCTGGCACCCGCGGAGCTTGAACATGCATTTATAGTGGCGTCACTAATTACCAATGCGATTTTCTGGACGGTACTAGGGTTTGTCACCGCCTATTTGTATAGGCGATTTGAGAAGGCACAACATTCCAGGAGATTTAAAAGTGCGACTACAATTTAAATTAGCAGGAGTTCCTTTACGATGATTATTGAAGTCGGAGACAGGGTTCCTGATGCTGTGTTTAAACACATGGGGTCAGATGGGCCTTTAGATGTTCGTGAAATTTCTACAGAAGAATTGTGTAGCAGTAAAAAGGTGGTGTTGTTTGGATTGCCAGGCGCCTACACACCAGTTTGCTCTGCCGAGCATCTTCCCGGATTCGTCGATAAAGCCGGGAAATTCAAGGAGATGGGTGTGGATAGCGTTGCCTGTGTGTCAGGAAACGATCCTTTTGTTATGCAAGCATGGGCTCAGGCACTGGGGGCCGATGACAATATATTAATGCTCTCAGATCACAAAACCGAATTTACTGAAGCGATGGGTCTTACTCTGGATCTTTCTGATTTCGGCCTTGGAAATAGATCCGAACGTTATTCGATGGTTATAGATGATGGTGTCATTACGGCCTTGCATGTTGAAGAAAGCATACTAGCCTGCGATGTTAGCAGCGGTGAAGCGTTACTCGCGGCGTTGTAAGCAGGCGTAGTGGAGATTCAGGATAATTTCTAAAAAGAGATTTTCACATCGAATTTTCAAGTGTTGAGACTTTTTGCAAACCGTCTAATCTGTTATCACAGGTTGCAGATGTTTTAATAAAAAACTAAAAGTTTTTTATTATTCAAGTTATTAACTATATTAACAGGAGCGAAAAATGTATCACGGCGATATTTCCAGCAGCAAAGATACGGTCGGCGTAGCCGTCGTAAACTATAAGATGCCCCGCATGCACACCAAGGGGGAAGTTATCGATAATTGTCATAAAATTGCAGATATGATGGTCGGTATGAAAACAGGACTCCCGGGCATGGATTTATGTATCTTCCCGGAGTACAGCACGCATGGAATCATGTATGACGAAAAGGAAATGTACGAAACCGCCGCCGAATGTCCAGGTGAAGAAACAGAGATTTTTGCCGAAGCCTGTCGCAAGGCAAAATGCTGGGGTGTGTTCTCGCTGACCGGTGAGCGTCATGAGGAACACCCTAACAAAGCACCTTATAACACGCTCATTCTAATGAATGACAAGGGCGAGATTGTGCAAAAGTATCGCAAGATCATGCCCTGGGTGCCGATTGAAGGCTGGTATCCGGGTAACTGCACCTACGTCAACGAAGGCCCGAAAGGCATGAAGATGAGTTTGATCATATGCGATGACGGTAACTACCCGGAAATCTGGCGCGACTGCGCAATGAAAGGTGCGGAACTCATCATACGTTGCCAGGGTTATATGTATCCAGCGAAAGAACAACAGGTGATCATGGCGAAGGCAATGGCCTGGTCCAATAATTGTTATGTTGCGGTCGCTAACGCATCGGGTTTTGATGGTGTTTACTCCTACTTTGGTCATTCTGCTATTGTTGGATTTGACGGTCGCACAATGGGTGAATGCGGCGAGGAAGAAAACGGTATTCAATACGCAGCGCTTTCAAAATCTTTGATTCGTGACGCACGACGCAACGGTCAGTCGGAGAATCACCTGTTCAAATTATTACACCGTGGCTACACAGGGATGATCAATTCCGGTGACGGAGACCAGGGCGTGGCTGCATGCCCGTTCGATTTCTACACTAAGTGGGTGAACGACCCAGATGCTGCGCGTGAGATGGTTGAAGGTATTACCCGCGAAACCGTCGGTACGGACGAATGTGAAATGGAAGGTATTCCTAATCAGAAAACGGCTACTCATCGATAAACTGTTTCGTTAGTCAGGGAAACGGGAGCCAATGCTCTCGTTTCTTTTTGATAACCTGGTTTATTCACTCATTTGGAATGTAATTGGGTCGAGCAATAATGCTACTTAAAGAATATTTGATTACCGAGGAACCCTACTATAAGCCGGTGGGTAAAGAGGTCGTGCATTACACTGCGGCGCATGCGGACCGTATGCCGCTTGTTCTAAAAGGACCAACCGGTTGTGGTAAAACGCGTTTTGTTGAGTACATGGCGTATCAATTTAAGATACCGATGATTACCGTATCCTGTCATGAAGATATGACCGCGTCGGATCTAGTTGGACGTTATTTGCTGGATGCTGAAGGAACGGTATGGCACGACGGACCTTTAACCCTGGCGGTACGCCACGGCGCAATCTGTTATCTCGATGAAATTGTCGAAGCGCGTCAGGACACTAGCGTGGTGATTCATTCCCTGACCGACCATCGACGCATGCTTTCGTTAGAGAAAAAAAATGAAGTGATTAAGGCGCACACGGATTTCCACCTGGTTATCTCTTACAATCCGGGGTATCAAAGTGTATTAAAGGATTTAAAGGAATCAACCAAGCAGCGCTTTGGTGCTATTAATTTTACCTATCCTGAGCCCGCAGTAGAGGCCGAGATTGTCTCTCAGGAGTCTGCGATTGATATTGCAGTAGCGCATAAACTGGTAAAAATTGCCGAACGATCACGTAGTCTTAAAGGCCATGGTCTCGAAGAAGGCTGCTCTACGCGAATGTTAATCCACGTGGGAAGACTCGTTAATCGGGGTATCCCGTTGGGTGAAGCTTGCGAGATAGCACTGGTATCCCCACTCACAGACGATGTAGATATTCGTCGTGCTTTAGGGGCTGCTATTGCAGCCTGTGCTTAATCGCTTGCTATAAGTGTTATGAGCCCCCGGTCAATAAAACCTGACTTCCTTGAGGTTGTAGTTAACGACGGCAAACTGGCAGACGAGACTATCGTCGATCGTGTTCTGAATCATCCTTTCCCTGGGGCCTATGAGGCAAGATGGCTTCGCGCCCGCAGGCGTCTATCTCAGGCCGGTTATGGCGAGGCGGTGGTAAACTCCTATACAAAATACTCCTGTGAACTTGTTAATATAATTGATCCACAGTATGTTTTGCAGTTAGCCGACCTGGTTTCAACGGTAGCGATTAAATCTGGAAAAGCAACTGCAGAAGAGCTACCAGCCACTGCATTAAAAGCGCTTACTCGGCTACAGGGGGATGAGTGGCGCTTTCGTACCTGGTTGAGCCTGATGGAACGCTTCGCAAATCTTGCGCCTGAATCGATGCTGGTGGTTTTACAGCAAATGGATCAGTTGTTAAGTCGACTGAATGTCGCTCGACTGGAATCCTGGTTACTCGCAGGTGTTCGCGCAGCCGGCACTGATTCGGAACGGCGCTATCAGTTTTTCACCTTTGCTAATCCGGAAGCAGAACGATGGCTAGAGCGAGAGTCTGGCTCGGTTATTTTTGCGGATGTTCAGCGTGAACTAAAAGCTTATATGAGTGCGCTATGGGGTATTCACATGCCTCTTCGTGAAACCTCTATGCACGCGCCAGATCATGTATGGCGTCGGGCAACTTATGGCGGCGGTATTATTCATTTGCCACCTGCATTTCCAGGGTATAGAGGCGATCAGGCAACGGATTTATTTCGTGCCTGTGTTGCACATGTCGGTGCACACCTGCGTTACTCACTTCAGCCCTTTCCCGTCAAACAATTGAAGCCGATGCAAGTCGCTTTAATTTCTTTGATCGAAGATGCTCGGGTTGAATATCTGGCGATGCGTGAATTTCCTGGCCTACGGAGATTATGGTTACCTTTCCACATAGCCCTGGCGAGTGGTGTGATGACAGCGCCGAGCTTATTTGCCAGATTATCTCGCGCATTAATCGACCCTGATTACCAGGACGGGGATGGTTGGGTGCGTCGCGGTAGGGAGATGGTGGATGCCCAGAGGCATAAGTGGGATCAGGATGCTAGTCGTGAAATTGGTGGATTACTCGGCAACAACCTGGGGCAGATGCGGGTACAGTTCAATGCAAAAACCTTTGTCGTCGAACCTGCGTATCGGGACGATAATCGTGGTTTATGGGATTTTGGAGATCAACAGTCAGGGATGGAAATGGAATCAGAAATGCTGTTCGATTCGGCGCAAATTGAAGAGCAACCCGATGACGACCAAACACCGCCAGATAATGAACGTGAGGAATTCGAACAAAGCGATGATACAGAAGCAAGCCCCATATCGGTTCAAGTCGTTGAAGATGAGGGTATTCCTGTAGCGCGTTACCCTGAGTACGATTATATCACCGGTCGTGAACGACAGGAATGGACCACCATTTTGGAGTTTATGCCTAAGTCTGGCCCTTTAGCTATGGTCGAAAATACTCTGGAACAATATGCCGATGTGGTTAACAGAATTAAACAACTGATTTCCAATGCGCGGGTTAGTCGACCAGAAAGATTACGTAAACAACATGAAGGAGACTATTTGGACATCGACGCCTGTATCGAATCCGAAATCAGTAAAAGGCTAGGTGAACAGCCTGATCCCAGGGTTTATTCTCGCACTGAACGCCGCCATCGTGATCTATCAGTCATGGTACTACTGGATATATCCGAGTCGACCAACGATAAAATTCTACATTCAGAAGCCAGGGTCATAGATGTTGAATGCCAGGCTACAGCGCTGCTAGCAAATGCGATGGAAGGCTTTAACGATCCATTTGCGATTGCTGCGTTTTGCTCAAATCAACGCGAAGAAGTGCATTATTATCGAGTTAAAAACTTCGATTCTCCTTACGAGGAACGTTCGCAATCCCATTTGGCTGGTTTATCAGGTGGCCTGTCAACGCGACTGGGAGCGGCGATTAGGCATGCGGCAGAAGATTTGAAAACCCAGTTGACACACCGACGCCTGATACTAGTCCTGTCTGATGGTGAACCTTCGGACATTGACATACCGGATAAAAATTACCTGGTCGAGGATGCACGCCATGCGGTGCATAAATTGGCGCAGCATGGAATCGACGTTTTTTGCGTGGGTCTCGATTCCGGGGGAGAAAATTATCTCACTCGAATTTTTGGTCACCGTAATTTTGTGCTTATAGACAAATTAGAGTCTCTGCCCGAAAGGCTACCAATGTTGTATTTCAGATTAACCGCTTAGAGAAATAAAATTTTGGGTATTGACGACTTTCGAAAATACCTGTGCGAATTTGTCGGTACCTTCGCGCTAGTATTTTTTGCCGCCGGCGCAATAATGATCGGTGATATAACAGGTGTGATTGGTTCTATCGGATCTGGCATTGTATCGGGTTCCATCATCACGATCGTTATTTATACCTTCGGTAACGTATCTGGAGCGCATGTTAATCCGGCTTTATCAATCGCCGCTCTAGTGGTGGGCAAGATGGAAAAGCGGTTACTCACGGGATACATTTTAGCGCAAATGACTGGGTCGGCCCTTGCAGGTCTTTTATTACTCTGGCTTATCGGCGAGCACGGAAAAATGGGTGTCAATATTCCAAATATTGAACTGGGTATAACACCAATGCGTGCCTTCGTTATTGAGTTATTTATGTCTATTTTATTAATGTGGGTAATTTGCGGTAGTGCGTTTCACAAATCGGCTTTTAATAAATTTGCCGGTCTTGCAATAGGTGCAACAGTAGGCATAGAGGTCCTGGTGATGGGGTCTTATGCCGGTGCGGCGATGAATCCCGCTCGTGCTTTCGGTCCCTATCTTGCTTACGGCGATTTCACCTATTACTGGATTTACCTGCTTGGCCCGATTGTCGGCATGTTACTGGGTGCTTACCTATACCTGTTTACGCATGGTGAAAAAAATGAATATTCGCGGTAAAAAAGCTGAATCAAATCTCTATCTGTAATTTTCAATTAGGAGCAGACAAATGTCAGAGTGGCGTAGCACATCAAAAGCCCATTTGTTAAACCAGGGTGATCTGGATGGTCGATCAGAAAACATGCCATTGTTTTACGATATTCATGTGTTTTGTTGCGTGAATGAGCGCCCACCTAAGCACCGGCGAGGCTGTTGTTCGGGAAAAAGCGCCCTTTTACTTTGTGACTACATGTGCAGGCGAACCATGGCGATGGGACTTCGAGAAATTCGGGTTAATCGCGCTGGCTGCCTTAATCGTTGCGAAATGGGCCCGGTAATGGTGATTTATCCAGAGGGTATCTGGTATTCCTATGCCACTGAGAAAGACATCGATGAGATCGTACGCTCTCACATCATCGGTGGGAAGAAAGTGGAGCGCCTGTTATTGAGCCCTGATCAGGGGCCTCGTCATTAGGCTAATGCTGAAATAAATTATGAAAAATCGACTTCACCAACAAACCAGTCCATACCTGTTATTGCACAAAGATAATCCGGTGCAATGGCATCCCTGGGATGAACAGGCGCTGGCATTGGCGCGGGAAACCGACCAGCCGATACTACTATCTATTGGCTACTCGGCGTGTCACTGGTGTCACGTAATGGCCGAAGAGAGTTTCGATGATATCGAAACCGCGCAAACCATGAACGAACTCTACGTTAATATTAAGGTAGACCGAGAGGAGCGTCCTGATCTCGATAATATTTATCAGTCGGCGTTGGCGAATATGGGGCTGCAGCGAGGTTGGCCGCTGACCATGTTTTTAACTTCAACTGCGGAACCTTTTAACGGTGGAACCTATTTTCCTCCAACAGCCATGCAAGGCATGCCGTCGTTTAAGGATGTGCTTCGAACAAATGCTGAGGCCTATAAGGACAACCCGCAGCAGGCAAAACAGGATGCGGCTAATCGTCTGGCCGAGTTAAGCCACACACCACAGGGAGTTAACCGTTGTGAAATTTCCCCCGAGTTTTTGAATCATACGGCGAGTCGGATCCTTGATGGTATGGACATTGTTTACGGCGGTTTCGGCATTGATGCCAAGTTCCCGCAAACCATGTTACTCGAACTTTTGTGGCAAGCTTACGGCCGTACTAGTCACACTCCATATCGAGAGGCGGTTCTGCGATCTGCCGAGCATATGTGCCTGGGTGGTATCTACGATCACCTTGGCGGCGGGTTCGCTCGCTACACGATAGATGATCGCTGGTTAATCCCCCATTTCGAAAAAATGCTCTACGACAATGCGCTCATCATGTCATTGTTAGTATTGTTGTGGCGAGAAACTAAAAGGCCTCTTTTTGCTCATTGTATTGAGCAGACCGCGAACTGGATGATTAACGAAATGAAGACTCCGGGGGGTGGATTTTCATCGAGTCTTGCGGCTGACAGTGAAGCTTACGAGGATACCGACGCTGGTGAGGGAGCGTTCTACGTATGGACTGAAGCCGAGATTGATAGCTTGCTGGGTGAAGAAGCGCCATTATTTAAAAAGTACTACGAAGTCTCTTATATCGGCAATTGGGAGGATGGCCAAACGATTCTTAACAGAACAGATCATCCGTTTGGCAAAGATGAATCGCTTGAAGATACGCTAGCCCAAAATCGAGAAATATTATTTAAAGCACGTGGGCATCGGCCAAAACCTTTTCGCGATGACAAGATACTTGCTGACTGGAACGGATTGGCAATTGCCGCATTGGCGGAGGCGGGTATGACATTTGATCGACAGGACTGGATCGAAGCAGCTATAGATGCATACTCATTCGTAGACGACGAAATGAGCGCGGGTGGAACGCTTCAGCATGCCTACCGACAAGGCCAGGGTACCCCGATTGCGCTACTCGACGATTATGCCAATATGACGCATTCTGCTATTGTCCTTTACCAAATTACTGGGAATAATTCTTACCTACAACAAGCCGTAGACTGGGTTGCTATCGCCGATGAACACTATTGGGATAATGACGAAGGCGGTTATTTCTTTACCGCAGATAACGCTCAATCGATTATATTACGCACTAAAACAGCAGCAGAAACGGCGACGCCATCCGGAAACAGTATGATGGTTAGTAATCATGCTCGGCTATATGCGCTGACCACCGAAAAAGCATATAGACAGCGTGCGGAGGATACGGTCGCGACATTTAGTTTTGTGACGCAGTCAAATTATGTATCTATGGCGTCTTTGTTAAACCATAGTGAGCTGTTGCGGAATATGCTCCAAATTATAGTCGTCAATAACCATGACGAAGAGCAAAGCAGGCTACTAGTCGATGCTATTTACAGGACTAGTACCCCTGCTCGAGTAGTCCTTAATCTGGCCTCGAGTACTGTACTTCCTGAAGGGCATCCCGCCTCCGGGAAAACCCTTATAAATGGCCAGCCCACGGTATATGTTTGTTATGGCACAACCTGCCTCCCTCCAGTGACTGAATTAACAGCCTTACAGTCACTGTTAGATGAAGGCTTATCGTTATCGGCACCTTAATACGGGTATAAAACACGAACCGCTGAAAGTCGATTCGATTCGTATTTTATTGTTTCCAGCCTGCTACTTATTCGGCCTTAGTTAGAACCGCGGCGAACTTGCCGGTCGCAAAACCAAACAAAGCACCGATGACCATTGAGACAATAACCACAATAAGCGCGTTATTCAGGCTCGCCGAAGTTAACATGTCGATGCTTAGTTTATCTGGGGTTTGCAATAAAAATGCAAACGTGCAGGCGTAACCGTAGGTAGTTGCCGGTATCGAGGACAGAAGCGTGATATTTGCAGCTATGGTGTAGGCCGCCACAGTGACAGCGACAACAATCGCAGCCCAAAGTGGTAATGTTAATGTTTCGGCTAAAGGTATAGACAGGATCACAATCGCCGCAATCCATGCACATATAACCCCAAAAATATTGCAGACAATGGTACTTTTTAATGCCGCTTCGTCACCTCCACTGTGGAAGAAACAGGCCCAGGCAACGAATGCTGCCCAAATCAGAATAGCGCCTGCCGTTAGGAAAATCCAGGTAGCGACGCCTGCAAGTATGCCAATGCTAACCATTAGCGGTAATAAACCAGTCATAACATTCCTCCTAATATTGATTCAGAGTATGGCCGGTCAGCTGAACCGGTAATTACTCAAGGATACAGTGACTAAAAGCCCTGAATAATAATCATCGATTCAATCTGGATGTAAGTAAATAGGTACGGATACCCAATCTTCTTTAAGATTAAAGCAGCCACTATAAAAGGTGGCACTCTAGCTTTTAAGGAGTACCTGTATCCGATAGAGGTAAACCCTGTTGATCACAGGTATGCACTTCGACAGCAACATGTACTATGCCTGTTTCTGTCGGGATCATCGCCTTGTAGTGGTCGGGAGATTTAGGATGCGCTGTCACTACTGAGAGGATAGCAGAGTAGAGACCAGGTCCTACTGACCAAACGTGCAAATCCGCACACGATTATCAGCCTGTGATTCTATTGCGTCCCGAATGGTATCTCTCAACTCACCATCGGACTCTCTATCGAGCAGAACTTTGGCCGTGCTACGAAGCAGTCCAATCGACCAGCGGGCCACGAGTACTGCTCCCAAAATACCCATTGCAGGATCAGCCCAGATCAGTCCCAGATACTTCGCGCCCAGCAGCGCAATAATCGCCAGCAGAGAGGTTAACGCGTCAGCCAGAACATGTAGATAAGCCGATACCAGATTATGATCATGTTCGTGCTGATGATGGCTGTGTTCATTATCGTCATTCGGTAGATGCTGGTGTCCGAGTATTAAGACTGAGACACCGTTTACGATCAAGCCGAGTACGGCGACAAATATCGCCTGGTTGAAAGCGATTTCTACAGGGGATATAAAACGCGCCAGACTCTCCCACACCATTACCATGGCAAATCCAGCCAGCACTGCGGCAATTACTTACAAAGTGCAGGCGCGTGGTCATAGTGCAACACAGGTAAAAATTAATGACAATAGTCGTTTTCGCACCACACTGATTGCAACGGAGATATCAGGATGATAGATAAAGCAGATGCCATCCAAAGCCTACGCCCGTTAGCAGAATGGGTACTACGCGGTAATGAGCTTGAGTGGTTGGATGAACTACAAGACGAGCCAACACCTGAAGCAATTGACGCAGAAGTAATACGACTTCAGGCTGTCTATGACTCATTAGAGTACGCGCGTTTACGCAAAGCCAAGTATGACTTACTGAATCAAGATGAGATGCGTTATGACGATCTTATAAACGCAACGACAACTTGGCAAGATGCCATTGCTGCAATTAAACTGGAGTTTCCAAAATGATTACAATCAACATGAACAAAGCTAAGGTTATTGCACATGATGTACGCAGAAGTGTACGCAACGCAGACTTTGCACCCTTAGACATCAAAGCAACAATACCTAGCGAAGCAGTAGCAGCGGAGGCAAGTCGTGCTGCTATTCGTGCAGCAGATGCAGACTTACAGATATCAATGGATTCTGCAACTACCGCTGATGAACTTAAAGCATTAATGCCTGTAGGAGCATAACCTATGACTAAATCAGCAACAAGAGAAACTGCTGACATCGCTAGTGTTGTTGGACGTAAAAACGCCGTAATCAACGGCAACTTTGACATCTGGCAACGTGCGACCAGTCAGACGGCTCTTGGTTATGGTAGTGATGACAGATGGCACAACGCTTTAGCAGGGTCAACTCAAGTAGTCAGTCGCCAAGCGTTTACGCTGGGTCAAACTGATGTTCCAAATAACCCTAAGTATTATTCAAGGATGGTTGTAACAAGTGTGGCTGGTACTGGTAATTACGTGGCTAAAAACCAGAGAATTGAAGGGGTAGAAACCTTCGCAGGAACTACAGCAACAATATCTTTCTGGGCTAAGGCCGATGCCAATAAAAACATTGTTATAGAGTTAGTGCAAGTTTTTGGATCGGGTGGCTCACCATCAGCAATAGTCCCTGTCGCTCCAACAACTGTTTCACTAACAACCTCTTGGGTAAAACACACGGTATCTGTAGCAGTCCCTTCAATAGCAAATAAAGTTTTAGGCACTAACGGTAATGATTATCTACAATTACTGTTATGGATGGACGCTGGGTCAGACCTTAATGCGCGTACAAACTCTTTAGGTCAACAATCAGGCACGTTTGAATTCTCACAAGTTCAACTGGAAGCGGGCAGTGTAGCCACAACCTTTGAGCCAAGATTGGTAGGGCAAGAGTTGGATTTGTGTCAGAGGTATTTTCAATCCATAGATACCAATCCTGATAATGCTAGTTCGATAGCGGCAAGTATAGCTACTGGTCATAGTTCTACTACTACTACTGCTTATTATTTCCTGCCTCTTATTGTTACTATGAGAACCACACCTACGTTTACAATTAGTAATAGTTATGATTTTCAATCAATTGATACAACAATTCGTAATTTAACTAATCTTGCTATGTACCAAGGAACTACGAGGGGTATTGCTCTTGTAGGTAATGCGGTTGGATTTGTTGCCGGCAGAGGTTCATTGCTTAGGTTTGACGCAGGTACATATTTTCAATTTATTCGTATGAACTCGGAGTTATAAGATGACTATTGAAATGGTAAAGATTCAAGGTGACGGATGGCTAGTCAATGGCTCAATGTCAGTACCCAATTCTGGAGGCAACAGTGACTATCACGATGTCCAAGACTGGATAGCCGAAGGCAACACGCCTGACCCAGAGTTTACAGATGCGGAGATTGCAGCGAATGCTCAAGCAGAGATCAATCAAGAAAACCTAGCGTATCTTGCAAATACCGATTGGTACGTCATACGCAAGGCAGACACAGGTACGGCTGTGCCAACTGACATCGTAGATGCTAGAGCAGCAGCTAGAGCAGCCATTGCGTAATGACCCGGAGGCGGACCCTTGCTACCTGGTCAAGATACTTTATCTCGCAGGTAAAAAAGCTTTATTAAGTTAACTAAGTGAATTAAATTAAGCAAATGCAGAATACAATGCCGTGGCGGCTAAACTATAACTGAGCAAAGTTACGTCAAGATTACGTCAAAACTCTGCTAAGCTATTGATTTAAAATACATTGTGTTTTTCTTTAGTAGAATGTTCCATAGTGTTGTCTAAGTTAGGGGCAACAAATTCAAATTCAATCATTTAGGCTAGTTCATTATGTCAGGTAACAGTTTTGGCAAACTCTTTGTTGTGACATCGTTTGGTGAAAGCCATGGTGGAGCGATCGGTTGCATTGTTGACGGCTGCCCCCCAGGACTCTGTTTAACCGAAGCTGACTTGCAAGGTGACCTTGATCGTAGAAAACCAGGAACTTCTCGTCATACAACTCAAAGACGTGAAAGTGACGAAGTTCAAATTCTTTCGGGTACCTTTGAAGGCAAAACCACCGGCACACCGATCGCGTTATTAATTTACAACGAAGATCAACGCTCTAAAGATTATGGCAATATTAAAGAGCAGTTTCGCCCAGGGCACGCCGATTATACCTATACTCAAAAGTATGGTTTTCGAGACTATCGTGGTGGTGGGCGATCGTCTGCGAGAGAAACCGCTATGCGAGTGGCTGCAGGTGGTATAGCGAAAAAGTATTTATTCGAAAAATGTGGCATTCAAATTCGAGGTTATTTATCACAGCTTGGTCCACTGAAAGTCGATCGAGTTGATTGGAACGTAGTCAATAACAATCCATTCTTTTGTCCAGACGCTGATATGGTGCCAGAAATGGAAAAATATATGGATGCTCTGAGAAAAGAAGGTGAGTCAATTGGAGCCAAGATAACGGTAGTCGCGAGTGGCGTTCCTGTTGGACTGGGTGAGCCTATTTTTGACCGAATTGATGCCGATATTGCACACTCAATGATGAGTATCAATGCCGTCAAAGGCGTCGAAATTGGGGCAGGTTTCGATTGCATAGAACAAAAAGGCAGTTCGCATCGGGACGAAATTACGCCACAGGGATTTTTATCTAACCATGCTGGTGGAACTCTAGGTGGCATTACCTCAGGACAAGACATTCTGGTTAATATTGCTTTGAAGCCAACGTCAAGTTTACATTTACGAGGGCAATCGGTTGACCTCAACGCAGAACCAGTCGAAATTCGAACTAAAGGCCGCCACGATCCTTGTGTGGGTATTCGTGCAACACCCATTGCAGAAGCGATGCTGGCGATAGTTTTGATGGATCACTTCCTGCGCCACAGAGGTCAAAATGCCGATGTCCACTGTGAGACACCCGTTATACCCTCCAGTGTGGCTTGACTCGCTCTGGCGAGTCACAGTAACTGGAAGTAAGAAGTTTTAACTATTATCAATGCCTAGCAGGACTTCTTTATAAATAAGTCTAGCTATCGCCGTTTGACGTTCAGGCTTTGTTGCGCTGGCATAATTACGTGACAGTTGACGCAGTTTTTGTCTGTCTGCAGCCGTTTGTTGGTCGACCAAAGACTCAATCGCTTCATTACCCTTAGCAATAATCTCATCTCTCCACATTTCTGCTTGATGGAACCGTTGAATGTGGCCGTGATTGGCTTCCTCAATGACTCTTAGCGCTTCGATTATTGCGTCCGTTTCGCGCGCCCGTAATAGCTTGCCTAAAAACTGGTAGTGCCTCTTTAATGCGCTACGTTTATTCTGAATTTTCTTGGCGAGTGCTATGGCTTCTAATACATGCTCGTCGAGCGGTATCTTTGCTAATTGTTCGTAAGACATCCCCACCAGACGCATGCCTAGCTTCTGGATGTCAATACTTTCACGTTTAAGTTGGGTCTTACTTACGATTTCAATCTCGTCAGAATCGTCGAGATCATTGTCAAACTTTGTTTCGTTTTCCATAAGGGGATAGGCTAGAATGCCACAATGAATAAAATACACCCGGATATATTAGCATTTCCCGATGCAGAATCATTTAAAAATATTGTCGCAGATACGCTTAAGATGGCAATTGCTAAAGGAGCCACTCAGGTTGAGGCGGGGTTGTCTGTTTCTCAAGGTTTGTCGATTGCCGCTCGCATGCGAGAAGTCGAAACAATTGAGCACCAGCAGGACAATGGATTGGGAATTAGTGTTTATTTTGGTCAACATAAAGGATCGGCTAGCACTTCAAATTTAAATCCAGAAGCTATTCGAAAAACAGTTGAAGCTGCGTGTAATATTGCCAAATATACGTCAGAAGATCCCTGTGCTGGTTTGGCTGATAAAGATTTAATTGCAACAGAATTTAAAGCGCTTGATCTTTATCATCCCTGGCATATTTCGCCTGAGGCAGCGATAGAGCTCGCTCTTGAGTGCGAATCAGCAGCTTTAGATTTTGACCCGAGAATTGTTAACTCAGAGGGCGCCTCGGTTGATATCAGTGCGGGAGTGTCTGTTTATGGAAACACACATGGTTTCTTACAGGCACAACACAAGACGCGGCATAGTTTAAGTTGTTCAGTGATTGGAGAGGCAGATGGAAGTATGCAACGTGATTACTGGTATGACATCAGCCGTAATGCTAGTCATTTAGCGACAGCAAAGGCGATAGGTGAAAAAGCCGCTGATCGGACAGTGAAGAGGCTGGGTGCTCGGAAATTGAAAACACGATCAGCCCCAGTAATGTTTGTGCCAGAAGTTGCGAGAAGTATTATTGGTCACTTTACGTCGGCTATTAGCGGGTCAGCGCAGTATCGTAAAGCAAGTTTTTTACTTGATGCGGTCGGCAGCCAGATTTTTCCAGAGTTTATGCAGTTGATTGAATCACCCTTTGAGAAGCAATCGTTGGGCTCTGCCAATTTTGATTCGGAAGGCGTTGCTATAAAAGCTGCCAGTTTAGTGACTGATGGAGTGATCCAAAACTACCTGCTTGATTCTTATGCGGCAAGAAAGCTGAACTTAAAATCGACCGGTCATGGTAGTGGCATCCATAATTTGACGCTCAATAATACGGGTAAGTCGTTTAATCAATGCTTGAAAACTATGCATACTGGGTTGCTCGTTACCGAATTAATGGGGCAGGGTGCAAACACAGTCACCGGTGACTATTCTCGCGGCGCTGCGGGTTTTTGGGTCGAGAATGGAGAAATACTTTACCCGGTTGAAGAAATCACGATTGCAGCCAATTTAAAAGATATGTTTATGGGTATCTCTGAGGTGGGGAATGATATTGATAAACTGAGCAATATTCGCACAGGGTCTATATTAATAGACAATATGACAATAGCAGGTTCTGATTAGCGGGTGGTTTATGATGGCCCGTTTAGGTCTGGTTGTTATACTTCTGATTGGATTTTGTTTGTCCGTTTGGGCTGCTAAAAACAAACTTGTGCCGACAAAAGCTGAGCATTTACAAAATCTTACAATGCCCGAATTGACTAACCCTAAAAAATTAATTGCAGGTTACGTTTTTGATGTGACCGTAAGTACGGCTGAAGAGCTCGATGTTGTTTTAAATAGAGCGGATAGTTTAAGAGAGTTGTTTAACCCTCAGCAGCATGGTCGTATTGCGATTGTTTTACATGGTGATGAATTACAACTTTTTCAGAAAGCTAACTATTCAGCTAATCAGTCGTTAGTTGATAGAGCTAGGCTGCTTGATCAAGATAATATAATCGATATTAAAGCCTGTCAGACGATGATGCGAACACTTAATATAGAACAAAGTGAACTACCGAGTTTTATTGAACAGGTGCCCTATGCCCCAGGTGAAATACTTCGAATGAAGAATGGTGATCACTTTACTGAAATCAAATTCAGCGTAACGCAGTTTTAATATCCTCTTGATAATTGTCTGTAACCGGTTATTAGGAATGCACTTTATTTTATCCCCAAACTACTGATTGTAATAATAAAATCGCTGGCTTTTTACCCGGTTTTAACTTTTCAATTTTTAGTGGAACAAGCGGTTTTGAAGAATTGAAGTAGTATCTTAGGCTGGATTTGCTATTAACTGTCGATTGCTCGTATACCCACGCAGAAATATTTTTACCATTCACTTCTATGGACTGATTATCAATGCGTTTTATGTTTGATCGTACGATTTCTCCCTTGTTATAAAAGTCTACTTCAAGCTCAGATTCCTCTCCATTCATCATGTTGGCTACTAACCAGTTAATACTGTGATAATCATAAACATCGGCAGAAATAGTAGCTGTACTAGTTACTTTCTTGCGAAGGATTGTTGCCTGTCTTTCTTGCCAATTAAAGTGGGCTGTTTCAAGAAGATTATTATCACCCTCGTCAGATATAACTATGTTTTGGATGAGATGGCGGCCTGTACCTGACAAAAATTGAGTTTCAGAATAGGGTTTTTTTTTGCTAAACAAGCGGTAAAAGCCAATTGGCTTAGTGCTCGTTTGCCAACGCCATAAATCGCCTGATTGATTTAACAATAACTTTGAGTGACCGACGTGCAAACCAGCAATATGAAGTGAGTAATTGGCAGTAAAGGCTTGTAATTTCAATCCATCGGCAACAGCGGGTGTAATACTTGAAATAAACAACAATAGCCCGATTAGCCATTGCGGTAAAATTAAACTATGTCGTTTATCTGTTTTCAAGCTCGATTGAACTCTCTAGTAATTTACCTTGGAACATTATTGCGTCTGCATTAATTTTTAGATCACCTTGACTCAACCATTGTAATACTTGTGGATACATTCTGTGTTCCAACTGATGTCCTTTTGCTTGCAAGTCGGAAATTTTGTCATCAGTTAATATTGAGTAGCGGCCTCTTACGATAACGGGGCCATTATCGAGCTCTGATGTCACGATATGGATACTAACACCATGCTCACTTTCTTGGTTATCGATAGCGCGTTGGAAAGTGTTTAACCCTTTGTAGTTCGGTAATAATGAGGGGTGGATATTAAGGATTCGACGATCAAAAGCCTGAATTAAAGCTGAACCAAGTACTCGCATGAACCCAGCGAGCACAATAATGTCCGGATCCAAGTGAGTTAGCGCTTCTGTTAACGCCAAATCGAAGTTTTCTCGAGAGGTAAAGTCTTTATGACTTATTACTCTTTGATCAATATTATGCTTTTTCGCACGTTCTAAACCATAGGCATCCGCTTGATTAGATATCACAGCTGTTATCTGGCCATTGATTTGTCCTGATTCGATGGCATCAATGATTGACTGTAAATTACTTCCGTTGCCTGAAATTAGTACAATGATCGATAGTTTTTTCATACGACTTTTATGAAAACGTGTTTCACGTAAAAATAACCGATTCTGATTTTTCTTTATTAATTACTTCTCCAATAACCCAAGCTTTTTCTCCTAGCTGGGTAAGTTTTTCCAAGCAAGCGTGCTGATTTTCGTTGTCAACGACCAAAATCATACCGACACCACAATTAAATGTGCGATACATTTCACTCGTTTCGATGTTGCCTGCCTGTCGAAGCCATTCAAATACAGGAGGTATTGTCCAGCTTGAACAATCAATTTTGGCACTTAAATGTTCCGGCAGTACACGTGGAATATTTTCCGTTAAGCCGCCACCAGTGATATGTGCCATCGCCAGCACGGGTTCTTGCTGCGTTAGGCTGAGTAAGTTTTTAACATAGATACGCGTTGGTTTTATAAGTGCATCTGCTAGCGACTCATCGCCACATGCTTGCTTCAAATCAACACCAGACACTTCAATTACCTTACGAATAAGCGAGTATCCATTGGAATGGGGCCCAGAGGAACCGAGTGCAATTAAAGTATTGCCTGCCGTAATATTTTCTCCATTAATGACTTGGCCTTTTTCTACAATGCCAACACAGAACCCTGCAAGGTCAAAATCGCCTTCAGAATAAATTCCGGGCATCTCAGCAGTTTCTCCACCAATCAAGGCACAACCCGCCAATTTACAGCCGTCAGCGATACCGGTAATAACTTGTTCAGCAACCTCGAGAGAAAGCTTTCCAGTCGCATAGTAGTCTAGAAAGAATAGTGCTTCGGCACCGAGTACGGCAATGTCATTTGCACACATAGCGACCAGGTCGATACCGATAGTTTGATATTTTTCAAGTTCAATGGCTAATTTAAGTTTAGTCCCGACACCATCCGTGCCAGATACTAATAGAGGGTGAGAGTAACGATCAAGAGGTAATTCAAATAATCCACCAAACCCACCAATGCTGCCAACGCAGCCTTTTCGGTAAGTTGATTTAATCGCTGGTTTGATACGTTCTACCAGTTCGTTACCGGCGTCAATGTCGACTCCCGAGTCACGATAGCTGAGGGATACTTCAGAATTCATGGTTTCTAGTTCAGGAAATATTTGGGGTGTGTTATTTTACACGCCTTGAAAATAAATGTCCGAGTTATGCTCGAGAGAAAGCATGAAATTTAAGTTTTTTTGGTTGTTAGTTGCGTTGTTGGGTTTTTCACCGGTGCAAACTGTTAAAGCTGTCGTAATTGATGACTTGTATACCGTTGCACTGATGGTGTCTGATCAGACGGCAGATTTGCGCCTTGAGGCATTTGAGGCTGCATTTGATTTAGTGCTAATCAAGGTGAGTGGTTCAGATGAGGCTCAAAAAAGTCCAGCTATTTTGAGGTTGGCGAAAAAAAGTTCGCGTTTCGTCAAACAATTTAGTTACGAGAGTCGACCTGGGATTAATGATGAGGGAGGCGCAACTAAAATACTGTATTTAAAAGTCAATTTTGACCAACAATTAATCGAACAGCTGCTCCGTAAATATAATTTCCCGATTTGGGGGCGAGAGCGGCCCAGCAGTTTGCTTGTCATTAATAGTCAGTCTGGTGAAACAATTCATATTGTAACGGGTGACAGTGCGCCTAAAATGGTCGAACTGCTAGATGACGCCGCTTTAAAAATGGGCGTGCCAACGTTGTTACCGTTAATGGATTTGGAGGATATTAGTCTAGTGGATGCCTCCGATGTTACTAAGCGGGATTTTAATGTAATAAATAATATGGCGACTAGATACTGGCCTGATGCTCTAGTTGTCGGAGAAATAGTCGAGCTTGATCCAGAGCATTGGCAGGGGGCATGGGAAGTTCGTTTTGCGGATCAAATTTTTGAGTGGCGTCATAGTGCGTCTAATCAGAAGGATATCTTAGATCAATTGATTGCTCATCTCGCCAGTGTTCTAGCACTTGAATATGCTTTAGAATATCACCAGCGTAATGAGCAAGAACTCCTGTTAAGAGTGTCATCCATGCAGGGTATTAGCCCTTTAATATTGGTACAAAAATATCTTGGATCTCTCAATGTGGTGGAGTCTGTGCGGGTCGCATTAATTTCTAAAAAGGAAGTAACTTTCTATTTGAAGCTAAGAAACACTGTTGAAGATCTTCAAAAGCTCATCAACATTGGAAATGTACTTGAACAGCAAGGCTTACCCCAAGTCGATTTGCAATCGAATGGTGCTGCTGTCATTAACTATGATTTTATCAGTCGAGGTTTATCCAATTAACGCTTTACAGATAGCGCTTCCCCTGACATTTGATAAACAGTTTAGCTTTAATAATTTCTTGTCTGAGCAGTCTGATTTTTTTACTAGTAGCCTGCAAGCATCGATTAATCAAGTAGGTGAATCATTGATAGGTGTCTGGGGTGAGCAGGATAGTGGTAAAACACATCTAATTAACGCAACAGCTTCCTATGCTCGACAGCAAGGCAGTCATTTTGAGTTTTATGATGGCTATCAATTAATTGCTTGTGACCCTGCACAATTCGATGATTTTTCTAATTGTAAAATACTTCTTATTGACAACCTTGATGCCATTTGTGGACATCGACAATGGGAGCAAAAATTTTATCATTTAATCAATGTTTGTAAGCGGGGTGAGATGACTTTGCTGTTTACGGTTTCAGTTAATCCTCAGTTTCTCAACTGTACCTTGGCCGACCTTCAATCTCGATTGAGTTGGGGGTTATTGATGCAATTGCCATTAGTGGTTGATACCGATGTTGGGCAGGTTCTAAGGTTTCGGGCAGAGCTACTTGGAATCGATTTATCAAAGGAAGTCGTTACTTATTTACTGACTCATTATTCTCGGCAATTGTCTGCACAAATGGAAATTTTAAGGCTGTTGGATAAAATGTCCTTATCGGCAAAAAAAAGAATAACGGTGCCTTTCATTAAACAAACCTTAAGTGACTATAAGTCCTCGATTATTTAACGTTGTTTTTTCACCATTGCTAGGTATCGAGCGTAATAAATACTGGCTAAGAATAAAAATGTGCTAAAAACTGAAGTCAGCAGAGCATAAGTATTTAATTCTGGGCTCGAAAATAACTCACTAATACCAATGCAAAAATAAAACAGCGTTAGAAAACCGGCCCAGCGATAAGTGTAAAGTACATCTAAAAAGAATCCTTTCAGGGGTAACAGCAAAGGCAAAGTAACAATTAATATCCAATATAGGTTGATAGGATCGTCCTTAATTAGAAATAGACTCGCCTGAGTCAACAGCAATCCTGGCAGGCAGATTAAACAAATTAGTTTAAGTGGATGCGGCATATTGATCTTAATTTTGATCAGAGTTGAGTTGAATGGTCAGCATTGCTATGCGCTTACCCAGAGCCTGGCAGATTGATATTTCATCTTCACTAAGAGATTTTCCTTGTTGTGTTGCAACATGACTAGCGCCATAAGGTGTTCCCCCGCTGTTAGTTTGGTGAAGTGAATTTTCTGAGTAGGGTATGCCACTAATCAGCATGCCATGGTGTAGTAGTGGTAGCATCATACTTAACAAAACACTTTCCTGGCCGCCATGCATGCTGGAAGTCGAAGTAAATACACCGGCAGGTTTTCCAATCAAAGCACCAGATAGCCAGATTGGACTTGTTTGATCGAAAAAGTATTTCAAAGGCGATGCCATGTTACCGAAGTAACCCGGACTTCCAATAATAAGGCCTTGGCAAGACTCTAAATCACTAGTTTCAGCATAAGGATCACCGTTTGAAGGAACCGTGGAAGCTGACTGTTCGGTGGCAAAAGAAACAGGTGGAAGGCAGCGAACAATCGACTCACATGAAGTATTTGAATCGACACCAAGACTAATTTGGTGAGCCATTAAGGCCGTTGAGCCATGCTGACTATAATAAAGTACGAGTATTTTATTCAATGATTATTACTATTTGTTTACAAATTAATGACATTAATTTATGTCTGCGCTAAATTCGTGGAAATTATATCCATTACCGTTGCTGGTGGTCTACCAATTATAGCTTTATTCCCACAGATAACGATAGGGCGTTGCAACAATGAAGGATGTTTGACAATTGCTTCAATAATTTCTTGGTCAGTCATTAGATCAGCTTGATACTTCGCGTCAATATAAGCTTTTTCAGTTGTTCGTAAGAGATCGATAGGAGCCAAACCCAATTTTTTTACTATTTCACTAATTTCTAATGCAGATGGTGGCGTATCAAGGTACTCAATGATTCGAGGTAAAAATTTGTGGTACTCCAGTATTTGTAGGGTTTCTCTCGACTTACTACAACTTGGGTTATGATAAATTGTTAATTCCTGACTAGTCATATAAGGTGCTTCAAGGTTGAAGTGAGAAGCAATGTTTTACAATATTAAAAATGTCTTTGCAAGAGGGCAAAAAGAGCATTAGTTAGCGCTTCAGATCGCTTTTGATTTGGAGTAATCAAATGTAGGAGTGCATTAATTTTTATATAAGGGCTTGCTCTGCCAATTTGTTCAAGGTAACCTCTATTGATAACAGTGTGTGGATTTAACAAAACCTACCGTGATAAACACGGTTCCCGGAGAATTGAATAAATGAAAGTAAAAGAATTATTAAAAATAGTTGCCGTAACAGTATTTACCGCAGGTTTTGCTGTTGGTTGCGCTAGTTCCGGTTCCAAAACAACCGAACCGACAGAAGCAGTTGCTGAAGTTAAAGAATGTGAAGGTGCAAGCCCAGAAGCAAAAAATGCGATTTATGCGGCTAAACTTAAAAATGCACGTGCCAGAAATTTAGGATTTGATTCTGCCGAAAATGTAAAATTGATCAAAGCAGCTGAACAAGCTGCTGCAGACTGTAACGATGTTCGTGCTATGAACTTGGCAAAGCGTGCTGAAACTGAAGCTGAAACATTTATTGCTAAATTTCATGCCGATCAAAAAGTTGAAGCTGTAGTTTCATCTGATAAGGTTGTCTCTTTGGGAAATTATTCAGTGCAAAGTGGTGATAACCTTTGGAATATAGCTGGACAAGATGCTGTATATGGTAATCCTTATCAGTGGCCATTAATCTATAAAGCTAATATGGGTGAGATTAAAGATGCAGACTTAATTTTTCCTGGACAATCTTTTAATATACCAACAGCAAGGGCTGGTGACAGTGCTGCTGCAATTGCTCATGCGAAGAATCGTGGTGCCTGGACAATAGGTCAAACTGAAGCTTCAGATTTAGATTATCTTGCTCAATGATAAAGTTTTAGTTCTTTTTACAAAAAGCCCGCGCTAGCGGGCTTTTTTTTATCTGTTACTTTTTGAAATTACATTATTTAAAAAGTGTTCTAGTATTTAATTCTGTAGTCGTAAGAATCCTTTTAACTTTTGACGCAATTAAATAGCTTAAGGCTAATTTTTTGAAATTCAATATGTAATGGCCTAATGAAGAAAACTAATGAATGTAGTTTAGATTATATTCTCGAGCTACTGGTCGGTCAAAAGATTGTAGCGCCTGAAAGGGCCAGTATGGTGTCATCATTGGTGTCTGAGAATGACCGTATTTACTTGCACCCTCTCGAATCAATAGCGAGCCGACACTGGATTCATCTGTCCCAACCGGATCAAATACTAACCCTTGAGTTTTTAACTGAATGGCTTTCCCAACAGGCAAGTGTCACTCGATATCATTTTGACCCACTAAAAATGGATATTGCTTCTTGCACGTCTATTATGTCATATGCCTATGCCTCTCGATTTGGAATTATTGCTGTTAAGGTAACGCCAAGCGAGGTTGTAATTGCTGTCAGTGATCCTTTTAATACCGAATGGCTTGATGAATTGAGGCGAATCGTATTCCAGTCAATTACTTTAGTAGTGGCCAATCCAAAAGAGATTAAAAAGTATTTGCTTGAATTTTATAGCCTCAGTAAGGCGATGGATAATGCCGGTGCTAATCAACATCAGGGACTAAGCAACATTCAAAACCTGGAGCAATTGATTGAGCTTGGAACGGTTGACGCTGATGATCAACATATTGTCAGCATTGTTGATTGGTTATTACAATATGCATTTAACCAGCGAGCCAGTGACATTCATATTGAGCCTAGGCGAGAACAAGGAAATGTTCGATTTCGTATTGATGGTGTTTTGCAGCAAGTATATGAAATTCCCGCGAATATTACGCCTGCGGTGATAAGTCGAATTAAAATTATGGGCCGACTTGATGTTGCAGAAAAACGTAAACCTCAAGATGGCCGAATCAAGACACGGTCTTCCGATGGTGTTGAAATAGAGCTTCGATTGTCGAGTATGCCGACAGTTTTTGGTGAGAAATTAGTTCTAAGGATTTTCGATCCTGACGTTTTAGTGCAAAACTTTTCGGCGCTTGGCTTTGAGAAAAAAGAGTCTGAGATGTGGAATCAAATGATCAAACAATCTCATGGCATTATTCTGGTGACTGGCCCGACAGGTTCAGGAAAAACAACGACTTTGTATAGCAGCTTAAAGCATCTGGCAACATCAGAAGTTAACGTTTGCTCTGTCGAAGATCCGATAGAAGTAGTTGAGCCGAGTTTTAATCAGATACAAGTACAACACAATATTGGCTTAGACTTTGCCAATTGCGTTAAAACACTACTCAGACAAGATCCTGATATCATTATGATTGGTGAAATACGTGATAGAGAAACGGCTGAGATGGCGGTTCAATCCGCTTTGACAGGGCATCTAGTGCTATCCACGCTGCACACCAATGATGCACCTTCCGCGATAGCTCGATTAACTGAAATAGGCATACCGCCCTATTTGATTAGTGCAACATTAATAGGCGTAGTGGCGCAACGATTAGTGCGAACGCTATGCCCATTTTGTAAGCAAAGTAGTGGGGTTGATTCCCATGAGTGGGAGACATTGATAAATCCATGGACTACGTCAGCACCAGAATCTATATCTTATGCGGATGGCTGTCTTGAGTGTCGTCAAACAGGTTTTCGAGGCCGCGTTGGTATTTATGAAATGATGCCAATAAACGGTCGCTTGAAACAGGAAATTGTTAAAGGCTTTGATCTTAACAGTTTTAGACGTTTAGCAATTAAACAGGGAATGAGGCCGTTAAATCTAGCTGGGGCGCAAAAAGTAGCTAAAGGAGTCACAACAATTGCAGAGGTTTTGAAGGTTGCACCGACAAGACATGATGATAACTGACCGTTATGACGAATGTTATTATTGCTTAAACCAATTATTATTTAGTGCTTGGGTGACTTTTTGAGGATAAGTATATTGACCTAAGCTGCCATTATAGCGGCCTAAGGCACGTGTTAAATTGCCCGACTCAATATTAAGGTAGTAGCTTAGTATAGTGCAGCCCATCCTCAAGTTAGTCTGAATGTTAAATAAATTTTTACCGGTCAAATTCATTTCATCTAGCCAGAACGGCATGATTTGCATTAATCCCTGCGCGCCAGCAACTGATATCGCAAATTCATCGAAGTGGCTTTCAACTTCTATCAGAGCTAACACCAGTTCAGGTGATATGTTTGCCCTTGTTGCTTCGGAGTGAACGAGTTTCAATATAGTCACGCGTGCTTCTGGGTCTTTGACAAAATGAGCTAATCGATTAGACATGTCGAGTAGCCATACTTCAGCGTCAAACCGATCCTGAAATCTTGGGTTGGATATTACAGCTTCTTGTAATTGTGCCTGAAGTTTATTACCAGTCTGGTTGTCCGCTTGGGAGTAAACAGGCTGGGCTGACAGCAGGATGGCTGTCAGCAAGATTGGACAACAGATTGTCTTTAAGCCGATTGGGATGATGGGTTGAAGAGCTTAGTCAGGAAGTCGGTTAATTCATATAATGGTAAGTCCTGAGACTCATTATCTCGTCGGCCCTTATACTCGAATTGTTCAGATTTCAATCCACGTTCACTAAGCACCACTCGGTGTGGTATTCCGATTAACTCCATGTCGGAAAAAATAACACCAGGACGCAATGGACGATCATCTAATAACACTTCAATGCCTAGTTTTTGGCAATCTAGATACAACTGATCAGCAGCCTGTTTAACCATATCTGACTTGTTGTAATTGAGTGGGCAGATAACGAGTTGAAATGGTGCTAATGAATCGGGCCATAAGATACCATTTTCATCATTATTTTGTTCAATTGCAGCGGCAACAACACGAGTAATACCAATACCATAACAGCCCATTGATGTGACTTTATTCTTACCGTTTTCGTCTAATACAGTGGCTTGCATGGCTTCGCTGTACTTTTCGCCTAACTGAAAAACATGCCCAACCTCAATTCCTCGAAGAATCTTCAAATGACCCTCGCCATCGGGGCTAGGATCTCCATCTAACGCGTTTCTGATATCAACCGAAGTTGGTTCGTCACAATCTCTTCCCCAGTTAGCGTTTATGTAGTGCTTGTCATTACTGTTTGCGCCACAGACAAAGTCACTCACGAGAGCTGCACTGTGATCAACATAAGTTAAAATATTTAGGCCTATTGGGCCAATTGAACCAAGGTCGCTTCCTAGCATTGTTTTAATTTGTTCTCTTTCAGCAAGTAAAAAGGGGGTTGCTACTCCTTCCAGTTTTTCTGCCTTTAATGGGTTGAGGTCGTGGTCGCCTCTGATTACAAAGGCAACTAGACCACCCTTGTCACCACTAACAATTAAAGTTTTTAAGCACTGTTTGGTATCTAACTTTAGTCCCTGTGCAAGGTCATCAATGGTGTGGAGATTAGGCGTGTCAATCGACTCCATGTCTTTACTTGGCTCTGCTCGTATTTGATCACCCGGTAACGCTTCGGCCATTTCCACGTTGGCAGCATATTGGCTTTTATCAGAAAAGGCGATGGCGTCTTCGCCTGAATCGGCTAAGACATGAAATTCGTGTGATGTGCTTCCGCCAATTGAACCTGAGTCAGCTTTGACTGCTCGGTAAGATAATCCAAAACGGTCAAATATGTTGCTGTATGCCTGATACATGACTTCGTAAGTTTTTTGTAATGACTCTTGGTTGAGATGAAATGAGTAAGCATCCTTCATTATGAATTCTCGCGAGCGCATGACACCAAATCTGGGTCGAATTTCATCTCGAAACTTGGTTTGAATCTGATAGAAATTGACCGGTAACTGCTTGTAACTTTTGAACTCGCGTCTAAATATATCAACGATAACCTCTTCATGGGTTGGGCCAATACAGTAATCGCGTTGATGTCTGTCCTTCATTCTTAAAAGTTCGGGACCAAATTGTTCCCATCGACCAGTTTCTTGCCACAATTCGGCAGGTTGGCAAGATGGCAATAGTACTTCTAAACCGCCTGCATTATTCATTTCTTCGCGAACTATATTTTCTACTTTACGTAAAACTCTTAACCCTAATGGCATCCAACTATAGATTCCAGATGCAATACGGCGTATAAGTCCGGCCCGAAGCATGAGTTGGTGGCTAACGATTTCAGCATCTACAGGAGTTTCTTTTAAAGTAGCAAGGTGGAAACGGGAGGCTTTCATAGGTTTTATTAAACGCAAGTTAGGTAAGAAAAAAATTATGTGAAATAACGGCCTAAAATAATCAAAACAGCTATCAACAATTAAAGTCATTATAAAGTAGCGTGAGCACAAATAAACGGTTTATTCAGAAAACAATGGATTAGCAAGTTGCTCATTAATTTAATTTATAACTGCTGTAGAGACATATTAAAATAATATATAATATATCCCTACTAACTATACTGAAGATTGATCTATGAGTGATCGACGCCTTAAAGTTTTCCAATCTGTTGCAAAGCACTTAAGCTTTACTAAGGCGGCGGAGTCATTGCATATGACTCAGCCAGCCGTCACATTCCAGGTGCGCCAACTTGAGGAAGACTTTAATACGAGATTATTCGACCGGGCTCATAATAAAGTGACTCTTACACCGACAGGAGAAAAAGTAACGGAATTTGCCGAAAAGATTTTTGGCCTTTACTCCGAAATGGAGAATTCTGTGCGAGAGTTGACGGGGGAAATCAGTGGCGCATTGACAATAGGCGCGAGCACAACGATAGCTGAGTATATGTTGCCGGCCTTGTTAGGAGAATTTAAAGCCCGACATCCAGAAATAAATTTACGATTAAAGGTCTCAAATACGGACGGTATAGTGTCTATGGTTGAAGATAGTATTATCGACCTAGGTGTTGTTGAAGCGCCTGTCGCCAATAGAAACCTGATTGTTGAAACGTGTCTTGAGGATGATTTGGTGGTTGTAGCTGCGCCGGACCATGAATTAGTTAAGCGTGGCTCAAAGGTTAAGCCTGCAGATATTAAGCACTATCCGTTTGTTAGTCGGGAAGAGGGTTCAGGCACTCGTGAAGTTATTTTGCAATACCTTATTAACGAAGGCGTTAATCCGCTGGAAATGAATATCTGTCTTGAGCTTGGCAGTCCTGAAGCCTTAAAAGGTGCAGTGGAAGCAGGGATGGGTATCTCAATTATTTCACGTTCCACCATTGCTAAAGAGTTGAAGCTCAATACACTAGTAGCTATGCCGCTTGACCCACCTTTGAGTCGATCATTTTCTTTTGTACGCCAGCGACAAAAGTTTCGTGTCACAGTAATGGAAGAGTTACTGGAGTTTGCTCATGCCTACTGCAACAGAAAATAATCCTTCAACGCAATTTATAGATTCGCTGGATGACTACTCTGCTATTCTAAATGACTTAATGTATCAACTAAATAATGAAAAACGACAGAGTATTATTGATTATGCCCGTTTCCTAACACATCAATTAAAACTGACGATTGTTGACTTGGTGCCTGTCATTCTAAATTTAATCAACAGACCTATTAATGAAGAAGCATATTTTACAAGGGTTAGTCGCTCTGACAGTTATCGATGAGCTCGAACTGTGTTTTCAAACTTACTATAGAAAAACCTTAGACAATGATTAGCGTTCTTAAGCAGTGGTATCTCCGCTACTTCACCGATCCACAGACGGTGATATTTGCATTCATCCTCATTTTTGGCAGCTTGCTCATTGTGGTCATGAATGCCCATTTGATGCCAATTTTGATAGGTATAATCATCGCTTATTTGTTTGAAGGCATGGTTTCCCGACTAGACCAAATTAATTTAAATCGAACGATAGCCGCAAGCCTTGTCACCGTCATTATTCTAAGTGCAATTGTGTTGATTTTATTCGTATTATTGCCTCTTTTATCCCGACAATTGAGTGATTTAATTCGAGAGTTACCGAATATGTTTAGTCAGGGTCAGCATTTATTGTCTGATTTACCTGAGCGATATCCTGATTATCTTACTGTTCAGCAAGTAAATGGTATATTTGCGTTTATTCGCAACGAGCTCAATGAGTTCGGACTTCGCGTTGTTAGTGTCTCCTTTGATTCAGTGGTCAGCGTTATTACTTTTTTCGTTTATTTGATTCTAATGCCTTTGATGGTGTTCTTCTTCCTCAAGGATAAATATTTGATTTTGGCTTGGCTTGGCCAATTTTTACCAGAGGAGCGAACGTTAGTCCACCGAGTATGGACTGATTTAGATATTAAGATTGCCAGCTATGTTCGCGGCAAATTTATTGAAATAATAGTCATTTGGTTAGTAAGCTACATTGGTTTTGCGATCATGGGCCTTAACTATGCTGTTTTGCTCAGTTTGTTGGTTGGGCTGTCTGTTATCGTGCCCTATGTTGGCGCTACTGTGGTGACTATTCCAGTCATACTGATTGCTTTTTTTCAATGGGGGAGTGGTTCAGAATTTGGATATTTAATGGCTGTTTATGCTGTCATACAAATTCTAGATGGCAATCTACTCGTTCCACTATTATTCTCAGAAGTTGTTAACCTGCATCCTGTTGCAATTATTGTGGCGGTAGTTTTTTTTGGCAGCTTGTGGGGTATTTGGGGCGTTTTCTTTGCAATTCCACTTGCGACATTTATTCAGGCAATATTAAAAGCCTGGCCGAATCAAGAAGCTCCCGCCGAATAAGTTAAAAGCTTCATTAATGTCACTTAGAGCTATAACTTTATTAGCCTTGATACTTGGTCATGACCGAGGATTGTCGCTTGAACATTATCCTTAGTCTTTATAAAATGCATACAATTTCATCATTAGATGGGGACATAACTTAACAGGTTTAATGCTCTAAATTATCTGTTCAGAAAAAGGTGAAAGGGAACCAATGAATAGACTTTTGGGGGGTAGCTTGATTTCAATTAGTCTTTAATCGGTTTTAGAACCATTTAGCTTGAATTCAATCTAAAGTGTCCTGTAATGATTAACGTAGTTAATGCTGATTGATTAGCTTGGGTCTCCAACGAAGCGATTGCCCTAGTTGGGGCACAGATCAACATAATTTTAAAATAAGATTTACCGCGAGTAGTGCATTATGAAATTCTTTTTAACGCCAGCCTTGCTAACTATTGTTGCTTTGGCATTAGTAGGGTGTGGTTTGACCCAAGATTTACGCTATCTTGATAGCCGGGCCGCTGAAAAGTTGGAGATTCCTCCAGACTTAACTGATACGTATCAATTTAATGATTTTGTTTTGCCATCAAATTTTTCGAGTGATGGTGATGATTCCAAGTCAGTAAAAAGTGTTCCTGTGCTGTTAAAAGTTGATTCCCTTCTGCTAGAGGGTCAGGCAGGCTTTCATTGGCTATCGATTGATGAACCGGTGGATAATATTTTTCAAATGGTAAAAAACTTTTGGTTATCAGAAGGTTTTTTAATTGAAATTGAAGAGCCTGCCATTGGTGTGATGCAAACAAGCTGGTCTTATAAGGAAGAAGGTGTCAGCAACCCAAATGAAAATTTTATTATGAGGCTTTTATCTTCTCAGGACTTTTCGGCCACACAAAATCAGTTTAGGACCCGCATTAAACGAGACATTGAAAGTGGCAAGAACCACATTTACATTTCACATAGAGGGACATCTTATAAGCATATCTTGCAGAAAAAGCAAAATGAAGGTGAAAAAAGTAATAACTGGGCGTTAGTGCCGCCTAACAGTGAGTTTGAAGTTGAAATGCTATCTCGGCTTATGATTTATCTTGGAATGCAACAAGCCGAACTTGATGAACAATTAAATCACATAAAGCTGTTTACAAGTCGCCTTGCTTCAATTCATGCCGATTATGAAAAGAATGAAACTTATTTGCTTGTGAAGGATGTGTATTCTAAAACTTTCTACCGAACCTTACATCAGCTTGATCGTATGGGCATGGAGGTCATTAGTTCAAACGTTGATGCTGGCCTTAAGACTAAAGGTTTGATTAGCGTTAAAACAAACGTTGAGGAAGAAATAACGGAAGGCGGTTTCTTTTCATTTGGTAACGAAATCAAAGTGGTCAAGAAACAAGTAATCCTTGTACTGACCAAAGAATCTCATCAGGTCACTAGAATTAGTATGGTAACGTCAAGTGGCGAAATTGAAAACTCTCCTGCCGGGGTTGAGTTGATAACGTTGCTACAGCAATTTTTGAAATAATTTGAAAATTGCATCTTTAGGCAGTGGTAGTAAAGGTAATGCTACTATCGTCAGTAGCGGTTCAACCAACCTATTGATTGATTGTGGTTTTTCTTTGCGACAATTCGAAAAGAGACTCATTTCTTTGAGCATTGGACCTGAGAATATTGACGCAATACTCATTACTCATGAGCATTCTGACCATTGCGGTGGGGTAATTCGTATTGCTAAAAAGTATGATATACCGGTCTGGACTACCTTTGGAACCGGTCGGGCTGTTTTTAAGAGTAATAACGACTTTAGCAAATTGTCTGGTGGTAAATTAATTACTATCGGTAGCTTAGAGATATTGCCTGTGACGGTACCACATGATGCAGGTGAACCTGTTCAGTTTGTTTTTCGTGATATTGTTAGTGGTGAAAAATTTGGCATATTAACCGATACGGGTCATATTACCCGGCATATAGTAGATGCCTACAATAATTTGGATGGGCTACTGTTGGAATTTAATTATGATCAAAAAATGCTTGAAAATGGACCTTATCCTTATTCTTTGAAGCAACGTGTATCAGGTGAGTTAGGGCATTTATCAAATGATCAATCGGTGGGTTTATTACAAGCAATAAATACAAGTCAATTAAGGTGTTTAATAGCTGCTCACATCTCTGAAAAAAATAACGCACATTCTATTGTTAAGAGCCATTTAGAGCCACTCGGCCATTTGCCACAGCCAATATTAGCGAGTCAGGATGCAGGTTTTGATTGGATTAACATCTAATAACCTTTACGTTTCAATATGATTGTTAAATCGATTGAGCCAATCTGAAAAGGGCAACCAACGTGCATTCATAACGATTGAGTAGGCTTGGTTGGATGAAACAACGTTAGTTATGGGGAGTAACCAAGGAGATAGACTTTTTCAGCACCTAATCGAGATGACACAGTCTTATTATTGAGTAACATTAAAATTGTTATGAATTATTAATTCCGTAAGTAGGTACCCTTAGTTAAATAAAATCCTTGCCAGGCTCTTAAAGCCTGACAAAAAATTGGCTAAACAGTTTTATGCGTCCTTGTTGTGTTCGATGAGTGCATAAGCAGAATGGTTATGGATCGATTCAAAATTTTCAGACTCAAGGATATACTGACGAATGCGTTCATCTTCATTGAGTTTACCAGCGATATCACGCACTATGTCTTCTACAAATTTAGGGTTGTCGTAAGCGCGTTCAGTGACATATTTTTCGTCTGGTCTTTTAAGTAGACCGTAAAGTTCACAAGATGCTTGTTTTTCTACGATGTCAATAATTTCTTCGATCCAAACAAAGCCATTGGTTTTAGCGTTAACAGTGACGTGTGATCGTTGGTTGTGAGCACCATATTCAGAAATTGATTTTGAGCAAGGGCAAAGGCTTGTCACTGGAACCAATACTTTAGTTCGCGTGTTGGTAATGCCGTTATTGATTTCACCAATAAGCGTCACATCATAATCAAGCAAAGATTGAACACCAGAAATAGGCGCTGTTTTGTTGACAAAATAGGGAAAGCGCATTTCAATATAACCAGACTCAGCTTCTAACAAGTCTGCCATTTCTGTTAGCATGTCGCGAAAGGACGCGACTGTTATTTCTTTCTCATGATCATTTAGAATTTTAACAAACCGTGACATGTGGGTGCCCTTAAACTGCTGTGGCAAAAATACAAACATGTTGAAGTTGGCTATTGTATGTTGAACACCATCTGATCGGTCTTTTACAATCACGGGGTGTCTTATATCTTTAATGCCAACCTTATTAATAGCAAGTTGGCGTACGTCTGCCGAACCCTGTACATCGGGTATGGTGGTCTCTGAGGTGGCTGAATTGCTCATAATAATACCTATGCTATCGCTGAGTAATATGGATTTGACTTTAAATGATTAAAAGTGAACTCAAATGATTAATTGGGTTGAGTAAACGAAGATAATAATAGCCGACTAGTTTAGTAGGTAATTATACTGAGGCGACTTTTTTAGGCAATCACTCATATTTTTATTTTGCAATTGAGCAGGGTAAAATGAATGCTCATCTGGTTTTTAAAGTGAACGTGGATTAAATTCAATCATACGGACTCAAGTGATTTTCTCACTTGTTAGTCAGTGCAGGTATTCAGCCCTAGGGAATAGGCCAAAATATAAGATAGGCTCTAACCTACTAGGTTAGAGCGCGTTCAATAGTTGAGCTCTAAACCGCTGTTACATCTTCGGCTTGAGGACCTTTTGCGCCTTCCGTTACCTTCATAGTAACACTTTGGCCTTCCTGTAAGCTTTTATGGCCTTCAGACTGGATGACGCTAAAATGAACAAAAACATCTTTGCCACCTTCTTGTGAAATAAAACCAAATCCTTTGGCATCGTTAAACCACTTGACTGTACCCGTTACTAAATCAGACATATCAACACTCTTTAACTTAAAAATTATTATTAATGTTTTTTAGTCAAGCGTTATGTGCTCAACTTAAGACATTGTATGTGAATATA
>Ga0209502_10000246_pt1 | contig 61816 bp, 50 predicted proteins | sample ArcticOcean_MG_C_10_FD_187442 | JGI IMG/M metagenome (GOLD analysis project Ga0209502, IMG submission 187442) | Marine microbial communities from western Arctic Ocean - ArcticOcean_MG_CB11_90 (SPAdes) (version 2) | ecosystem: Environmental > Aquatic > Marine > Oceanic | place: Arctic Ocean... | reverse complement strand
GCCGCGGAAGCGAGTCGTGTGCTGCGCGACGCGGAGACACTGGCGGATGGATTTGAAACATCGGGAGTTGGTAACTCGCCAAACGAGTTGGTCGGTCAAAACGCCTCCGCCGTGTTGGCGAAACTCACACGAGCGCAAAGCTTGGCGGCATCGCTCGGCGGGGCGGACGTAGGGTTGGGGGAGGGGCACGTTCTCCGCGTGCGCGCGCAAACACTCGCCCTGCGCGTGTACATCCGCACCGGCGCTTTCGAAAAAGCAGTCGCCGCCGCGAAATCGCTTTTGCGGCCGCACCGAGCGGCGTACCCCCAAAACCACCCCCCCCTCGGGCTTCACCTGGCTTTGCTCGCGAAAACCGAGGCGTACCTCGGCCAGAACCGTGCCGCCGCGAAGCATGGCGCGGAGGCGTACGCCATGCTGTCCGTGTCGCACGGGACGTCGAGCTCTCTCGTGAAACAGGTCGAAACGACGCTGCGGGAAACGCGGTTTGAGTTGCACAAAGGCGACGCACGGGACGACGAAAAGCCCTCTTTGTCGGACGACGAAGACGGCGGGTAGACATTATTAAAACGACAAATCGTTTTAGTATCAAATCACGGTTGGAATCATCACCATCAGCATCATCATCCACCCCTCTTCCTCTTCACGGCACGTGGAACGAGAGCAGCCTGTACAACTTCAAACAAAAGGAACACTTTGACGACAAAACGCTTCGGGCATAGCACAACCTGTAGTATTTTTATTATTTGGCCAGACAGACACTTTTTCTCGACAGACAGAACTTCCCGCCATTTCGGGAAGGCGCTTGCGTGGGCTAGGGTTGCGCGCTGGACCCGCAGAGCCATAGCGCGCCAGTCACCCACGGACCAGTCGTGGCACGTCGAGGGCCCGCGACTCGCTAGGCGAAGGCCGCTCGCGATTCAAGGGGGAGTCGCTTGTGAGATTCAAAGTAAATTGCGACGTTTCGCGAAGGACTGCCGGGGGTGCCGTCCCGCGCACCGAACGCGTCGCGATGGTTCCCGACCCCGCGGTGTTGTTCGCGCTGTTCGTGGCGCTGCCCTTTTTGAAACTTGGCGTCGCGGGGTACTTGTACTTCGCGTACGGCGAGGAGTACTTCTCCAAGTGCGGGGACCAGGGGAAAGAAGCCGAGGCGGAGGCGCAGAACGCGGTGGTTGTCAAGGGATTCGCAACGGGAGAGAGCTCGCCGGCGCCGCGCCACGACGCCGCCGCGATTTCGAAAAAGGGAAGCACCACCGAGGACGAACACAAAGCGCGGTTGATGAGCCCAAGGGTACGCGAGTTGAAAAAGCTTAGCTGACATAGGATAGACAAATATAAAGGGACACTTGAGTAACGAGGACGCCGACGACGCAAAGTAAATGTGATAACAGATCAGAAGTCACTTTTTTTATAATCACCTGCCCTTACGCCGCTCGCGCTGGAGTAGCAGCGTGAGCTAGTAGACCGGATTATGAATAAAACTCAAGACCTTTCCTATAATAATCGACGTCGCGCTCACGCGCCGCGGCTATCGGCGCCGTCCGCGGCGAGGGCGTCCGCTACGATTCTCCGCCTGAAGTACTTCATGTCCTGTTGCGAGAACGAAAGCGGGACCCCGGACGCGATGTAATCCGCGTACTTCAGCATGAACACCCCGCAGTCGCAGCCGTTCATCTGCCGCGGGATGTCCTTGGGGTGTTCCAGGCGCCAACCGCTCGTGTCGACGGATTCGTTTTTTTTGTTTTCGTGTTCGTCCGCGACCCAGCGTCGCAGACAATTCAACAGGTGGTGGTCCTCCCCGTGAAGCGAGTCGTACAAACGCACGCGCTTTTCCCTCAACTCAACAGTCGCAAGCACCCAGTGGATTCCTTGGTGCACGGGGATGATGATGGTGTCGCACCCTAACATGTCGTACCCCAGCTTCTTCACCGTCGTCCACCGGCGCACCGCGTTGTAGTCGTACGAACCGCCGTCGCACAGCTTCTTGACGAAAAACGTGCTCATGAGGTGGAAACGCGGCTGAGACGTGGAGGTGGACGTGGACGGCCCGTCGTTTCCGTCGCCTTTCACCCGTTGCGTCTCCCGTAACGCCATCGTGCCGATGGTGAAGTTCACCATCTCGTCGTTGAGCCACACCCCGGGGGCCATCGTCGCGACGTCCTTGCGCGTCACCGAAAGCTCGCCCTGCCACGCGAAGAAACCGCTCGCGATTTGCTCGCTCCCCGGCCCCCGACCCAGCGCGGATGTCACTAAGGTTTCCGTGTCCGGATTCAGCGGCGCTGTCAGCGCGGCCTCAATCTCCGCGGTTTCATCCGTCTCGGACACGTCATCTGTTTCCGCCACCAGCGCGCTCGGCCGGCGCTTCTCGAGCGCATCCGCCTTGAGTGCCATCTCCTCAATCATGCGCGCCACTTCGTCCTCGCGCGCGGCGAACACAGGATCCGAGGCGCGCGCGGCTCTCGCCGCCGCCGCTTCAACGATGACGCCTCGCGTTTGTAATGGACTCAACCCTGTTGCTTGGTGCGGTGGCTCCACGCTGTTCAGGGAACCGAGTGTCGCCCCCTCGGGCGTCGCGTCGTTTGCGTCGGGCGTTTCGTTTCCAAACGGCGACGGCGCGGTAAGCGAATTCTTACTCGCGGCGACCCTCGCGCGGTACTCCCGCAGCTGCGTTTCGTCGGAGAGGATATCCGCCACGGATTGAGGCGTTTGGTTTGCGGTGCGCAATCGCAACTCCTGGCGGTTTCCTGGAGGAGTATTAACTCCAACTCCACCCCCTCGTTCCTTCGCCGCCTTCGCCGCCGCCACGGCGTACCCGGGCTTGAACCCGGCTTTTTCTTGAAGCCGGCTCATCTGCGACGCGGCGACGACGGTGGCGTCCGCCATCGCTGAAGTCAGCCGCGTGGTTTCCACCAGCTGCCGTTGCCGCTGCAGCTCAAAGTTCTCGCGCCCGCGCGCGATTAACAGCGTCTCCGAGGTGGGCGCGCCGGGGGACGCGAACGAGGTAGGGTCGAACGGGCGCGGACCGTGTTGGTAATGCGACTGCGTTGGCGGCGCGGGTTCGGCGTCATTTTGGTCCGCGCCGGTACCGTTCGTGTCTTCGAAAACGCCACGCGCCATCGCCCGCGCGGACTTCCGCGCGGACTCCTCGAACGTCATGTCACCATTGCCTGCCCCATGATCGTCGTTGCGAGTCATGCACCCTGAATTATATGGCGCCGGCGCGAACAAACTCCGCCGGCGATGGAACGCGTTCGGCGCCGGAGACTCGGGGGCGCCCCGCGATCCGGAGGCGTCGCGATGCCGCGCGCCGACGCCGTCCGTGCCTCTCCACGCGGAGGGTTGGACAGGGAAGCGGTTGGTAAGGGTACCGCGGTTTCCTCCCAGGAACGAGGACTGCAGCGGGTCCGCGTTTTCACCAATAGCTCTGTCGTCGTCGCCGTCGTGCGCCTCGCCGAACGCGAGCCTCGCTCTCGGCGCGGGGGTTTTGAAAACGTTTCCCGTGGTGCGCCGTTCCACGGTGGCGTACGGGTGGAAGCGGTTGGCCAGAACGCGCGACGCCGTGGCCCTACCCCCCACGCCTGCGCGCTCCGAAGGCCACGCGCCGAAGGGTCGCGCCAAACGATCACCCGCGTTCGCCGCGCCCACTCGCGTCTCGAATGGATTTTGCGCGAAAGCCCGACTCGACGTCGCGTGCCCGGGTTGCACGTCAAACGCCCCGACCACCGCGTTTCTCTGCGACGGGGGCGCGCGCCTCGGGTCCACGAAGAACACCTCCTTCGAGATGAACTTCACCGCGTCCTCGATCCACATCGGGTCGTGGGCGGCGATGCGCGTTGTGTGAGATAGGGGCGAGATCGAAAGGTCAAAAGCGCTTCGCGAACGGTCGTTTGATTTGGGACAGTCGCTAAAAACTCCAGAGCCACGACGCACAACGACGCGCACGACACCCGGTCCACATGTCCTCCGACGCAGCGCATACCGCCGTGACTGACGCGAGCGGCAATATCGCGACCGCCACTACTCCCGCGAGCCTTGCCGAAGTGCAAGAGGCCATCCCCGGCCTTCCCAACCACCTCGTCGTCGCGGACATTCTCAGATCTGAGCATTTCGACGATCCCGCAGACCTCGCACGGCTCCCAGCGGTGAGCCGCGCGATGCGCGACGCAGTGGCAGAAACAGGGCTTCGGTTTGAGGAGCTTGATGAAACGCGTGCTGTGGACCTCGGATGTTTAAGCGCGGTGCAGCGCCTTCAACGGGGAGGGCGCCTGTCGCGTCAAGAATACCTTTGTGCGGCAGCTGCGAGGAGCGGACAGCTCGAAGAGTTGAAGGTGTTGCGCGCGGACGGCTGCCCGTGGGATGAGAAGACGTGCGCGGAGGCGGCGAGGAGCGGGCATCTCGAGGTGCTGCAGTAGGCTCGCGCGAACGGCTGCCCGTGGGACGAGAATACGTGCGCGTTCGCGGCGAAGGGCGGGCATCTCGAGGTGCTGCAGTAGGCTCGCGCGAACGGCTGCCCGTGGGACGAGAATACGTGCGCGTTCGCGGCGAAGGGCGGGCACCTGGAGGTGCTGCAGTGGGCGCGCGCGAACGGGTGCCCGTGGGACGAGAAGACGTGCGCGAGGGCGGCGTGGAAAGGACACCTCGAGGTGTTGCAGTGGACACGTGCGAACGGCCTTCCGTGGGACGATCGGACGTGCTCGCTAGCGGTAGAGGGCGGACATCTCGAGGTGCTGCAGTGGGCGCGCGCGAACAGGTGCCCGTGGGACGAGTACATGTGTGTTAGTTTTGCCACTAAAAGGGGCGACGAGGTGGTAGTGCGGGCGCTGATCGAGGCGGGCGCAGACGTCAACAAGGCGGGGGGTGACGGCGCGACGATGCTGTTCTTCGCCTCTCATGTGGGCCACGAGGCGGTGGTGCGGGCGCTGATGGAAGCGGGCGCGGACGTCAACAAGACAAAGGATAACAACGCGACGCCGCTGTATATCGCCGCTCAAGAGGGCTACGAGACGGTGGTGCGGGCACTGATCGAGGCGGGCGCGGACGTCAACAAGGCAGGGGATGACGGCGTGTCGCCGCTGTTCATCGCCGCTCAAGAGGGCCTCGGGGCAGTACTGCGGACGCTGATCGAGGCTGGCGCAAGAGGTACCGGCGTGATGCCGCTATTCATTGCCGCTCAAATTCGCTTTGTGGCGCTAGTGCGGGCGTTGATCGGGGCGGTCATAACGGCTTTCAGGCGATTGTTATGATTTTAAGGGATGATGGCGGCGTCGGCGGCGTGACGACGGAAACGCCGGCGTGAGCAACGCCGTTACTCTTTTTGATGGAAACTCCTGTTTCAAATACCTTGGTATTAAAATACACGATAAATACTTTCCTACTGCCTTTGCCTTATTTCAGCTTGGCGCGCACGGCATCGGCGAGCGCGCCGTTCAATTTAGCGAGTTCAACAAGCACGGCGAGGCTCGCGTCTTGCCGGGCTTGCCACTTCTCGCTCCCCTTCTTCACCCCCCTGGTTCGGAACCGGTTCACTACTTCGATGACATCTTTCACGTCAGTCCCAGACAGCAGCAACGCCGCCAGCCCGGGCTGCGGTACGGTTCCGTAGTCCCGCTCTAACAGACGAGTGGTTTGATTATCGTCCAGTTTCTCCGATCCCGGCCTTTGGCCGAGGCCGAGGCAGGCGCGTCGCAAAATCGAAACCTGCTCTGTTGTTTGCAGGCTGCCAAAAATAGCCTTCGCCGCCCCCACGTCAACGTCCGCAATCAAACTCAGCAACTCCTTGCCTTTGTAAATCACCGACCGCGACGTGTACGGCAGCAGAAACTGCGACTCGCTCGCCACGCGTCCGGGTTCTGCCAAACCCACCAAACCGCACGCCGCATCCACGTCGTTTAAATCCGTCGCGATTAAACGAATGAGCTCGGCGCCCAGCGGCGTGCCGACCGATATCAGCACCTCCGAGGAGCGCGTTTCGTTGAGGCGCCACAGCGCCGCGAGCAGGGACGCGGCTGCGGGTACGTTTTCGGTGTCAACAAGCGCGCTCACGATTTCCACCGAAAAGTTTTCAGTGGCCATCTCCACGGCGGCTTCCAAGGATTCGAACCGCTCAAGGCGCGTGAGCAACCGCGCGCGGCGCTCTTCCTTCGTGGTCACAGTGGTCGTGGTGGAGCTCTGGGAAGAAACGCGTTTCTTCGCCGACTCCAGTTCCGCACGGCGCGCAGCTCGCGTAAGCGCGGGGGCGATTCCGGTGGACGAGGTCTTCGCAACAGGCGTCTCCGCGCTGAACGATTGCTGGGAACGAGTTCCGGACGCGCCAAAGGTTTCCATCGCCGCCGCGAACGTGGTGGTGGTGGTGGTTTTCTGTTCAAACGCAAGAGCGGCCTTGGCGGTTTCCGTTTTCGTAAGCTCAAGAGCAGCCTTTGCGTCAGCGTCAGCCTTAGCCTCGGCCTTCGCGTCAGCGTCAGCCTCGGCCTCAGCCTCAGCCTTCGCTTTAGTATCAACCTCCGCCTTTGCCTTGGCTTTCGCCTTGGCGCGCTCCTCCGCGGCGATCGCGGCGGCTTCAATCGCGGCGGCTTCAATCGCGTCCCTCTCCGCGTCGGCGTTCGCCTTCTTCTCGGCCTCGGCGGCAACCCTGGCGGCGGCGGCAGCCTCGGCATCCAGTCGTTCCTTGGCTTTCCTGGCCTCAGCGGCGGCGGCGTCGGAAACGCGCTTCGCGTCCGCGGCGGCATCCGCCTTGGACACACGCGCAGCATCAGCCTCGGCGTCCGCCTTTGCTTTGGCTTCAGCCTTCTTCCGCTCCGCCGCGGCGGCGGCGGCGGCGGCCACGGCGGCTTGTTTCAAAGCCTTCTCCGCGTCGGCGTCAGCCTTTGCTTTGGCCTCGGCGTCCGCCTTCGCGGCAGCCGCAGCCTCGACATCCGCTTTCTCCTCGGCTTTCTTCGCGGCAGCGGCAGCCTCGGCATCCGCGCGCTCCTGAGCTTCAGCCTCGGCGCGCCCGGCCTGCGCTTCCCTCTCCGCCTTGTCTGCCGCTTCGGCTCGCGCCGTCGCGTCGGCGTCCGCCAAAGACTTGGCTCGCGCCTCGGCTTCCGCCATCTGCTTCGCCTTGGCGTCAGCGGCGGCGGCGGTTTTCCGCGCCTCGGCTTCCGCCAACGACGCCGTTTCCTGGGCCTTGGCGGTGTCCGCGGCGGCTCGCTCGGCGGTGGCGCGAGCACGCGTTTCCTCCGCCGCGCGTTTCGCCTCCTTCGCCTTCACAGCGTCCTCGGCGGCGACGACACGCGCTCGCTCCACCCTTTTTTGCTCCGCGGACGACTCAAGGGCGAGCCGGCGAGTGTCTTCCGCGACACGCTCGCGCTGATTGGAATCGTTTCTCCGTGACTCCGAGTCCTCCAACCCTTTCCGCGTCGTCTCCTCCGCGCGCCGCGTTTCCTCATCCACCCGAGTAGACGCCTCACTCGCGGACCGAGTTCGTCGGTCCGACTCCTCGGCGCGTCGCCGCGCCTCTTCCTCGGCGCGTTTCGCGCGCTCCTCGGTCACAGAGGTTTCCAAGGCGAACAAACGCGACGCGCGTCGGTCGTCGATTTCGGCGATGAGTTTATCCAGAACGGCGCGCGCGCTCGCGATTGAGTTCTCCGCGTCCGCGCGCCGCGCGTTCTCCGCCGCAACCGTGGAGGCCTCCCTCTGCTTCGCGTCGTCCACGTCGCGCTCCGCGGCCATTCTTCGTGTGTCTTCCGTTTTGGTAACCGTGGTTTCCTCCCGCATCATCTGCCGGAGACTCATCTCCACCGAAGCGCGTCGCGTCTCCTCCGTCGCGGTGACCCGGTTGGACTCATCCGCCATGAATCGGAGCTTGCTTTCGATATCCGACCGCCTTGTCTGTTCGTCCGCGCGCCGCGCATCCTCGTCCGCCATGAAGGTTCGCAGGCCGTCCTCGGACTCGACGCGTCGCCGCTCCTCGCGCGCCCGACGGTCCGCCTCAACCCGTGTTCGCTCGCTCAAACGCCGTTCCCAACCCTCGCGTCGCGTACTCATCATCGTCGTCGCGTCCCCGACCAAACGCTCCAAATCCTTCAACGCGTCGTTGGCCCGAGCCACCCGCGCGTCCGCCGCGTCACGCGCGCGGCGCTCGTCATCCTCCATCTTTCGCCTCGCCGCGTCGAACTCGCGCCTGCGTCCCTCCTCCGCGGCCCGCGTCGCCGCCTCGGCTCGGCGCGCGGCTTCTTCCGCGAGGCCGGAAAGGCGGGGAAGGTCGGCGTCGAGCTGCGCTCGGCGGCGCTCTTCGGATTGCGTCAATCGAGCGTCATCCGCGTCCAGGCGTTCGAGCTCGAGGGCGGCGGCTGCGCGTCGCGCATCTTCATCCGCGCGTTTCGTAGCCTCACCTCGCGCGGCCACATCCAGCGTGCGACGCGCGTCCGCGAGCCTCGCGTCTTCCTCAGCCCGGAGCCCTAGCTCGGTTTCGGCGATTGCTCTGTCTTCCGCGTCGGCGGCGGCTTCCGCGTCGGCGGCGGCGTGCCTCGCGTCCTTTTCGGCGGCAAGCGCCTCCTTGGCGGTGCTCGCGGCGAGGGCGCGCCTCGGCGCGAATTCGCCGTCCAACGCGCGAAGCGTTCGGAGGGCGTCGTCGTACTCGTCCGCGGCGGAGGCGCGTCGGGCGTCCTCTTCCAGACGCCGGCGGGTTTCCCTGTCGGCGGCGTCCACGGCGGCGAGACGCGCGGATTCCCTTCGCGCGTCTTCCGCTTCGATGCGCGCGCGTTCGTCCTCGCTCGCGCGCTCCGCGTTTGCCCGCGCGTTGGCGCGCCGTCGGTTCTCGTCCACGAGGCGTCGCGCCTCCTCCGCCGCGGCGTCTGTGATTGCCTTTTCCGCATCCCCGCGTCGCTTGTCCTCCTCCGCGACACGTTTCTTCTCCGCGTCGTCCGCCGCGACTGCGGCGGCGTCCGCGGCGACACGGCGCGCGTCTTCGCTTTGGCGACGCGTATTTTCAGCCTCGGCGCGACGCGTGGCGTCCGCCTCGGCGCCGGCGCGACGCGTTTCCTCGTTCGCCCGCGCGCGCTTCGCTTCCGCGTCTTTGCGCGTGGCGTCCGCGTCCGCGGCGCGCGCCACAGCCTCCGCTTCCGCCCTGGACCTCGCCTCCGCGGCGGCGAGCATTTGCTCCGCGGACTCGGCTTCGCGTCGGCGCTTGTCCTCGACGACCCTCGTTCTTATCTCCCCCTCCGCGGCTCGGCGCATCGCAGCCTCCGCGGCGCCTCGACGCTCATCCTCCTCGCGTCTGTTTTGCTCCTCGAGCTTCATCTGGTCCTTCGCCGCGGCGAGCGCGGCGAGCCTTCGTTTCTCTTCCTGTTCCCTTGAACTCGTTTCGGACAAAAGGCGCGCAGCAGCGGCGGCTTCCGCGGCGCGGCGGCGCGCGTCCTCTTCGCTCGCGGCGTCCGCCATCGCCGCTTGAAGCGCGGCGGCGGCGGCGGCGGCTTCAGCGCGGCGCGCGTCTTCCTCATCCCTCGTCGCTTGTTCCCTGCGACCGACTTCTTGCTCAGCGGCGTCCGCCACGGCGCGGCGCTCGTCCTCCTGCGCGCGTCTTCGCTTCTCCTCCTCGACGGTCTTCACCCTCGTCGCATCCGCGGCCGCTCTGCGGTCCTCCTCCACCGCGACTCGGCGTTCCTCAACCTCCCTCGCACGCTTGGCGTCAGCGACGGCGCGCTCGCGCCGGTCCCCCTCCGCGGCGCGCGCTCTTCGTTCCTCCTCCGCGGCGCGCTCCAGCGCCACGGCGGCGGCGTCGCGCCTCCGTTCCTCCTCCTCCACGGTCGCGGCGGCGTCGATGGCGAACTGCGCGGCTTCTTCGTTGAACTCGATTCTTCTGCGTTCCTCCGCTTCCAGAAGCGCCGCGTTTTGCGCTTCGAGTTGCCCCAAGCCTTCAATCGCGGCGCGCGCTCTGGCGTCCTCCTCAGCCCGCGCCCTGGCTTCGGATTCCGCGGCGGAGGACATCTCGGACTCGCCGAGCTCGCGGCGGCGAAGCTCGGACTCGTTGGAATCCGCCATGGCGCGACGACGCGCATCCGCCTCGGCGTGCCACCGCGCGCGTCTCCCCACGATTTCGCGCTCCAGGTCGTCCAGATCCCGCAGCGCCGCGCGCGCGTCGTCTTCGGCGGCGGCGCGGCGGGCGTCTTCGTCGGCTCGGATTGCTTGTTCCTGGCGCACGCGCGCGCCCGCGGCGTCCGCGGCGTCCGCTCTGCGCGCGTTCTCCGCGGCGCGCCGCGAGTCTTCTTCCGCGAGCATGCGCTGGCGTTCCTCGATTGCGGCGGCGGGAATCTCTCTTTCGGCGTCGGCGCGGCGCGAGTCTTCTTCGTACCTCTTTTGCGTTTCGCGGTCCATCGCGTCGCGCAGGGCGTCCGTGGCGTCGCGGCGACGCGTTTCCACGTCGTTCATGGTGGCGTCCAGGGCGTCTCTGGCTGCTTCCAGGGCGTCAAGCAGCGCATCGCGGTCGGTATCCTCCCCCACACGAAGTTCGCGTTCCTCCGTTTCGATTGTTTCCGTTTCAACTTCCCAAACCTCCAAGCGCCTGGTTTCCGCCACGACTTTCGCCTCCTCCTCAGCCGCGGCGGTCGCGCATCGCGCGTCAAAGTCCTCGCGTCTTTGTTGTTCCGCCTGCACAGCCTTCGCGAGGTCAGTCGTGATGCGTTCGATTTCCCTCAACGACGCTTCCCGTCGCGACTCTTCCCTCTCGGACGTAGAGCGCTCCTCGGTTTCCCTTTGACTCGCGCGGCGCGTCACCGTGACCTTGGTGGTTTCAATCGCGTTTGAGGTTTCAATCACGAGCGCGCGCAGGCGGTCGATGTCCTCATCCGCGGCGCGGCGCCGGCGGTCCTCGCTCGCGCGCTCACGGTCCTCATTGTCCGCGAGCCTTCGGATGTCAGCCTCCGCCAGCGCCCTGCGCGCGTCTTCCTCCGCGCGCACGCCCGTTTCCTCCTCGGCGTCGAACCTTAACAAAAGCTCGTGCTCCACGCGCCGGGCGTCCTCCTCGGCGCGCGTCCGCGCTTCGGATTCGGACATGGGCAACATCGGGACGTCCATCACCGGAGGCGCTCTCCACGTGTCCATGATCAACACCCAGTTGCGAAGCTGTGAAAGGGACTCGTCCTCGGACCGAAGCTCATCCGCGGCGGAGCGATACGCGGTCTGCGCGTCCCTCGCCGCCGCGGCGGCGGCTTCCATAAGGGCCAGCGCCGGCGGAACCGCACGCTTGGCATCCGCCGCCCGGGCTCGGCGCGTGTCGATCAGGGCGAACACCTCGTGCGCGAGCTCGGGTTCGGGGCCAGCCACCAACGCCGCGCGTTGCGACAACAACCTCATTTCAAACACGCCAGAGTCCTCCACGGCTTCGTCTTCGAAGAACAGCCACGCCTCGGCGAGTTCGTCGTCCACGGTCGCGGAGTCGAGCTCGGCGTCGGCGATGAGATTCTTGACGCGCATGATTTCGTACCGCACCTCGGCCATGGATTGGCGTCCGGTTTTTGTGACGTGCGATTCGAACATCACGCGCTCTTCCAAACGCCACTGGTCAACCACGGCTTGCTTCGCAGGCTTCGCCGCTCGCGCGGGCCCCAGGGCTTGTCCGATGCGCTCCGCCGTGTCCAGGTAAAACCTTCGCGCGGCGTTCAGGTCGACGTCGTCGGCGTCCGGCGCGTGAATTTGCCGCGCGGATTTCAAACCGAAATCCACAAACCGGTTCCCGCCTTTTCGGCGTTTCTTCCTGGTCACCGTGGTGATCACGATTTCCTCCTCCGTCTCTTCCTTGGTCACGGACCGCGAAACGTCCTCCGAGTTTTCGTCGTAGGATCCGAACAGTGTCCGGAACTCGTCGTTCCGGGACGTGACCGAACGTGGGTCGTCCACGAACCGCTCAACAACCGGCGCGTCCGCGTCCGCGTTGGCGTCCGGCTCGAAGCGAACCGACGCGGCGGCGATCCTCGCGGACGTCGCGTCCGCGCGCTCGTCCGCCGTCAGCGCCGCGGCGTTGGCCCGCGCGAGTTTCAAGGACGCGGGGGTGGAAAGAACAGTGAGGAGCACGTACGCCACGAACGCGGTCGCCACGGAAAGCACGGCGCTCCACTCCGAGTTCGTAACGTACGACCCGAGGGAGGTTTGGAAACCGGCGAGGACGCTTCGCGCGGTGACCGCGCCCGCGCCGGCGTACGCGATTTCCGCAAACACGTTTTGCGCAAACGCACACGTCTCAGGCGCCATCCCGAGGAAAAACGCGGTGACCGCCCTCCAGTTAACCCCGTCGTCGTAGTGGTACGCCCCGCCCCTCGCCGACGTCTGCAGCGCGTCCCGGTCCACCACCCTGGCCCGCAAAACCCAGTAGTCCGCGATCACCACGCCGGCGGCGGGGGCCACGAAAAGCGACCCCGCCCCGAGACTCCACGCCGCGTACGTGGCGACGGTTTGCCACGGCAACACCGCGTACGCCGCAATTGCGGCGATTGCGGTGACAATCGCCGCGGCGGCGCGCGAGGATTTCAGGTTGAAACCGCGTTTCACGGCGTCCACCGGACCCACCAAACTCACCCCCGCGTTCGTCACAACGCACGCCAGGATCAGCAAGGGGTACCGCGCCACCGACTTGGCTTGGAACATGGAGCACGCGATGAGCGCGGCGACCGCGGCGAAGACAGGCAGCGCCACGGTAACGCCCAACGCCACGGACTTGGGCGACTGCATGCGCTGCGCGTAGTCGGGCATCATCGCCCCCAAGGTTATCCACGTCCCGCACACCATCAGCGCGTGTTTCCAGAGCTCGGGATCCAGCACTGGCGCGGCGGCGGCGGCGAAGCCGGTGAGGCCGCCGCCTGACGCCGCGCTGACGCCACTGAACGCCCGCGCGGTGATGGTCCACACCGTGGTCGCGTCGCCCGCGTTTACGGACCACGCGACGTACGCGGCGCCGGCGACGGCGGCGAGCCTGCCGAGCGCGCGTATTTTCTTCGCCTGGGACTTGATTCCGACGAAGAACAGCTGTATGCACCAGAAGAGGACGTACGCGGCGAAAGAGGCCCATGTCGGGAGCGCTGCGTCGAAAAAGAAGGCGTCCGAAATCGCACTCCACAGCTCTTTCGTAGCAAAGCCTCCCGCGAGCGTCGTGAGCGTCGTGAGCGCCGCGCCCAACACGGCGCGCGCTGAGGTCACAACGAGCGCCCCTTTCACCCCGAACGCGACCCTGGCCAAAGCGGGGAAGGAGAGCCGGTACGAAACCGCGGGGTTTGTGAGCGCCAGCAGGTATGGCGACGCGAGCAGCGTCCCGGCGGCGGTGGACGCCGCGACTTGCCACCACTTGAGCGGCGCTATTGTCAACAAACCCCACCGCGCGTACCCAATCGGTACGAGGAACGTCGCGACCGCGACGCCTAAACATACCCAGTACCACACCGCCTTGTCGTTCGACAACGTAACGGGGACTCGCGGAAGGGCCAGGTTTTTGTCCACCGGGTCACCGGAGGCGGACGTGTTGAACGTCGCGGTCATCGCGTCGGTACGGTCCTCGTCGTCCTGCCCGAAAAACGCATCCATCGTGGAAACCTTTCCGTTGAAACGTCGCGCGTGTGTGATCCATGTCGTGGTGCGTGCCTTACCGTCGTCCCCGTATTTGCCTCCAGGTGCGTTGAATGTTCCACGAGGCGCCGCGCGCGGGCGTGTTCGCCGCGACGACCCCGCTCGGAACGCGGAGAGCGCCGATCGAACCGCGCCGGGAACCAGAGACGCGACATTTGCCGTTTTGTGCGTTTCTCCTGTTTTCGTCCCGAACCCACGCCACGCGCGTACCCTCCCGCTCAGTCGGGCACCGAAACCGGGGCCGGAAACAACGCCACCGACCGTCGGTACGCGACGCGGCGCCGCGCGAGTTTGAGTGTGTCGTACCCCGAATCGGGGTGCGCCGAAAATCGACGGCGTCGACGCCGACGCCATGATGGCCATGCAAGCGCTGTCGCCTGTTTGGTGGGGAAGCGGGTGGGTGGGGGGTCAGAATGATGTGCCTAGCCGCGCATTCGCGGTGTGACAGTCACGACACGCGCGGTGTGTCGGGCGATGGACGTGCCGAATGCAAGGACGCGCGCGGGTTGGAAATCAACACGATTGATTGTTCGATGATTCCGCAATCACTGCAGTCGTTCGATCGTGTCCCCGTGGCTTTTTCCGGCGGCGCGCGTGCGTCAAGTTGGCCGCAATCGTGGTTTCAGAGTGCGTGTTGTCCTCACACCCCGTGATCCGAACTTCCGCGATCGCGTTGGCGGATCCAGTACCCACGCCTCGCACTCTTGTCGTTTTTGAAAACGAAGATGTAATCATGCATTCACGCACCTCTGAAACGACGGCCGAAGCGCCTACTCGATCGTCACGAGGGCCGGGTCCACCGCCACTAGGTGCGCTCCCGTAACCGCCCCTACACCGATTCCCACAAATGCGGGTGCTCCTTTCGAACACGACCGCGGCACGAACACGCGCCGTACGCAATTGCGGAAGGGTGGATCGCGCGCCGTCCTTACGTTTCAAAGAATCCTTGGACCCAACAGAACAGAAGCCAACGTCTTGCAGCAGCAGCGAGTAAACGGGCAGTATAATCATTTTCTGCGTTATTTTCCACTCTGTCATCGCGACCGTCTGAGCCTCTCATATCGGCAGACTTGTTCCCATGCAAACTCGAATGACGAAAACTGAGAGGCATCCCCCCTGCACCTCTGCAAAACAACTCAGCCCCGAAGTTTGTGGACAAAGAGCCGACGATTTCCCTCTTCATCTCGCGGCGCACCCACCACTTGAGCACACGATGTCCCCCGCGTCTCTACTTTCGACGCCCATCGCCTGTCCCGTCGCGCGGAAGGCTCATGTACGTTTCGCGATCACGCGGAACCTCGAGTCATGACTCGTGACTCGCCTGTGGACGGACGTCCGATCCCCGCATGGAAGGGGCGCCGGGCGCACTTTTTGCGGTCGGCCATCGCGCGTCCCGTCATCCCCGTTCCATTTTCCGCCCTGTGGACGGTCAGTCGGCTCGCTGTCACAAACCACTCACGCACACCTGTTTCGGCCGTGCCGAGTATCGCAAGGAGTATGGAACGCTGACGCTGTGTCCCCCATCCCATCCGTCGCGCTCGGCGAACTCGAAAAAATCCCACACGCCCATCATGACTTCAATTTCAACCGCAGGTTCGACGCTGCGCGCGTTCGTTACCCGTGGTTCGCGCCGCCGCGAAGCCCGGGTTGGATGGCGTGCCGTACATCGCCACGAACGTGTTCATCGTGCCTGACAAAAACCCCGAGACGGTGAAACGGTTCGTGACCGAGATCGAGACAAGAGAGAAGCTTATGAAAACGCTGGAGGGGTACACCAGCAGCGCCCTGACCGGCGGCTCCGCGGCTGGTGAGTTTTCATTCACGCAGGAGTGGACCACGAAACAGGCGTACGAGGAGTACATGAACCACCCGCAGCGACGCAGAAGCCACATGGCGGCGGGGGTGTGGCAATACATGCCGAAGGATAAGTGGTCAGTGCCTGAAAACTTTACGCCCATCTTGCCCGCGACGAAATAATTAGCCGTCGGGATGAATTTATCATATTTGTGAAGATGAGAACGAGAAGAGAAGGCCGAGCGGGGCTCACCACGAGTTGGTATTGACCCAGGTCCAGACGAGAGAGGCGTGGATGTTCGTGTAACACGGTTCAGGTTGCGTTTGAATCCGCGCGCGTCCGTTTTTGCGAATTCGTATTTTTTTACAAATCATCTTCGCCCTTCATCTTTTTGCTGAACTCGTCGTTTCTCTGACGAGATTAGAAATCTGCCCCAGCGTGTCACAACCGCGAACGCGCTCGGTGTGTCACGAGTGGATCCCTCGGAGTGTGAGGTATTTCACTGCACATCCCGACGCGTATCGAGTTCGTGTGCGGGTGACCGTCGGGACGTCGTTGTCTCTGTGTTGGTTGGTCCTGTGGAACCCTCTTGATTGATTTTTCGGTCGTCGCGTCACCCCTGCGATCGATCGTGGTCCCCGGTGTCACTCCGTGCGCTCGTGGGACCGGTGTTTGCACCCCCCGCGACTCGCGATGCCGCTGCTCGCGAGCGCGCCAGTCGCCGCGATCGCGCCCGGCGCCAAACACACGCCGTGTGGTGCGCGACGCACACGGTTTTCACCAGGCACCAGCCATGGCGGTCTTGTCCCTCCCCAAAAGAGAGCCGCGACGGTTAAACCGTCCGCCGCTGGATCTGACCACGAGCCCAACGCTACTTGGGACGAGGAGTCGCAAGCCACGGGTTTAAGCGCGCAGATTCGGACCACGAACACGTTGCGCGAAGCCCTGAGCGCGAACCTGTTCGACGTGGACGTGAGTTTGGTGGACGCTGACGTGGTGTACACGTCGCAGGTGCACTCCGCGCGGGGGAAAAAACTCTACGCCGAGCTGATGCGGGAGTGGAAACCGCTGGTGAAACGGAACCTGCAGAGCTTCACGTACGACTGCGAAAGGGCTTTTTGCCCCGAACCCGGCGTTTTGTTAGTGCGGTGGCGCGCGGAGTGGGACGGCGCCTTCAACGCGGACGCGGCGATGGTCGAGTTCATCGAGACGAACTTCCCCGAGTACGACGACGTGGAGCTGGGGCGGCTGAAGCGGGACGTGGAAGGTACGGACCGCAAGTTTTCGGGCGACAGGGAGTACGACGTGCGCGGAATCACCACGGTGCGCGTGAATCAGCAAGGCAAGGTGGTGATGCACAGCGACAGGATCGTGGAGAAGGGTGAGTTTCTGCCGCCGGTGGAGGTTTCGGAGGTTTGGGACGACGCGAGCGACGACGCGGCGCGGAAAGAGGAGGACGAGAAGGACGAAATCGCTGCGCGGGACGAGTTCGCCACCACGGTTTTTTACAACGCCCTGAAACCCCCCGGGGTTTCCGCGGCGAAGTGGTTCTTCGACGTGCTCCTCGAGCTGGAGTGGCAGTACTTCAGGAAACAGGTCGGGGACGACACCGGCGTGATCGGGTCGAAGGACGAGTTCGTCAACACCATAATCACGTTGCTGATCACCGTGGTGGTGTTACCGAGCGCCATAATCACCTGGGCCGTGTTAACGTCCCTCACCACGCCAGGAGGCTTACTAGGCCCGGGAGGGGACGAGTACGACCAGTTGATCACGCGGGCGGACGCGCAGGACCGGGCGACGGCGGTGCGGAACGGCGAACCCAAAACGCCACCCGAGGGGGTCACGGTTCCGGCCCTGGACGCCGATCTGCTGCGCAGCTTGTGGGGCGCCAAAATCGGGCTCTAGCGGTGTGATGTGATTGGGTCACAGACTGACGTCGATAATAGATAGTCACTCATCACAGGCTAGGTCAAGTCGACTTCCTTAGCTCATTGTCGAAGGAGAAAACAAAACAAATACTTACAATACTTGGACCACCTTTCGAAACCACATCTAGATACTCTTCATTGCCCCATCAGCCCGTTCTGGAAGTCCTTGTTGGCTTTTAAGATCTCCTCCTGCGTGTTCATCACGAACGGCCCGCGCGCCGCGATTGGTTCGTCGATGGGTTCGCCCGCCAACACCAAAACTTCCGTGTTTTCCTCCGTCACGCTGAGACGCAACACGTTCCCCCCGATGTGCATCAGCGCCACGCCTTGTTGCTCCACCTGTTTCTGCGTCTCGCCAACCTTGATACCGCCTCTGCGCACGAACACCATCGTGTTGTGTCCTTCCGGGATGGGTATGTCGAACAGCACGTCTTTGGCCGCTACGCGCACGTCCAACAACTCAACCGGCGTGTGCGTCGATGCCGCGCCTTGCACGCCGTACGTCGCCTCGTCGCCCGCGATGACCCTGATTGTGTTTTGTTTAGCATCGACCTTGGCAGCGTCGCGTTCGTTCGTGACTTTCAGCGGAGTGACGGGGATGTCTTTCCCGATGATTGGCTGGTACTTCGGCGCGTCCATCTTGTGTTTTGCGGGCAGGTTAAGCCACAGCTGCGCCATTTCGAAAGTCCCGCCGGTTTGCTGAAACTCCGTGCTGTGGAACTCCTCGTGGATAATACCCCGGCCCGCGGTCATCCACTGCACGTCACCAGGCCCGATCACGTCACGGTTGCCGCACGAATCCCCGTGCTCCACTTCGCCCGAAAACGCGATCGTGATGGTTTCGAAACCGCGGTGGGGGTGTTGCCCCACCCCTCTTCGTTCGTACGACGGCGTGAACTCCTTAGGCGCGGCGTAGTCGAACATTAACCAAGGCGACATCTCTTTCGTGAACGCCCTGTTGTGGAACACCGGGAAGACGTGGAACGCGTTGCCCACCCAGTGCCTCGGCGGCGCGCGTAGGATCTGATGATGATGGATGCGAGACGTGCGTTGGGAGACCAACGGCGTGGTGTGCGTTGGGAGAACGACGGTCAGGGCGATTTATTTGGAAACGTGTCAGGGACGATGCGTAAGCGGGCGTCCCGGTCCCGGTCCAGGTCCCGGTATAGGTCCTCTCGCGCGCGCCAACTTGGTGTGGGATGCCTCGGAACGCGCGCGATGGGCGGCGGCGGCGGCCCGAATCACACGACTGTTTACGCATACACCAGACGCACCTCGCGAATCTCCTTGCATTTCTGAGCAGCAGCCATTGTTGATGTTGAGTTTGCCGGGGTGGCGATGCAGTAAGTACCGGTACGAAGGACGCGACTCGAGGCAGGCGCGCGAGCGGTGGGGCGAACAACAGGCAGAGGCGGGCGTCGGGAAAGCGCCGCGAACATAGACAAGGCGCGCGGAGGAGTGGGGAAGGACACGAAGAAGCAGGATGCTTTCGGGAAACTTCGGGTGACGCGCTTTTCGCGAAACGTGAATTTGCATCGCGTGATGAAAATGCGCAGGATGTTGATCGGTAAATTCCAAAGGTAAAGTGAAATTTAAAAGCGACGTGATTTTGGGACTTCAAAGTCGGCATACTTTCAAGCTTTCTCCTTTCAAATGTGCTTTGCAAAAAAAAACCTTCTCGCGATCGCTGCGAAAACCGTCGCGCTGCCCACCGACCCACCCTTTCTGTACCGCACAACAGCTGTGTCGTACGACTTCGGTGCGTGCCAAACCTCGTTCACCGCGATACGCGTCGTCCGCGTGTGCGACTCCACACACGCGAGACTCGCCGCGTTCGGCCGACGCCGTCGTCGGCCGGCGATGCGTTTGTTTTCCGCGATGGCGTCCGTCGCGTTAGGGTTTTTCACGCCATGCCGGGGATGGCGCGCCGTGTCGGGACACGACGACGACAAAGTCATCGACGCGCTCGACGCGTTCGCAACCTCCGCATGTCACATCGTGCCCGTCCGGGTCGCGTGCGGCAATTCGTGTGGCTCGCGTCACCCGTCGTCGCGCGACTCCGAAGACATCGCGGCGAAAACGCTGCCGCCCGCAGAGGGGGTTCACCCATCATAGTTGATTTCGCTCTCGATTCGCGCCTAACCTCCTCCTTCCCCTTCCCCCCACCACAGATTAACATGGCGGGTCAAATGTCTCAGCGCGAAGCCGACATCCAGATGATGCTCGCCGCCGGGTGCCACCTCGGCACGAAGAACTGCGATTTCCAGATGGAGCGGTACGTGCACAAGCGCAGGAGCGATGGGATCTACATCATCAACCTCGGTAAGACCTGGGACAAGCTGATGCTCGCCGCGCGCATGCTGGTTGCGGTGGAGAATCCCAACGACGTGGTGTGCCAGTCCGCCAGGCCGTACGGCCAACGCGCGGTGCTGAAGTTCGCGCAGTACACCGGCGCCAAGGCCATCGCCGGCCGCCACACCCCCGGGACGTACACCAACCAGATCATCGAGGGTTTCCTCGAGCCGCGCGTGCTTGTGCTGACCGACCCCAGGACGGACCACCAGCCCATCTCGGAGACCGCGTACGTCAACATCCCCACCATCGCGTTCTGCGACACGGACTCCCCCCTGAAGCTGGTGGACGTCGCCATCCCGGCGAACAACAAAGCGAAGCACTCCATCGGCTGCCTGTACTACATCCTGGCGCGCATGGTGCTGCAGATGCGCGGTACGATCTCCGCGCAGAACCCGTGGGACGTCATGGTGGATCTGTTCTTCTACCGCGACCCGGAGGAGCTTGAGGACAAGCCCGCTGAGGAAGCCGCCGCGGTGGTCGGGGACACCAGCGCCGGGTACGACGCCACCGGCGGGTTCGGCGCCGGCGCCGCGGCGGATGCGCCGTGGGACGAAGCCGCCGGCGCGCCCTCCGCCATGGGCGGATTCGGCGGTGCCGTCCCGGTCGCGGGACAGTGGAATGAAGCCCCCGCGCCCGCGGGATGGGACGCCGCAGCCGCGCCCGTGGACGCCAGCGGGTTCGGGAGCGGGTTCGACGTCGCGCCGGGTGGGTACTAACGCGCGCGAGCGAGAGAGATCGATTCGTCGCGGCGACGCACCGCGTGTTTAGCTCGAGGCGAACAATTGGGTGTCATGATATCTAAGTCGTGATTCTATTACATTTTCGACCCGAGCAACCCGTCTCTCGCGTCGCCCGGAAGTCATCCCACGCGCCGTATCCCTCATTTGCGTCCGTCGCGTCCGGCCGCCCACTTTGCGGTTCTTGCTTTTTTTTAAGGAAAGGTTTTGAGTTATTATTTATCGCGTCCCCGCCCCGCTCGCCGTCACCCCAAAACTCAGTACCCGAACGCGTTGTTCGTCGCCCTCACCGCGTATTGCACGTTCTGTTCGAAAAGCTCGCACCGAATGGGCATTTCCAGCTCGTAAAACGGGTTTTTCATCACGTAATCGCAGTACAAGTCGTACACCGCGTGCAGCAGGTTTGCGAGGCCGGGTGTTTTCGGGGATGCGGTGACGAAGAACTTCGTGCCGGTTACGGTCTGGACGCACCGCAAGTCAAAATTTTGGGTTTCCAACAGCTCGATACCCAAGCACCCCTCCACAGGTGACAGCTGCGCGCTGATGGCGTGTAACGAGTGCCAAATAGACGCCAGCCGAAGCGTCTCGTTCGTGTCAATGGCCGGCACGTCCGCATAAGATTTCTGGTACACCAGCCCGCCCGACTTGTTGATGACCCAGATCGAATGCACACCGGGAGGCACCGCGGTGGACATGTCGTGCCACCGCGGGCAGACGCGCGTGGACGACCCGCGAAGTCGCCCCGCGGGGAAGTCTGGCGCCGTCACGCGCGGCCGAACACTGAGAGGCGTAGTGCCCAAAAGCCCAAAACATGGGTACATGCACATGCGGGGTGACCTGCAGTAGATTTTTTTAGAGAAAGGTCTTGAGTTTTTTTCGTGCTTTTCGCGCCCTGTCGCCCGCCCTTCGTGCGCGACGGTTGCGTGATCAGAGAGGCGACACCTCCGCCACAACTCTCCGCACGCAATCAAAATGGCTGCTCTCGCGAACATGAACGCCGTGACGCTCGGCTCCCGCGTCGCCGGCCGCAACGTCGCGGCCCGCAGCTCCTCCGTCGCGGCCCGCCCCGCTCGCGCCACCGTCGTGGTCCGCGCCGCCGCGACCACCGAACGCAAGTTCAACTTCTCCGCGGGCCCCGCGTGCCTTCCCCTGGATGTGCTGGAGGAGATGAAGGAGGACCTGGTGAACTACAAGTGCGTTTATTTTCACCCCCGCATGCGCGTACGTGTCGCGCGATGCGCGCTTCGTGACCGTCGTGATGAACACCGCGAAAGGAGCGCGCGTCAGTCGCGGAGAGGGGAAGCGCCTCCCGGATCGACTTTTCGGCCGCGATGCGCTCGTTCATGGTTTGCGCGGTCCCATCGATCACGCGCAGTCCGCGCCTACCCGGGGGATGTTCAGTCTTCCCGGGGCAATCGGGTCATCAATCGAACCTCCACTGACGTGTGTCGTCCCCATCCCACCCACCACCCACCACCCATTACCACCCAGGGGCACCGGCATGTCCGTGATGGAGATGTCCCACCGCGGCAAGGATTTCATGAAGATCGCGAGCGAGGCGGAGGCTGATTTCAGGGAACTGGTGGGGATCCCGGATAACTACAAAGTGCTTTTTCTGCAAGGCGGCGCGTCGTCGCAGTTCGCCGCGATTCCCATGAACCTGGCGCCCGAGGGCGGGGTGGCGGATTTCATCGTCACCGGTGCTTGGGGCAAGAAAGCCCTGGAGGAAGCTGGGAAGTACATGGACACGAACGTGGTGGCGACGAGCAAGGCTTCCAACTTCAGCACCATCCCCCCCGTGTCGGAGTGGAAGCTCACCCCTGGCGCGAAGTTCGTGCACATCTGCAGCAACGAAACCATCGGAGGCGTGGAGTTCAAGGACATCCCGGACACCGGCGACGTCCCCCTCGTCGCGGACATGTCCTCCAACTACCTTTCAAAACCGATCGACGTCAAGCGGTACGGTGTCATTTACGGCGGCGTGCAGAAGGTACGCGTTGAGTTTCCCAAATTATAGACGACTTGTTTTACCTCTAACGCGCCTGTGACTGTGGAGGCCCGATTACGGTGACTGTTGACCAGGCCATCGTTTAATACACATACCGATTACCACGACTGCTGTCCACACATCGTCCAATACACGCCCAACAAATGGACTGACACTTTTCGTTCGCGAAACGCAAAAGAACATCGGCCCCGCCGGGATGGCCATCGTCATCGTCCGCGACGATTTGATTGGCAAAACCAACCCCAACTGCCCCACCATGTTCGACTACCAGCTCATGGCGGACAACGAGTCCATGTACAACACCCCGCCGTGCTACACCATGTACGCCAGCGGGTTGGTTTTCAAAAAGCTCCTGAAGATGGGCGGCTTGGAAGCCGTGGAGAAGCTGAACCAGGCCAAGGCAAAACTTCTGTACGACGCCATCGACGGCAGCGACGGGTACTACGTCAGCCCGGTGCAACCGGAGTACCGCTCGCTCATGAACGTCCCGTTCACGCTTTCAGGCGGCGAGGACTTGGAAAAGAAGTTCCTCAAGGAAGCGGACGCGCTTGGTTTGGAGTCCTTGAAGGGGCACCGCTCCGTGGGGGGCGCGCGCGCGTCCATCTACAACGCCATGCCCGTGGAAGGCGTCCAGACCCTCGTGGACTTCATGGCCGAGTTCAAGGCGAAGAACTAAAACAACTGGGACGACAACGGAGGCGGATAGTTTTGCATTGTATTATTGATTCTGATCAAGTTGGATTGAATCACGCCCGCGAATGAGTACCGTCCTTCCCTCTTTCCCTCAATACCGTCCTCGTCTCGTTTTCATCGTCTCCACCACGGCTCGCCCGCGTGCCACGTCCGGCCGTCCGTCTCGTGCGTCTCGCTCCCGGAGAGAGGTTCCGAAGCAAACGAAACCTCCACGCGCATCGAAGCGCTTTGAAGACACAAAAAGTCGCCGTCGTCCAAAACCCGCGGAGGCTGGACGGGTTGGCGGCCGTTTTTCTGTTCGTCGAGGCGTCTCGAGTCGCCTTCGTCGTCATGTTTAGATGACTCAAGACTTCTGGAATCACAATCGCCTTCGTCTTCATTTATACTCGACGCAAGGCTGCTCCCGCCGTAAAGCACGTCCCCGAGCAACGGCGCGCCTACCTGTGCGAATTGCGCTCGGATCTGGTGCGTGCGCCCCGTGATGAGCTCCACGCGGGATTCGTAAAGTTTCGCGTCGCGCGGCGCCGCGTCGCGAACGGCGGGGACGAGCGTTTCTTCGCAAAGCGACTCCACGCGCGTCACGATAAGCACGCACCGTTTCCGGCCGTTGCCATCCGTTCCCTCGAGCTCTTGTAAATTTCCAGACCACGGTGCTTGGTTTTCGGCTGGAGGGAACATGCAGTGCCTGCGCGGTCCGGACACGCCGGCGCCCAACTCTTCGGGCGCCGTCCAGTGCTCCATGATTCCGAGTTTTGGTTTTGTGCACGTCACGCACCGGTAGGTTTTGTGCACCCGCCTCGTGCGCAGGGCTTCGTGGAAGTGCTTGGCGAATCCCGTGTTTCCCCTCGCGAACATCAGTATCCCCGAGGTGAACACATCCAGGCGATGCAACACCTTCAGGGGCGAGCCGTTTGTCCACGACTGGGCTTTGTGGGTTTCGTTACTCGTATTTTCTGTTTCGGGCGTTTCAATCAGCGCGCGCGCGACTTGAAACGCCGCGCACTCCACCGCGTTGTCCACGGTTGGGTTGACACTGAACCCCGGGGGTTTGTCCACCACCACCCAATCCGTCCCTTGACCAAGGACACGTGATCGCCAGTCGATTGAATTTGTCTCGGGTCCGCGTTTCGGATGCACGTGCACTCGGAGGTAGGATCCTTTTTCGCAAAACAAGTTTTCATCGGTAACTCGTTTTGGCCGCAACTCGCGCCTCACCCCAATCAGGTCCCGCGGGGGGGGTTTCTCCGCGTAATACACCGCACCGATCGCGACGAGCTGCGAAACCGAGGTTTCGTCAACCCTGGGCTCGCCGGCGATGAGTTTAGGCAACATCTGCAGAAGCGAACCCGCGGTTTCAGGGATGACGTGCTGCACTCTTGGAGGGAGCTTTTTCGTGGGATGCAAACGCAACGGCGGGGTGGTTTCCGACGATGCCGCCGCGGACGACGACGCGTGTAACCGCCATGCCGTAGACGCAGCTCGTCCCACCGCAACGCTCGGCGGGCGGACGCACCGCAGAGACGCGGTCGCCATTTGGCGACCGAAACGCGCGACCGGCGAAGTGAGACGACGTTCGATGCGACGAAGACACACCACAATATGTTGGTTGCACTCGTCAAAAGAATACAAACACCAAATCCGCTACTACGACTACACACTGCAACTTACCCGCCCTGAAGGACATCAATACACGCTCAACAGCGCGAACAGCGAGTACACCAGCACACACGGAAACGCCACGACGTATTTCTTCCCCTCGCTGTGCGGTAGCGACCGCATGAACTGCGTGGTGGCTTTCGAGGCGCACCACGTGATCGTCGTCGCCGTGATCAGCCGGGTGACTATCCCGGCTGGCAAAAACAGAGCGAGCACGGCTAACAGCACCATGGGTAACATGCAGTACCCCAGAATACTTCCGCAGCGGTACAGCTGTACCCCCTCTCCTCGCTCGCCACACGCGAGCTGGTTGATGAGCCAGTACATCGCGATCGTGGATAAAGAGGTCCACCCGAGGATGTAACCGAAGTGCAGGCGCCCGCGCATCAGGTGCGCGGCGCCCATTAAGAGCGCGAAGAGTAACGGCCCTGAGATTGTAAAAATAAATGTCAGTCCCGTATGGGCAATCAGTCGGCGGAATGTGGTTAATGGGAAAGGCCCTTACCGGCGACGTCGTCGTCGCCCGCTTGCTCGACGGGCGCAGCGCGCGTGGGGTTCAGCATGGCGTACGTGCGCCGTATGATCTGCCCGGGGTCGATGCCGAGCTCTTCAAGTAAAGGGGGCTCATCTTCTATTGAGGAACCGGGGCCGCCGAAAGAAGCGCCCGGCGCGGCGGAGAAGGTTCCGCCGCCCCAGCCGGGCCCGCTCGGTTGTTGCGTCTGCGCCGGCGCCGCCCACCCGGCGCCCGACCCTTGCTGTTGTTGTTGTTGCTGTCCCCCCCCGTACGCGGAGTAGTTGGGGTAACTAGAGCTGGCGCTCCCGAAACTCATGAACTCCAGGCCGCCCTGGGGGTTCTGTGGTGAGGGCATTTCGAGTGGGGTCAGCGGAGTTGTTTTTAGGACGCCGCTGCGCGAAGTGTCCGAAAAGCAGAGAGCTTTCCAAGGATGGAAGAGAATGGATCTCGCTCGTTGGTTGGGGCGTTGGCTTGGCCCATATCAAAAGCGGAGTCAAATGGCAGGGAACGGATATGAGTGTGACGTGTCACGCAAACCGCCCCTAAAAAACGGAGGTATCAAGAAACGAAACCTGCGGCGCGTACCTGCCCACCGCCCGCGGTGCCGTGCGGTTCGAAGCCTGACATCTGAGACGAAAGATGATGTTTTCAAGCGTGTTCGCGTCCTTCCGTCCGTCTACCTTCCGTCCGCCTGGGACCTCAAAGGGCTTCCGGTGTACACCACGACGGGTACGAACACGCGTCGGAAAGGCCGCGGCGCCGTTCCGCGCCTCACCGGTCGCGCAGCGCGACGTGGACTGCGCGGCAGGGGGAACGCGGCCCGATGTTGCGAGACGTTGAGAAAAAAGCAAAAGCTGCAGTTGGCCCAAAAAGCCAAAATTCGTGTTTTCTCTTTCCTTCATCCCTTTCGGCCTTTTCAGCGATCCCGCGCGCCAAGGCTCGGTCTTTCCGCCTCGCGTTAGACGCAGGACACACAAAGGCACTTTTAAGATGGTGCGTTTAGTCTCATAGCTCTGGTCGCCGTGACGCGCCGTCGTGCGCGTCGCGATGCGCGATTCGCGGAGTTGCGCCACCCCGCATCTCCGTCGCGTCACACCACGTTTTGGCCGCCTCGCGGGATTTGCGTGTTACCGCGCGGGTTTTACGACCGGTGCCGCGGCGGGTCCGGCGGCTGGGACCCCGAGTGCTGTCATCGCGTGGTGGCTGTGGATCTTCACGAGAAGGCCACGCGCGATGACGCGCGTTTGGACCGGTCGCGTTGCCGCCACGCCCCGTGCCCGTGGACACCCGACCATCGACAGTATTAGGGTCTGGCTTTTTATTTTACCCTTCACCACACCATTTGATCGATTGCTAACCTCCCCCCCCCGTCACCTTCCCCTAACAGCCGTCCCAAAAGACCTTCAAAACCAAGAAGATCCTGGGCAAGAAGCAAAAGCAGAACCGCCCCATTCCCCAGTGGATCCGCATGCGCACCGGTAACACCATCCGGTACAACTCCAAGCGCCGTCACTGGCGCCGCACCAAGCTCGGCATCTAATTGGTTTTTTGGATGCTGTGCTTTCGGGGAGGCGCGCGACTGCGCGCCTGGGTGAACTCGCGTTTGTCGAGGGACTGCGGAGGGAGACGAAATCTTAGCTAAGTGCGTCCACCGCGAGCTTGTGATACACGCAGATTTCACGTTTCACGAGGAGTACTCTCTCTATATAGCATCTCGACGTGCGCGCGCGCTCGCACAGATCGACGAAAAAAAGTGACTCCCGAAGATAACTCGTCGTTTTCTGTTTTTTTACATGTCTAGGCTACTTTTGCCTCTTTCCATTCTCACTGCACACCTGGAAATCGGCTTTTCGGATGCTTCGGCGGCGACGCGCCCATCTTCACGGGCAACGCCCGCACGTCCTCCTCTCCTTTGTGGTGCTCCTTGTCTTGCTGCGAAGGTTGGGGAACGATACGGATGGTGAGCGGGGATGGGAAGAGAAACGACGACCTCTTGGCGCGAGAAAAGACTTCGACGGATGACGCTTGCTTACCTGCTGCAGCGAGTAGTCTGCGGAATCGAAGTACTTTACATCCTGTTTGGAAAAGAAACAAGGTGGTACGGGTGGAGTGTGTCAGTGTTAATGGTCACACACCTCAGTGTCTTGGATAAACGTCGGCGGGTAACTCGCACGATGGATGGCGAATGGTTAACCACTGTTCCTCAAACACCTTCTCATTGTTACTCTCTCCTACCTTGTGGATGAGTTTCTTCTTGGGTTTCAAGTCCCCGTATTTGTCCCGGAGCTTCTCTTCTTGTTGTCGCATGATCTCCTCGGGCGAAGGCTGCGTGTTTGGAGGTTCGGACGCGAGCGAGGAAGGGTCAGCCAAGAGGAAGGCACGAAGGAATCGCGGGGTGCCGCGCCCGAAAAGAAAAGGAACATTGGAGCTGAGGTCGGGCGTACCTCCGGATCCATGGTTTCTGTGGGGTCGGTCGAAATACACGGAGGCTAGGAGGTGGTGGTGGTGTGGTTTGTTTGTGAGGGAAGGGGCGGGCCAGCACCGCGCGTCGTCGTTGTGGGGGGAGAGGCACGAGAATGCTGACGAAGGAAGTATTATGGGTAAAGAAGGGGTTTGTCAAAAACAGCATTTCTGCATGTATATATAGCTTCTGAATTCTTCCTTGGCGCCAAAAATCAGCCCCACACTAAGTGAAAGCCAAACAAGGTCCTTTGGCGTAGTGGATATCGCGTCGCTCTCCGGACCACAGGGCAACTGCCTAGGAGTTAAGCGAAGGTCCAGGGTTCGACTCCCTGAAGGATCAGAATCTTTTTGCTCTTTCTAACAAGTCTACTCAGGTCAAACAGCGCCCGGGAGGCTCCTGGGTGCCTCCGTGGTGCACACGGAGATGCTTTTCATTCTTTTTTGGAAAAACGAGGACGACATTACGGCGAAGATTGTACACACACAAGCTTCAAGCGAGAGAGAGGAGGCGCATATATCAAGCGACCAGGATCAAAGGAGCGGTGAGGTGCATCCAATGCGCCGATCCAGGCAGAGTAAGAGGAAATTCAAGAAACCTTGTTCCTGCATGACAATGGAGGAAGGTAGAAAAAAAATCCCTTTTTCGCCGGTTCGATTCGCCGAGGTTTTCAACTTTCGTAACTACCGAGACCGGATGCCACAACTACGACGCGCACATCACACGCTTCACATGGCCTCCGACGCGGCGCACACCGCCATGACTGCCGCTTTCGGTGGCATCACGATCGCCACTACTCCCGCGATCCCTACCGACGCGCAAGAAGCCATTACCGGCCTCCCCGACCACCTCGTGGTCACTCACGTTCTCAGGTCTGAGTATTTCGACGACCCCGCAGATCTCGCACGGCTCCCAGCGGTGAGCCGTGGGATGCGCGACGCGGTGGCTGCTACGGGGCTTCAAATTGAGGAGCTTGACGAGGACGAAGCCGTAAATCTCGGGTGTTTAAGCGCGCTGCAGCGCCGGCAACGGCAAGGTCGCCTGTCGCGTCAAGAATACCTTTGTCAGGCAGCGGCGAGGAGCGGACAGCTCGAAGAGTTGAAGGCGTTGCGCGAGAACGGCACACCGTGGGGTATTTCGACGTGTTGGGCGGCGGCGATGGGCGGGCGCCTCGATGTACTGCAGTGGGCGCATGTGAACGACTGCCCGTGGAACGAGGAGACGTGTGCGGCCGCGGCGGTTGGCGGACATCTCAAGGTGCTGCAGTGGGCGCGCGCGAACGACTGCCCGTGGAACGAGAATACGTGCCATGACGCTGCGATGGGCGGGCACATCGAGGTGCTACTGTGGGCGTGCGCGAACGGCTGCCCGTGTGACAAGAAAGAGTTGCACATCGCAGCTCAAGAAGGCCATGAGGCGATGGTGCGGGCGCTGATCGAGGCGGGCGCGGACATTAACAAGGCAAAAGATAACGGCGCGACACTGCTGTGCATCGCCGCTTCTGAGGGCCATGAGTCGGTAATGCAGGTGCTGATCGAGTTGGGTGCGGATACCAGCAAGGCGATGGATGGCGGCGCGACGCCGTTGTTCATCGCCACTCAAAACGGCCACGAGACGGTAATGCAGGTGCTGATCGAGTTGGGTGCGGACGTCAACAAGGCGATAGATGGCGGCGCGACGCCGTTGTTCGTGGCCGCTCAAAACGGCCACGAGACGATGGTGCGGGCGCTGATCGAAGCAGGCGCAGACGTCAACCCGGCAAAGAATATCCTCGTCACGCCGCTGTTAATGGCCGCTCAAAAGGGCCACGAGGCGGTGGTGCGGGCGCTGATCGAGGCGAAGCGGACATCAACCAGGCAGCGGATAACGGCACGACGCCGCTGTGCATCGCCTCTCAAAAGGGCCACGAGGTGGTAGTGCGCGCGCTGCTCGAGGCGAAGCGGACGCCAACAAGGCGAATGATATTGGCATGACGCCGCTGTACTTCGCCGCACAAAGCGGCCACGAGGCGGTCGTGCGGGCGCTGCTCGAGGCGGGCACGGACGTCAACAAGGCGGTTGATAAAGGCGGGACGGCGCTGTACATCACAGCTCAAGAGGGCCACGAGACAATAGTGCGGGAGCTTATCGAGGCAGGCGCGGACATCAACAAGGCGAGGGATAACGGCATGACGCCGCTGTACGCCCCCGCTCAAGATGGCCACGAGACGATAGTGCGGGCGCTGATCGAGGCGGGCGCCGACGTCATCCAGGCGAAGGGTGACGACGCGACGCCGCTGTTAATGGCCGCTCAAAGGGGCCACGACACGATGGTGCGGGCGCTGATTGTTGCTGGTGCGGATCTCAATAAGACAAAAGATGACGGCGTGACGCCACTGATCTTGGCCGCTCACCAGGGCCACGAGACTGTGGTGCGTGTACTGATTGAGTTGGGCGCGGACGTCAACAAAGCAACGGATAACGGCTGGACACCGCTTTCTATCGTCTCCGCTCATTATGGCAAAGAGGCGATTGTTCAGATTCTCAAGGCTGCAGGCGCGGTGTGACGGAAACGGAAACGACGGAAACGGCGCGACGCGCACGTGCAGCAAGAGCGAGTAGAGACACAAGGGTTGCAACAAAAGAGTTCCACTTTTCGTCTTCATTTTCCACGTCACCCTCCCTGTAACGCTTTTCTCGGAAGCCTCGACGCACAACGACGCGCACACGACACGCTCCACAGCCTTCACGATGCCCTCTAACCCAGCCGCATGCGCTACCAAGCGTAAGCGAACGACCGATCCGCACGAGTCCTCCCCGCAAGATGTGATCCCCGGCCTTCTCGACGACATCGTCGTCACGCACGTTCTGAGATCTGAGTATTTCGACGATCCCGTAGATCTGGCACGGCTCCGACGGGTGAGCCGCGCGATGCGCGACGCGGTGACAGCGACGGGGCTTCGATTTAAAAAGATGGAAGTGAATGAAGCAGTGGAGCTTGGGTGCTTAAGCGTCTTGAAGCGCCTGCAACGGGAAGGTCGCCTGTCGTGCCAGGAATACCTTTGTCAGGCAGCGGCGGGGAGCGGACAGCTCGAAGAGTTGAAGACGTTGCGCGCGGCGAGGCGATAGTGCGGGCGCTGATCGAGTTGAGTGCGGACGTCAACAAGGCAATGGATACTGGCGAGACACCGCTGGTTTTCGCTGCTCAAAAGGGCCACGAGGCGGTGGCACGTTTGCTGATCGAGGCGGGCGCGGACATCATCAAGGCGGAGGATGGCGATGGAACAAGGCGGAGGAACACGCCGCTGCACGTTGCTGCCCGTGAGGGACACGAGGCGGTGGCACGTTTGCTGATTGAGACGGACCCGGACAACATCGACAACGAGAATGATTACGACGAGACGCCACTGTGCATAGCCGCTCAAAAGGGACACTATACGTTGGTGCAGCTGCTTGTCAAGGCACGCGCGTATGTCAACTGTACGGATCGTGACGGCTGGGCGATTCTATCCACTGTAGCTTCAGATGGTCACGAGACGATAGCGCGGGCGCTGATGGAGGCGGGCGCTGATGGAGGCGGGCGCCGACGTCAACGATAGGGTTGATGACAACTATACAGCACTGTGGTTCGCCGCTGAAAGCGGTCACGAGGCGGTTGTGCGGATGCTGATCAAGGCGGGCGCGCGCGTCAACGACGCCTTGACGCCGCTGCACGTCGCCGCTGCAAAGGGCCACCTGGCGGTGGTGCGGGCGCTGATCGAGTTGGGCGCGGACATCAACAAGTGTGGTTACCATGACCGCGGAACGCCGCTGTTTCATGCCGCTGAAAACGGCCACGAGGCAGCGGTTTGGCGCTAATCGAGGCGGGCGCGGATGTCAACAAGGCGGATAGTGACGGCGCGCCGCTTGCCATTGCCGTTCAAAACGGCCACGAGACGATTGTTAAGATTCTCAAGGATCAAGGCGCGGCGTGACGGAAACGGAAACGATGGAACCGGCGCGACGCGCACGTGCAGTGAGAGCGAGTAAAGACACAGGGTTGCAACAACTTCTTCCAGACTTCCACATTTCCGATTTCGTTTCCCCGAGACCGCGACCACGTTCGATGCAGCGCGTTCCCGTCGTGTTCCAAGCGAGACCGCGACGCTTTTGAAACATCTCCTCCGAACCCGACTACGACGCGCGGAAAGCGCCGACGGCACTTTCTTCGTGAAATCTGAGATGAGGACCGGCCTTCCGCCTCCTCCCTCTTGTCACTTCTTTCGGCATGGCAGACGCGCCGACCGCGCCTGAGGTGACCCTGCACACCTCCGTGGGCCCCATCACCGTGGAGTTGTACTACAAGCACGCCCCGAAGGCGTGCCACAACTTCTTCCAGCTCGCCGCAAGAGGGTATTACGACAATGTTCCGTTTCACCGGGTGATTGGGGACTTCATGATCCAGGGCGGGGATCCGACTGGCACGGGGCGGGGGGGCGCTTCTGTTTTCGGGGGCAAGTTCGCCGATGAAATCACGAGGGAGCTGAAGCACACCGGGGCCGGTGTGCTTTCCATGGCCAACAGTGGGCCGAACACCAACGGCAGCCAGTTCTTCATCACCCTCGCGCCGACGCCTTGGCTGGATGGGAAGCACACCATTTTCGGCCGCGTGTCGCGGCACATGGGGAACGTCGCCAAGCTGGGCAGCGTTCGGGTGGATAAAAACGACAAGCCGGTGGATGCGAACATTAAAATACACAACTGTTCGGTGGAGGCGCATGGAATCGAGTGGGAGTGTTAGAGGGAGGGGGTTGGGAGAACGGGCGGTTCACTTTGTGTACATCGATCGAATTCAGGTTTCAAGAATTTGTGTTCCTAACCGTACGACATCATCACGTCAAGTCGTCCTCCGCCTCCTGTTCTTCCGGCGCCAAAACAGGCACCGCGGCGATTCCCCCGGTGCCGCCCATTGCAACGCTGATCCGTGCCAAGTCGTGCTTCGCCAGCGGCAGTTTCTTCGCGGCGCGCGCGAAGGGCGCTTCCAGGAACGCAAGCTCTTGGGATTTGGCGCACACGTTTTGAATAGCGGCGGCGTCCGCGGCGTCCCGGTACGAATCAAGAAGCGCGTACGCCACTCTTTGTTCCTCGCTCCCTTCGAACGCGGGAATTGCACACACGTCAGTGTACGTCGCCTGTGCGCCAACCCCGTCGCCGTCGTAAAGCAGCGCCACGATCGCGCTGAGGTACGCTTTGCGCTGCGATTGGAAAAGAAAAGGGTCAATCTTGAGTCTTGTGTTGGGCGTTGTGTGGGGTATGGGTGTACTGTATATCGCGATGTATGGACAAACAGTCACCAGCTTCGGTAAAACAGTGCACTTGTGCCGTGTGTAGCAGTTGCCAGTACTGATAAATGTTACGGAACGTAGTGCACTCGACCAGGGTTGGTAAACAGTGTTTGGATTTGGGAAAGCCCCTACGGCCGTACCTGCGCGTTTCCGCTTCCCGTTTCTTCGCAGGATCCGCCAAAGCGGACCATGGTTTCCGCGGCTTCTGCGAATTTATCCGAACGCATCAACACCACAGCGAGATCCCGGTAAAGTCCTGCCGCGTACACGTGCTTATCCTCGTCTTCCAGCATTTCAATCGCGGTGTTCAACAGCTTCGCCGCGGAGAGCGGGTGTTTTTCGTCGAAATATTTAGCACACTTACCGAGACACTCAGCCCCGCGTTGCGCCCTGCCCGCGCTGACGTAGGCTTCGCACGCGCGTTGTGCGTACGCCACGCACTCCTCCACCGTTCCGCAGTCCTTCGCAATCAACGCGCACATCTCCAGACTCTTCGCCGCGTGCCACTCGTTGTCCTCCTTCCCATTCGCCTCGGCGCACTTCTCAAACGCAAGCATCGCTTTTTGTTTCTCCCCCTTGGCCCTAAACTTAACGCCGGCTTCTTCGTACGCCGAAGCCGCGGCTTCGTAATCGGGCTTCCACCGCGTCAACGTGGTGGTCATCTTCTTGTCCCCGCGCGCCAACAGCTCCTCCGCGGAGAGGGCGGACATCGCCGCGATGGAACGAGGGGGACCCACACAACACGACGCCGCGGGAAGAAGTGAGAGGAGGAGATCTGGGAAGTTCTAAGGTGAGAAAAGGGCCACCAGAAAAAAAACCACACTCACAACTACGCACACACGACAGCCTCCACGATGCCCTCCGCACAAGCAAGCACCGAGCGCGCGCACTTAAGAGGCCGCGCGGCGCTCGCGAACGACGCGCATCAGTCCGAGACGCAGGAAGCGATCCCAGGTCTTCCTCACGAGGTGGTAGTCATGCACATCCTCAGATCTGAGAATTTGGGAGACCCAATAGATCTCGCAAGGCTTCGTGCGGTGAGTCGTGGGATGCGCGACGCAGTGACGGCGACGGGGCGGAAGATTGAACAGCTGAGTCAGCGGGAAGCCGCGCGTCGCGGATGCATACGCACGCTGATGCACCTGGAACGGAGAGGTCGTCTGCATGTTGAAGTACTATGCCAAACCGCAGCGGGGTTTGGACAGCTGGAGACGCTGCAGTGGGCGCGCGCGAACGGCTGCCCGTGGGACAAGTGGACGTGCACGTACGCGGCGAAGAATGGTCACCTCGAGATGCTGCAGTGGGCGCGTGCGAACGGATGCCCGTTTGACGAGTGGACGTGCGCGTACGCAGCGAGCGAAAGGCACCTCAAGGTGCTGCAGTGGGCGCGCGCGAACGACTGTCTGTGGGAATCAAGCACGTGCACGAACGCGGCGAAGAATGGTCACCTCGAAGTGCTGCAGTGGGCGCGTGCGAACGACTGTCCGTGGGACAAGTGGACGTGCGCGGCGGCGGCGGAGGGCGGGCACCTCGAGGTGCTGCAGTGGCTGCGCGCGAACGGCTGCCCGTGGGACGTGAGCACGTGCGTGACCGCGAGATATTACGGGCACCACGAACTACTAAATTGGGCGATCGCGAACGGTTGCCCTCATTAAAGATTAGTCTTCCGTTCTCACTTGTACAGTGTGTGCAAAACGTGAAGACTTGAGATGTGGCTTGATTGACCACTCGCCCGTCCGACTTTCACGTCTCCGTGCCAGGTAAAGTGATACATTCACAAGGACGAGGAGGTGGAGGTGCATTGTGTCGGACGTACACATGATGATGATGATGAAGATGATAAAGCTACTCTATGCCAGCTGTATCCTTGCGACTAAATACTCACACACACCTCCCCTACTTCCCCCGCTTCGCGCTCCTTCGCCGGCGCTCGTGTTCCCGCACCACGCCGTTTTTAATGCTCGCCTCGAGTTCGTCAAGCGCGGCTTGGTGCGTGGCGCCGTGTGTAAAGGACGTGGGTTGGACGATCGGCAGTGTTTCAGTGGTTTCGTCATCACCATCATCACCTGTACGGGCAACTCGTCTGCGTCGAGAAAAACCAGTCGAGTCGCGCTTCCGGTTTTCGGAAGACGTGCCGTACGAATTGCCACCCGCGCCGATTGCGAAAAACGCGTCGTCGGTTGCGTCGTCATCTTCAGACGAACCCCCTCGTCGCCAATCCCCACCCGCCGCCCGCGCGCTCCAAACGTCACCTTCCCAAACCTCGGAAGACCGCTTTACCGTACCGAAACCGTCGTCCCTGAACTCGTTTCCTACCAACCCAAACCCGTCGTCCGCGTCGGTTTCGTCGTCGTCGAACTCTTTTGTTGAACTCGCGCGCCCGAGGGGTTTTGCTTTTCTATTTTTACCAACGAAACCGCCGCCCGCCCCGTCCAGCGCCGCAAACAGCGCGCTTTGTTTTGACCTTCCACCCGCGGACGCATCCACCGCGCGCTGCGCCGCGCCGTCGTCGTCGTGAGGCATCGCCGCCGCTCGTGGTGCGAGGCGCTGTTCCAGAGGTACCTCACGGTCCTGCTTCTTCTTTGTTGAGTGGTGGTTTTTATTATTGTTTCCCTCGTTTCCCCCACCGCCTTGTTGAAACATCCCTTCCGAGAATCGCGCCACGAGTGATGCGTCGTGGGACTCCACTCCCCGGAAGGCGGCGACGCACAGCACTAAAAGGAAACACGACGCGCCGACCACGATGCCTCGCCCTGACGTGGCACGCGAGGCGATGCGCTCCGCCAGACCCTCCGCGGCGGCCTCTCGCGACGCGTCGTCAAGCACCAGAAGCCGCTCGTCCCTGGTGTTGTCCATAGGGCCCCCGCCCAGCTCATCGAGGGACTCCTCCACCAACAAACGGTCGAACTCGCTCGACGTGGGCACCAGGGGCAACACCGAGGGTATCCGAAACCAACTCCGCGGAATAGGCGACTCGGACGACATCGCGACAACGCGCGCGGTGGTGTGCGGGGGCCGGGGTGTTGAATTTGGCTCGACGAATTTCTGGAATGCGGCAAAATATTTTTCGTTTTGACGCGCTTTTCCGAGGCTTGTAGACCTTCACGACCCACCCCCACACTACTCTCGGCTGCGCGGGGGGCGCGTAGCGCAGCATGTCGACGCACGACGCGACGAGGACGGCGATACACGTCGCACTGGCGTACTTCGCCTTCGCGCTCGCGGTGACATGGATTACGCCAGTGTGGGGCGGGTGCGTCAGATAGTTTCAGATTCGGCATGCGCGTTTTTCGTTCCCAGAATCGTAGTGGTCCTTACCCTCCAAAGCTCTCCCACTGACCGGCTTCCAACCCCCTTTTCTGGAACCCCCAACGCCGTTCGCTTTCGCAGGTTGTTTCTCGGCATCGGTGCGACGCTCGGGATGCAGGCGCTCGCCGTGATGTTCGTGGTGCGAGCGGCGAGCGTACCTAACCGCGCGCCGGAAAAAGGTGACCCCGAGTCGAAATCGTCCATCTCGAGTGATTCGTCTGACCCAAACGACGCTTTACCTCACATCCACGACGAAGACGCCGCGCACCACCGCGGCTGGCTGGTTTTGGTGTGGGCATCAGTCGCGCCCGTGCCTCCCGAGAAACCCGAAAAAGGCGAGCGCGCGTTCGCCGAGCTCGTGAACGGCGAGCTGCGTCTGCGGCGCGAACGCGGCGGCGACGTGGTGGCGCGCGTGGATTTAACTGGGTGCGACCTGCGTCTGTGCCGCGCGCCGGGGAAGTGGGACGACACGCCTCCTGGCGATGGCGGCGATGGCCTAGGCGACCTTGCCGTACAAGGGCCTGGCCTGGCGACATTAACGGGGCCTGACTCCACAAAATTGACTGAAAAAGAAAAGGGAGAGCGAAAACGACACGGCGCCGGGGCGGAGAAACGGTGGTGGAAGCGCTTGCCCATCGTGGTTTCGCACAAGGACAGAGCGCTACACCGCGGGCACCGAGTTTTGTGGTGCTACGCCCTGAGCGACGCCGCGAAAGAGGCGTGGGTAGTCGCGCTGCACAAAATCCTGACTGGCGCGCGCTGCGGCGAAAACGCGCACGCGCGCGTCGCCGCGCTCGCGGCGACGAGCCGCGCGAGGTCCCTAACGCGCGACTTTGATTCCTTCGCCGTGTTGTTCGCCGCGGAGTCGAAAGGAGGGTCTGGTAACTCAGGAACGGTCACCACGCACGACGACGACAAACAAAAAGCAAGATCCTCGTCCGACGCATCGGACGTAGCTTGGGCAGCGGGCGGGGCTGCCGGCGCCGCGATCAACGCGCTGGCGAGTCGGATATTCTTCGACATGCAGCGTTCGCCCGAGAAAATCGCCGAGGTCACGGAGCAGGTACGTATTGAGTATTTCCCAAATCTCAACCCCAAGACTGTTTGCCATATGACAAGACTGACACTTTTGCTTTACAATAACAGCTCGCGAGTTTGTGTTCGGGGATACCCGACCTGCCAAAGTTCGTCGGGCCGATTTCCGTTTCCAACGTTTCCCTGGGAAAGAACACCCCGCAAGTCTTAGCCGCGAGGTTACCTCCCACCGCGAAACCGGGAAGGTCTGCGGCGCCGTGGGATGGCGGCTCACTCGCGAACCGAGGCGCCTGTTCCGCCGCGGAGCTGGACGTCGATTTCGGCGGCACCGCGGAGATGACCCTTACCACGTACCTGAACCTGTCCGTGTACGCGGAGATGATGGCTGGTGATGACGGGATCGGTGACGGTGGCGTAGACCCCGGTACTGAAGGGAGGAACAACTTGGAAGAACCGGTCGCGAGCACGTCAGTCGTCGCGGCTGGGAGCACGTCATCTCCCAGCGCGGGCGGCGCGGAGCAGCACATCCGGCGCTTGAAGAGTCTCGCCAAGAAAAACGCCTCCAAATTAATAGGCGCCGTGGCGCGGAAACTGGAAAGCGTGCCGATTTCCATGACCGTCAAGATCAAGAAACTCAGTGGTACCCTCCGCGTGTGGATCCCGCCGCCGCCCGGGGACCGGCTTTGGTTCGGGTTCGTGGAGGAACCCTGCTTGGAAATGGAGTGCGTGCCGACGCTGGGGGCGGTTGGAATCAAGTGGCACGGTAAGGGCCTTTCCCAATCACCACGTTCCGCCGCCTCCCTGATTGCCCATACTCGTCCTGCAAAGGGACTATTACGACCAGAAGGGCGCATTCTCTCGTACTGCTACCACGACTGTTTACTCATACCAATCCCTCATACACATGGCCGAGAGACTGACACTTTCGGCTCTTATCGTACCAGGCTTGGCCGAGAAAGTGTCGGGGATGATCACGGCGAATCTGAAGAAGGAAATACACGCCGCGCTGGTGTTGCCGAACGCGGGGAACATCATCTGCGACCCGCTTTCTGCGTTCCACGACGTCCAGGAACTTAGCGTCAAGGAACTTTTGGAACTGGGCAAGGGGTCGCAGGCGTTCATGCGCGACCGAGGCGTGACGTTAGACGCGGTTCTAGATGCGGATTCGAAAAATGAAAACAAGGAACACAAAAAGTCGTTCCACACCCCACGCGCCAGCCTGGCCGAGGAGATGGACGCGATGGAGATAGCGCGCGGGATTTCGTTCGAGGACGACCCCAATCGCGCGGAAGAAGCCGTGGTTTCCATGGTGGACTCGTTCCTAAGCGTCGGGTCTGGTGATGAGACGAAACACCAGACTCGAACGGATGAAACCGAGGACCCTTCTCGCGACGCGGACGACGAATGGACCTCGCCGGCGCCAGTGTCTTCCGGGAAACAAGAGAAAGACTCCCCGCCGACCTCCCCGACCTCGCCGGGGGGAAGCCGCTTGATTGATTTCCATTTCGGCAAGCCGTTCCCGGACACCAGAGTGAACACCAAGCCTGCCAGTGTCACTAAAAGTCAGCAAGAGGTTCCCGGCTCTTCGGGTAATCTTCTGGAAAACAAATTCAAGCGCCTGGCCAACGTTTTCGCCGCCAAAGCCGCGAAGGCGCGCGCGGACGTCTCGTCCGTGCACCAGGGCGTTTTAGCCGGGGGGATGAAGGGGGGGCTCGATGTGGCGAAATCCATCGCGAACAGGACCACCGTGAGTGAGGTGAAGAAGGATTTGGGGCACAGCGAGTGATGGAAGGGGTGGTGTTTGTACAATGCATTCTGACAATTTCGATACGAAAATTCCCTTCCCTTAGTGTTCAGTCTTCTCCTCATGTCACCGGCCGTTCGTGTCTTTCGTGGTCACTCCGGTGGTCGCTTTTACCTCCACGCGCACGCCCACCGTAGGCGCGACTCTGAACATGGCCCGCGCCTCCCACTTGTCCCGCAACGCGTCTTCCGCGTCGTCCTGGCCTCCGATGAATGGCAGGTCGGCAAACGATGAATTCGCAACCACGGTGGAATGAGAGTTCGCAGGCGGTCTGCCGAACATCGCCTTGAACAGACCTCCCCCCACCGCGGCCGCGGCGACGACGCCCTCGCGGTCGGGGAACAAAGGCGGGCCGATCTCGGAGGACAGGCTCGGCCGCCGCGGAGAAGGACCGGTGTCGGCCATGGCGACGTGAAAAGTGGCGGTGACTCAGCAAGATTTTGGTTTTCATTCGCGCGGATTTTCGAAATGGGAAAAAGGTTCAAACCGAAAATCTGGTTCCGTCTTTCACCTTGACCGAGCACGTATCAAATTGAAGTCGTTCTTGACAGTTGAAACTGAAAGCAGCCCTTCACTCTCTGGCAAGGCGTGCCGAGTTTTACCTGCCATCTTTCTGCGCGCATCCGAGCGCGGCGCCGCGATGTCCCCCCCCACCCCCTTCCGTCTGGACGGCAAGACCGCGGTGGTCACGGGCGGGACGAAAGGCTTAGGGTACGGTTTCCCGCTCGTCGCAACACAAACACGTGCTGGTGTTACCGCCAACCCGTGCCACCTCGCCTTGATCTCTAATCTCTTCTTTTCGCCGCGAAGGTCCGAGTTCTTTTTTTTGCAGTTCGTGGCCTTCCACTGACAACACGCGGTTCGTGTCTTTCCACTGACCCCCTCCCCGCCCCCCCCCCAGCCAAGCCATCGTCGAGTCCCTGGCGCGCCACGGCGCGCGGGTCCACACGTGCGCGCGCACGGCGAACGACGTCACGGCCGCTGTTTTGCAATGGCGCGCCGTCGGTTTGGACGTGACCGGGTCGGTGTGCGACGTCGCCGACGCGACTTCGCGCGACGCCTTCGTCGCGGAGGTTTCCAAAAAATTCAAAGGCACTCTGAACATCTTCGTAAGCAACGTGGGTTTCAACATCCGCAAACCCACCACGGAGTTCACCGCGGAGGAGTACAAACGGCTGATGGACACGAACCTGGAGTCGTCCTTCGCGCTGTGTCAGAAACTGCACCCGCTGTTGAAAAAAAGCGGCGACGCCGCGATCGTGTTCAACAGCAGCGTCGCCTCCCTCGTTTCAATGCAAAGCGGGTCGGTGTACGCGATGACCAAAGGCGCGATGAACGTTCTCACGAAGTACCTGGCCTGCGAGTGGGCCCGCGATGGCATCAGGGTCAACGCGGTCGCGCCGTGGTACATAAACACGCCCCTCGCGAAACAAGGTACAGTACGGCCTTTGGCGTTTCCCAAATCCGGGACACACTGTTTGCGAATTGTCCGCCCTTACTGTCGGCAGCACGTTTGGTACAGCGTCAGTGTCTATTGTCTTGGACGGGTCCACGAGTGCGTTGGCACTCACTGGGTGTAGAAACCTTCTAAACATACTCATACACGGCACGAAGGACTGACACTTTTTTTTATATTTTTCGCAAGTTTTGGCAAACCCGGCGTACAAAAAGCACGTGGTGGACGCGACGCCGGCGGGAAGAGTCGGGGAGCCGCACGAAGTGGGCGCGGTGGCCGCATTCCTTTGCATGCCCGCGGCGTCTTATGTCACGGGGCAAGTTCTAGCAGTAGACGGGGGGTTCTCCGTGAACGGGTGGAAACCGCCGAGCAAGTTGTGAATGACAGTAGACTCCGATTTTGTCTTGAAGCTGAAACTGAAACGTAAACGTCGCATTGTGTTGGAACGACGGCCGTCGTCGACGACGCCGTTTCGGCACGTGACGTCGCCATTGGCGTCTCTCGTCACACTCCCGTCCACGCCAGGGACTTGTCGTGCGGTACCGTGGGTCCCGCAGTTTAAGGTCGTCGTACCGTCGCGGGCTCGCGCGATGGCGACCACGGCCTCGCTCGCACGTGCCGCGCCCGCCCGCGTCGCGATGCGCGGCACTCGGGTGTCCTCCAAGAGCACTGCCTCAAAGAGCACTTCGGGTTCCCGAAATCGTGCCGCGAATGTCGTGACGCGCGCCGGTTGGGCCGAGTTCGCGGCCTCCGTGAAACGGGAGGTTGACATCACGTTCAACCCTCGCACGAACGGCGCGAAGATCGCGGGGCGGTGTCCTGACACGCAGGAGATCCCCACGGAGGTGGGCCGGGCGGAGGAGACGCGTTTGCTGGAGGATGGGGTGGATGGTTTCGACCTTTTGAGTTTCACGAAGCAGCTGGAGCAACAGCTGAACGCGCAGAACGCGGCGTCCACTGCGGTGGAGAGGGCGGAGACGCAAATACACGCGGAGCTTGCCGCCCGCCTGGCGGAAGTCACGGACGGGTATGAGGTGTTCAACGCCGGGGCGGTGGCGTTTGACGCGATGGCGACGGCGAAAGCTTCGGATGGCGGTGCGTCGACAGGCCAAAGAATCGGCACCGCGGCCAAAACGGAACGGCAGCAGGTGTTGGAGAGGGCGTACTACGGCAAGGACTACGAAGGCGAAGGCCCATTGTCAGGACGAGAACTCGCGCTGCTTTGCTACGGCAAGTACGGCGTGTACCACGACATGGCGGTGAAGCACGTCAAGATGGGCGGCGGAATGCAGCGTTGGGTTTCCCTGAATCTGTACGTCGGGCACTTGGGGCAGCGCAGTTACCCTTCGACGGAAACGCAGTACGTGGAACAAATGGACGCGATCGCGTACATGGTCACGCAGTGGGGGCAGGCTGACTTCACGCGGGCTTTTTTCCGAGAGAAACCAGTCGCGCGAAGAGGTTTGCCGTCGCGGCCCAGGGTGGACACCTGCGTCACGCTGCAGTTATCCCAGTCCCCGACATGGGACGACGAACTAGGGGACGAGTACTTTACGTACTGAGAATGGGGTATTGGCGGGTAAACCGAGGTACTCGTAACCGGGTATCTCTCTTGTCAAACCGACCCAGGTCGGTGTCGTCGTGTTGCTATCGAAAGTTTCGACTGCAAAGCTTAGTGTGTTGCCGACTATCGGAGGTTTGACTAAAAGCGGCCGCTACACCCGGGACGCGCGCCGCGTTTTTTTACAGTCGCGCTCGCGCGGTTCCAACCCCGCAACCCGCGGAAAATCAGCCATTCGTCCCCACACCGTGTGTCCCGAGAATCCCGAGATCTTACACACGACCTTCTTCACTCTGATGTCTACACACCACTCACTACGTGGCCTACTTTCCGGTTCCGTCCCGGGAAATGCCGCCTTTGGTTCCGTCCCCGCCGTTCCAGCAAACGCCGTTTCAGCAAACACCGTTCGCGCCGCCGACGCCACCTCGGCCGCGACGTCGCCCGGCGCCCACATAATTGAGACGTGCGGTTTCGGGTTTCCGTAAAACGGGGGGTGGTTTCTTGACACCAGCGCGGCGTCCACGGCGTGTACGGCGTTTAGAAATGACGACGTTTTCGAACACGCCGAGGAGGCGCCGCGCTCGCGCACGGCCAGCGCCAAAAACGTACTCGACTTGTCCTCGTTCGTGAACGTTTCGAACCCCGGGCCCAGCGTCGCGGTCCACGTTTTCGTCGGCGCCAGGGCGTGTCGCAGGGACGCGACAAGGGACGCGTGGCCCTCCGCTCTTGTCGAAAACACCCGCGACAAGCTGAGGTGCGTGTGCCCCGGTTCAGGCAACAGGGACTCGGGGTCGTGTTTCACGGAAGCCTGGGATACGGGGAGGTCGCGGCCCACGGGGCGAAGCGCTGGGACGATCGTGACGACCGCCGCGAGCGCGCGCGCCAGTGCGACACGCGAACAAACCGGGATCTCCATCGGTACGCGCACGTGCGTCGCAAAGTCGCCCTGTTTGTGAGGGAACGCGCGCACGCGACCACCGACCGAGGTCTCGGGAGTTGCCGTGGAGACGACACACTCATCACCGCCAAAAACGGAAGCGTGCCCACCGCGACTCGCAGCGATTTCTTCGCGTTGCACGTCCACCCCTGCGTCGGCGTCGAGCTCGTCGTCGCTGCCGTAGGACGCGAGTGCGTCCATCGCGCCGTCGGGCCTCGCCCGAAGACCGCCGATGCGCACCGAAGTGTGAGACTCTTGCGTCGGGTGCCGAGATGAAACTCGAAATCTCGTTTTGTCAAAACTCAGAATATATCTGGCCGTTGTTGACTCGCCAGAACGCAGTCTCCTTCGCGCGCGCGGGCCGCGGGGACGATGCCCGAGTACTACGACTCCGACGAGGTGGAGGACGATGGTTCCCACGAGCCGGAGCCGGAAACCCCGTTGTCACCGCTGACCGTCCCGAAAAGTACGCGCACGCGGTGACCGCCAAACGTCGCGCACATCGAGATGTGCTTTTCTGCAATCTCGCGTTGTTCATTCGCGGCTGTTTCGCATCTGACCGACCACCCACCCCCTTCATCCAACCCCAAACCCACCCCCACAGGCACATCAGCCGCGGTCACCGCGAAGGCCATCGCGCGCACCAGGCGCAACGCCACGATCCACCACCTTTATGTCACGCACGAGCACGACAAGTGCCTCGCCTTGATCGAGGAGGTGCTTGGCGAGTTTGACGGTTTGTGCGAGTACCCCATCTACGTCAAAGCGCTCGTGACGCGTCGTCGCGGAAGAATCGCGGAGAGTTTAACTCTGTTCCAAGCCGCCACCGCGCTTAATCCGCACAACACGCAGAACCTGAAACAAGTCGGCAGGAGTTTATATTTGCTGGGGAAACACAAAGCCGCGATTGAGGTGTTTGACGAAGCGCGCGCGATGGGCGTTGCCCGGAATCAACCGGAGGACTGGGAGATTCACCACCAGAAAGGTCTGTGCTACGCCCGAGTGAAGCAGTTCGGCGCCGCAGCGGAGAGCTTCATACGGGCGAACGGAATTAGCAAACACGAAACCACGTACGAGCAACTAGGCGCGGTGTTTCAGGAACAGGAAAACTGGGAAGCCGCGATTGCGGTGTATTTGGAAGCCCTGGAGTCGGCGCCGGATTCGCCGGAAACGTTAGCCACCCTGGGGGTGCTGTACCTGCGGTTGGGCGAAACCTACCGCGCGTTCGAGTACCTTGATTCCGCCCTCACGAAAGATCCACACAACCCGCGGACCATTTTAGCCGCCGGGTCCATCATTCAAGACCACGACGACGTCGACGTGGCGCTGGTGAAGTACAGGTACGTATTTTCAGCAGTACGTTTGGTACAGCGTCAGTGTCTAAAGTCGGCACACGGGTGTGTCTTCCGAGTCACTCTGGGTCTAGACACAACTAGACATGGGCCTTTCCCAAATCCTGACACACTGTTAACCCCTACAGACTGACCTTTTTCGGTTCCAATCACGCAGAGTCGCCGCGCAGAAAACGCCCAACAGCGCGCAGCTTTGGAACAACGTGGGGATGTGTTTCTTTGGAAAGAACCGGTTCGTGGCGAGTATCGCTTGTTTGAAAAAGGCGCTTTACCTGGATCCGTTCGAGTGGATCATTTCGTACAACCTGGGGCTGGCGCACTTGAAAACGCAACAAAACGCAAGCGCGTTTCACTTCCTGTCCGGGTGCGTGAAGCGGAAACCGGACTTCGCGGTACGTATTTTCCCAATCATCAAATTCCGCCTCCCTGATTGCCCATACTCGTCCTGCGAAGGGACTATTACGACCAGAAGGGACTATTCCCTCGGACTGTTACCCTGACTGTTTACTCATACCAATCCCTCATACACATGGTCCGAGAGACTGACACTTTATTTTTTACAATCAGGCGGCGTATACCTACCTCGCCGTCGCACTGGCTCGGCTCGATGACTTTGAAAACGCAAAGGCGGCGTACGACCGCGCCGTGCGTTTGGACCCTGGTGATTATTTGGTTTTTCTGAACTACGCCATCACGTTGCACAACGGCGGGGATTTTGAAAAAGCCAAAGGGATGTTCCAAACGCACGACGCGCTTTTCGACGCCCTGGACGAGGACGGCAAGATAGACGCAGGCGACGACGTCGCGGCGCAACGGGATCTGGTCAGGAAAGCGCTGATGGGGAGCTAGTAGCGTTTGGGGGTTTAGGCATACACATAGCACACATGGACTACATATAGCTCTACCTATATATTTCTTTCTTTCACTTTCTATGTTCGTTCGTAGGACGTGACTAATTAGTCTTAGACGCCGGGACTTCCAGGACGAACGCGCCGGGCAAATTCAGTTCGCCTTGTAACACCTCACACACCGTTTTGGCTTTTTCGGCGCTGGCGCACAGAAACTGCACGCTCCCGTCCCCTTGGCTCCCCACGCCCTTGGCCGCGAGTATATGTTGTTTCAACAACGCGTGCGTACGCGTTTCAAACAACTTTGGAGAGCCATTTGGTCCCAGCCGCGCGGGCGACGCTTCGCCCGCTGTGATTGTAAAAGAAAAGTGTCAGTAGTGTATATCGCGATGTGGACAAACAGTCACCAGCTTCGGTAAAACAGTCTTGGGATTTGGTAGAATACATACGTACCTATTGCGTCGAAATAAAGCTGCGCCGTTTCGAAAACCTCGCCCAGCGCGGCTACGTCGCCGGACCCAATAGCCTTGACCGCGTTTCCGATGATTTCGTGGTTCATGTCGCCTAGCAGGTGCGCAAGCGAGTTGTTGCTGTTTCTTTCGTCTACGGGTAATTCCAGCTCTTTCCGAAAAGCGCGCTGCAAATCGGCCAGGATCCCGACCGTGTCTTTCGACGAGCGCAAGTCGGCGACGACGAAAAACAACTCCGCGCCGACCTCCACCACCGGTGTTACCACCACGTCGTCGCCGGTGAAGCTTAAAAGCGTGAGTTTGCCGCTCCCAAACGCGCACCCGGCCTGGTCCATCCTGCCGCACTTGCTCGGGGTTTCGCGCTCGCCGGCGTACGCCAGCGCCGCTTCGGTTTCGTTCGACAGCTCCAGCGAAAAAACTTTCGAAAACGCCCGCGCCACCAACACGCACACCGCCGCGGATGAACTCAAACCTTTCGCGATGGGTAACGTGGTTTTGTGGTTGGTTAGCACGATACCGGGGTTGTTGTGTGTGGCCATGGCGTGCTTAACGCGCTCGCTGACCAGCGTTTTCTTGTTTCTGTCGGCGTCGTCGCCGTCGCCGTCGCCGTCGATTACACTAAAAAGCAACGCGAACAACGTCCCCGCGACGTGGGACCAGAACCCGCCCGCTTTCGCTTCCGTTTGAAGCGAAACGCGGTCGTCCAGGGGAAACCGTTTCGTACGGGAAACCCCCTGGTCGTCCGTGGAAACCATCGTGAACGTCATCGGGGATGACGGGTCCAGGGAGACCAACGCGTGAATCCCTTGGTTTTTGGAAGTGCCAACCACCAAGCACATCCCGGCGGGAATAACAGCCTCGGGGTGGCGATACGCGCCCGCCCAGTCGCTATGCTCGCCCAGCAAGCACAGCCGACCGCACACGAACAGCTCGACCGGCGCGGGTAGGCCGCTCAGGGACGCACCCGAAGCCATGGCAGGGGGACGCGTCGAACCACGACGTCGGCGCGCCCTGAGACTGACAATCGGAGAAACGAACAAACGACCGGCCGATAAAAAATCTCCGACACTGTACGACGCACCAATGCTTTGGGTTCGCTCGCTGCTGGGGTTATACGTGCCTCGCCCGTACCACCACCCCGAGTTCGCGCACAAGTACCGCGCCGTTTCCATTGGCACGGATGAGAAACTGCGTCTACAGGTTTCGTCGGAAGACCCCTCCACCGCGAGCACGGATGTGTGGGATCCTTCCGTGTACGGTAAGCACATGAAAATCATCCAATCCATGAGCGCGATGTCAGGCGCAAGGAGCGTGTTCTCGTTCGGCACCGCCGGGGACGTGTGGTTCCAGCTCGTGCACGAGATTCGCTGGCCAGCCTTAATCGCGTTGGAAATTGCGTTGGAGACGTTTTTGATAGTGGCGTGCGGCGCCGCGCTGACAGCGGTAGCCTTGGCCGAAGGAAAAAGCGGAGACGCGGCGTCGTTCCGGGGCAAGATATTGGTATCACTGACCACCGTGCGCCTGGCGTCTGATTCGGTGTGTCGGGTGGCAAGTCAGTGACCCGTCGTCGCCGGCGGAGATATTCGTTCTGGCGTGTTTCGGGTGGGGCCATTGGTTGTTGGTGACCATCGCCAGCGCGTTGATTGTGGCGCGTGCGCTGCGACCGCAGAAATCCTTGGTCCTGGCGCCTGACATGGTCGTCACGCCCAACGACGGCGTGCAGATTCGGTTCATGGTGGTGCGGGGGGGGGGGCACTCGATGGAAGGGATGCTTTATGAGGTGGAAATAACGGTACAGGCGTGGGACGATTACGGGGCGCTTCACGACGTGCCGCTTGTTCGGAACAAATACGCCGTGGCCGTGCCGTTCGACATCATCACCATTCGACACCTCGCAACGGGCGACAGCCCGTTCAACAAAAACAGACCGGGCGGCCAGAGGAATGCGGAGATGTGCCAGGTCACCATGAAAGCCCTGGACGCGGACGGCAACGCCGTGGTGAGTCATGTGACGTACTTCGGCGAGGGGAACTTCATGGACGCGGCTGTTCTCGCGAAAGCCCGGCCGTACCCGCGCATCTTACACGCCGTTTTCGTGGATACGTACGAGCGGGTGAAGGACCCGGTGACAGGCGATTCACCGCGAACCGCGCCGAAACTCGTAGCCAACCTTGATAACTTCGGACGCACGAAACCGGCGACGCAGGACGAGCGCGTGAGGTTCCCGGAAAACTAAACCAACTTTACTGACGCGCGAACAGAATATTTCAATCTAACAATAGCTCAATCAAACAAGCGCCTCTTGCGAATCGTATCTCGACTCCGTCGCGAGCCCTAGAGGGAGCTCTAGTCTTGAGCTTTAGTTTCCACCGCTCGCATACCAATCACCAAGCCCGAAACAAACCCTGTTTACTTGTCATTGTTCTTGAACGTCTCGTCGTAGCTCGCGCTGGGTTCCAGTTTCTTCGCCTCGACGAGTTTCCGCACGGCTGCAATAAATAACCGAAAGTGTCAGTCTTGTATGGGCAAACAGGGAGGCGGGATTTGGGAAATTATGCACGTACCTTTCATGAAGTCGTCGTGCACGACGTAGTCGCGCTCGTCCCTGATGGCGAACATCCCGCCTTCGGTGCATATGTTCCGCATATCCGCGGCGTTGAAGTCATCCGCGATCTTCGCGATGGCTTCGTAATCCAGATCCCCGTGCTTGTTGATTTTTGCGGCGTGGATCTTTAAAATCTCTACCCGGCCGGCTTCGTTCGGGAGGGGAATTTCGATTTTCCGATCAAGGCGTCCGGGGCGCATCAGCGCCGGATCTAGGACGTCCGGTCTGTTCGTGGCCATCACCATTTTGACCTTGCCCAGGACGTCAAACCCGTCCATCTGGTTCAACAGTTCCATCAACGTGCGTTGGATCTCTCGGTCCGCGCTCGTGCCTTCGCTGAACCGCTTTCCTCCGATGGCGTCGATCTCGTCCATGAAGATGATGCACGGTTCGTGTTCTCGCGCGTACCCGAACATCTCCCTGATCATGCGCGCGGATTCGCCGATGTACTTGTCCACGATCGCGCTTGACACGACTTTTAAAAAGTTGGCGTCGATGTTGCTCGCGATGGCCTTCGCAAGAAGCGTCTTCCCGGTTCCGGGCGGGCCGTACAACAAAACGCCTTTCGGGGGCGTGATGCCCACGCGCAAGAACAACTCGGGGTTCATCAACGGCAGTTCGATGGATTCGCGCAGTTCCCGGATCTGCTCGCCCAAACCCCCGATCGCGCTGTAATCGACGTGCCCCGGGCTCTCGTGAAGCATGTTGTACACCACCGGGTCTACTTCACGGGGAAGCGAACGCATGATCGTCAACGTGGTCATGTCAAGCGCCACCCGCGTTCCGTTCACGAGCTTCTCCTTGTCCAGCTTGGTGCGCACGCCAACCACGTACCGCGGACCGGATGACGCTTTGACGATGACTGTTTTTTTTTTGCGCGGTGGGGGTTGGGTAGGAGTGAAGGTCAGTATACTAGGTAGCCTCGTGAGGTGTCGGTCGCCAGTCTCGTCCGGTGTTTGTGTTTGCGACGTGGAAACTGACGCCGCGCGCCGTCGTCGCAGCGCCGCGTCGAGAAAAAGATGAAGGAAGACCTGTAGATCGATCGGGTGCCCGTCCACGCACACTTCTCGTCATCCAGCTGTCGCAGCACCTCGCCGATGATCTGCCCCATGCTCTGCAGCGCTTTCAAGTCATCCTCGGTTTTGTCGAACGTCTTTTTCGTCTCCTTCACGTCGTCGCGAAGCCGTCGGACCTTAGCGTCCAGTTCCTGCGCGTGAACGAGGTGAGCGGTGGGACGAGTTTGAAGCGACGTCAGATTTGCGCGTGCCCTAAAGCCAAGCCAACGGGAGGACACTTTGGGCGACCTGGCCAACGGGGTGGGAGGGAGCTGAGTTTCGCGTGGAAGTGGAACGCACCTTGTGTTGTAACATGAGTTTCCCATACTCGTTGATCGCCGCGGCCTTCGCGTCGATGTCCCCGTCCACCATGGTGACCGGTTGTCGTCGTCGACAGTCGCCTCACTCGAACGTCGGTCCGTTGATCTGAGGGGCCAACCGAGTTTTCTCAGATCTGGCTCCTCGAAAGCTGCGGCTCTTGTAACAGGGCTAACCTCCACGCAACGAACAACTCGTGTCGATCGCTTCGCTCGCGACAACCACACGAGATCCCTCGCGCGCGCGCGGGTGTGGCAAGGCACGAGCTCACCACCGGACGTCGCTCCTTCTTTTCAGTGTTTCTAATCGGGTTTTTCATATTCGTGGCATCGTGGGCTTTTTGCCTTTCGCAGAAACCCTGCAATCTGATGACGAGGCTCATCAGAATGCATCGTGCCCCCCACTACCCGGCTCGCGACTCCGAGAGGAACCACCCGTTTCCGTACTCGCAACATGGCGATGGTGCGTTTCCGTTTCAGGCGTGCCTTTTCGTCACACCGCTGTCCTGCCCCGCGATCCACCATCACAACACACGCGTCGTGACGCGTCAAAACAACATTCGCACAGTCGGGAACGTGATTGGCAATCTGTGTGGAACACCACTGACCTGTCCACCTCTTCACAAACCTCAACCACACCTCACCATGCACAGAAGAACCACTTCCTGACGTTGCTCAAGATCGTCCCCTTGGCGCTTTACCTGCGCGCCGCGGCGTGCAAGTTTTCAATCCCCGTGCTCGGGTGCGACGGGGCGTTGTGCCCGGTCGCGATTGGCAAGAAAGGCGACTGCGTGCCCACGGCGAACACCGCCGAGCAGATGGCTTGGTGCGAACACGCGTGGACGCCTTGGACGAACGGTTTGTTGGCGCAAACGCCGTTTGATTACAGGGTGAAGTGCAGCGCGAAGGATAACTTCGAGTACCTCAAGATATTGGGCGCGATTGAAGTCGTGGGGTACGTGCTGCTCTGGGCGGCGCCGCAGTTAGGCGCCTTCATGCTCACCGCCGTCATGACCGGCGCCACGCACTTCCACCTCACGTTCCTCAAGGACAAACCGGAAACGCTGTCGGTGCAGTTCGCCCTGCTCGCCGCGAGCGTGCTCGTGTTTCTGCTGTCAGGGAACGAGCCGGTCAAGAAGAAGGCGAAGAAGCACTAGAAAGGGTACTAGAAGTAGTACCTTCAAGGTACTAGAAGTACTCCTACAAGCGTCGGGGCACGTGACATCATGTGACACTCGTCGCGAGACATTCCCGAAAGCCACGCGAGAGAGCCTTAAGACTGTTGAAGTGAACTATTTTCATTCTTACAAACACACCTAAATCACACGGGTCTACCGTACCTTCTTAGAAGGACCTTCTTGGAAGGGTTTTACATCGGTCCCCGTGCTCGGTCGATTACTCGGTAAAGTTTTTCGCGACAAACGAATCCGCGCTTTCGGGCGCGTTTCCCGAGCTCGGCGCCAAGATATCCGCCAAGCACTCCATCACGTCGAACAGCTCCATCGCGCAGTTCGCGTCCTCCGCTTCCTCGAGCCACTCGTCGAATGTCTCATCCGCGTCGCGGCCGCCCAGGCTGGCCAGGGTTTGGCGCACCAAAGCCCTTGTTTCTTGTTCTTTCGAGGAATTTAACTTCATCTCGTCATCCTCTTTTTCTTTTTTGTCGTCGTCCGCGACAAATTCGCCACCCGCCACGGCCAACCCTTTGCCGTCGCGGCTTCGCCGCCGCGAAGGCTGCAGCGCGGCGTGCATTTTATCAATCAGGCCGACGAAAATGAGCGCCGGCTTGACCGCGGCGAAGAAAACCGAGGGCGATGAGGTATCGCCATCAGCCGTCGGAGACGAAAGTTTCGCCTCCGGCTCCGTCGCGCCGATGACCGAAACGCGGTGGCGCGCGGCGTGCGTGATCGCCGCCGCGCAGACGTCGCGCCGCGACGCCAGCCACACCGACCACGGCGTGATTAACAGGGAAAGCACGAGCGCGGCTGGTAAGTTGACTCCGTAGGACACTTCAGAGACCCGACCCGAGCCCGAGGTCAACTCGTGGAGCGCTTTTTTCTCCGCGCCCGCGTTTTCCGAACAACTCCGCTCGAGTTCGGAAAGCGCCAGCAGAAGCATCGCCGGTACCGCGCGCGCGTTGCTTCGCCGGCCGCCCCCCTTGGCGTCGCGCGAGAAATCGCCGCCTGTCGCGAACCTGCCGAACAACAAAGCTATGTCGTTCAACGTAATTGTGAGTCGTTGGGAGGGGTCGATTGCGTTGCCGGGTCCACCGGCGTGTGCGTGACTTGTTAGTCTGGCGGCTCGCGAGGAACTGCCAACGGGCGCGCCTCGTCCGGACGACGCGCTCGCCGACGATACCGCCGACGCGCCAACCAACCCCACGCGGTCCCACCACTGCTCCGTCGCCGCGACCACCGCGTCGATTGACACCGCGCACTGCGCCCCCGCGGGCAGCGGCAGCAGGTTGTTCGCGAACGTCTCGCCGTTCCGAAGCGACGCGCCTTCCCACTCGCGCTTGGGTTTGCTCAACGCCGCGTCCGCGGCGCGCGCGCGCTCGTGACACGAAAAGTGAATCGCGTTGAAGTGCGAAACCGTGCTTACCTGTTTGCCGTGCATGCGTGACCCGCTCGTCAACGACGATTTCCGTGACCCAAAGTCACGCACCTGGATGCAAAACACGTACACCCCGAGCAGCTCGGTGGGCTTGGAGGCGTACCCTTCGCGGCACACGCGACACGCGGGCGCGCACGCGTCGTCGTCGTCGTCGTCGTCGCCCACGAGCTCCACGCCCCGCATCGACGCCGGCGACGCGAGCACGGCGATGAACTCGCCGGGCGACGTGCCGAGGCTGACGCCCAGGGGGGACGTGCCTGAAAACCCCGGGGAGGAGGCGAGAGGACCCCCCGCACTGTGCGATCCGTCGGGCGACCCTCCGAGCGCGGTCGGCGTGAACTTCTGCGGAGACCCCGGCGGGGACGGAGACACCCGGGTCATCCCCATGGACTTGAGCGTCCGCTCGCGAAGCTCCATCGCTCTTTTCAAGTTGCCTTCCCTGGTTGTCTGGCGAAGGCTGGTGATTTCGTCCCGCGTCCGCCCCGAATCGTCCGCCTCCTCCATCGCGATAATCACGGTCTCGGAAAGCGTCCCCACTTGTGCCAGGGAAACGGACTCCAGCGCGTGCAGCAGCGGAGGTAAACGAAGAGCCTGCTCGGTGGAGCTTGAAGCCGCGGACTCCGCATCTTCCGAGTCGGCAACAGCGCTCTCGGCGTCGCGCGCGCGAACCGCGGCGTCGCGGTGGCCGATTACCAACCCGCGAAGCGCGGTGAGCGCCAGCGCGACCGCCGGCCTTTGGATCGCGGCGGACCACCCGCCCGAGGCCTTGTCCAGCCCACGCGCGCCCTCCCCAGCAAAAGCAACGTCAAGCAGGTACCCAGTCACCGAATCCACGGCGCCGCACCGTAACAAACGTTTTTTCAACTCCTCGCCGTCCGCGTCGCCCGCGATGCCCTCGGCGAGCGACGCGCAGCACCGCAACGACATCTGGAGCGAGGTATACGAGGTATTCTGGAGCGAGGTATCCGAGGTATCTTTCGTACCTCCGGTGTCTCCGGTATCTTTCGTATCTCCGGTATATCCAGCAAGTTCATCCAGCGCGTGCAATTTCTGAAACGTACCCGTGACGTGCTTGGCGAGCGCGGCGGCGGCGACGTCGTCGTGCGCGGCGAGCCTCGGGAGGACCCTGGCGAGGGTCGCCGCGGCGGCGACGCGTCTCTTCGCCTGAGACGACCCGGGGTGTTCGCCGACTGAAGAGACGCAAAGCTCGGCCAGGGTGGAGAGGAACACGCGCGTGTGCCTCGCCGCGGGTGAGGTGCTTTTGGGGGTGGGGGTGGTAAGACTGAACTCGCCCGCGACGTCAAGGATGGCGGCACTGTTTTCTCGTGTCCCCGCGGCGGCACCGCCTTCGCCACTTCCAGCGGTATCATCCACGAACGCGTCGAGAGAGGGGAAGGACCCGAACGGCGCCGGCGAGGACGGCCGGGACGGGGACTTCGAAACCACGGCGGACCACGTTTTCGTTTTCGTTTCGGTCGCCGCCGAGGATTGGGATTGCGCGAACGCCCCCGAAAGCGAACGCGTAAGACCGCCCGGTTTGAGCGTTGCGCTTCCGCGAGGAGCCTTTTCCGAAACACCCGATGATCCTTTTTTGCCAAGGTCGTCGCCCAAAATCAGCCCCCCCCGCTCCGCACACTCGCCCGCCACCGCGATCTCTTCACTTAGCAGTTTTTCAACCAGAAGCAGCGTCTCGACGCCGCGCTCGCGCGACGCCGCGTTCGCCGGCTCGCGCAAGCTGGATGTCAAATCGCCCGAAAACAACCGAGACGCCTCCGCGAGAAGCGTTGGAATCGCGTTCAAGTTTAGCAACGCCCGGCGGTTTTCGGGAAGCTGCGCTACGCCGGCGAGCAGCTGCGCGAGTGCCTCTGTTGTTTCGGATCGGCGAGAGTTGGGGTTGTCGAACGCGCACGCGCCTTTGCCGCTCAGCAAAGGTGTCAGCGCCAACAGCGCTTCGACGCCGCGCGCTTGCCGAATAAAACACGTGGTCCCGAACACAACCTCCAGATCCTCCTCGTTTTCGTCGCCCTCGTTGGCGTCGTCACAAATTTCACTCACGATGTCCTCAGTCGCGTCTCCGTCCAGGCCGGTGAGGCGGTAGGTGATTTCCACGGGCGTGGTTATGGGTTGGTCGCCTGGCGAAACACTTTCTTTCTGCCACACGCCTCGGTACACGTCCGGCACCGCGAGGTCCAGGGCGATGATTTTGCCACGAACAACAAGCTCCATCCCGTAGTCGTCGTCGCACAAGCCGTGCATGTCCAGCGTACGGCAGATGAAGTTCTTCACGTCCCGCATTGTTTCCACCTTGATTTGATGCGCGTCGTACGGGTTCCGCGTCATGGCACCGCGAATGAACTCCTCCTGCGTGTGCGACTTTAACAGGCGCATTTGGGTTGACACGTTTTGCGTTTCCGCGTTCGGCGCGGGGGGGAGGGCCAGGCGGCAAAGCGACGAGAGGACTTCGCCGGCGTGCGCCGAGGTGAGCAACCGGTGGCTGTTACCGGTTGCGTTGCCAGAAAGTAACTCGGAGTTACCGCCAGTCGTGACGTCGCCCTCGTTGGTAATTACCGGACCCTCGAGGCCCGCCACGACTCGCAACGCCCTCGTCGCGACGCGCGTGGATTCCTCAAGCCCGGTTCGGTTCGAACCCGCGACTCTGTGAATCAAGTCGGTGAGTTTTTCGCTCGCGCAATTCGTGTCCACGCTCCGTGCGTGTACCAGCGCGCGCAGCGCGATTGAAACGTGGAATAGGGTGTTGAGACACATCCCGTCCGGGGACATTTCGCGTAACACAGCCGCGAGTCGTGCGTCAACAACCGAAGAAGAAAACTTTGTGTTTTCAATTTCGGCAAAGGCATCGTTAATCGAGGAAGCGCTCACCTCATCCTCGACGTCCTCGTTTCCATTGGCCAGCGTTTCCAACACCCCGCAAAGCACCTCCACGCCTCGGATCAAACCCTGGCCGAGGTCGGGATTGAGTTGAGACAATTTGTTACTTGAAAAATCGGTTCCGGAATCAGCCGCACACAGTTTCTGTGTCGCCGCCGCTACGGATTCGAGTAGTTTCAACACGAAGCCTCGTTCTTTGAGAAACAACGTTTTCGCGAAATCGTAAGCACTGTTGGGGTGTAGAGTCGACCCACTCCTTTCCGTGAGTACCGATTCCAGAACGTCAAAGTAGGTTTCCCCGAGGTCTCCGGAAAAGCCAGTGCGTGACGTAGTCGTCTCTTCGGTGGCGAGCGAGCCACTTGTGTTTTCATCGCCGAACTTGCCTACGAGCGAACTCAGCAAACAAAACGCGGCGCCGTCGGAATCGCGCGCGAGCGTACGTAAAAGCTCACCCGCTTCCGACCGAACCGCGCGGGATCCGCTCGCGAAGGCCAAACGCAACGCCCACGCGCCAGCGCCGCGCATCGCGGCGAGGGCATTTGCATCGCAAGTCGCTTCGAGAGCATTTTTTTCTAAAGAAACTTGATCATGCGTTTCTAAAGAAACTTGCTCTGTTCCAAAAAAAACTTGATCGTCTGTTTCAAACGAAACCCCCGGTCGCGTCGCGAGCGCGGCGCGCGCCGTCGCGTCGCGAAGCTCGGGCGGCGTTCGCGACGGCTCGGTGAACAAACGCAGGGTTGGCAGATAAATTTGTTCGCAAATCGTGACGTCGGCGTCGGCGCCGGCGAGCGCGAGCGCGAGCGACGCGAGGTGGAACAAACGCGCGCGAAGCGAAACGAGCGCGTCTGGTTCGGCGGGTGGAACCCACCCTGACGTTTGACAACTCGACAACGTCTGTTGAGTTAGGGTGCGAGCGAAAGCAACCGCGACGCTCGTCGACGCGGCGCGCAGCAAATCAACAACCGCGCGGCACTGCAAGCCGAGCTCTACTCGGGCCTCCGGTTGCATCGCGCGGTAGTTTCTCGGCGCGCGCGGGACGCTTTCCAGAAGCGCTTTCGCGCGCGCGTACGGGACGTCGCTCAGCGCCAACGCCGTTTCCGGCGACGACGCACCAGCCGTGCTCGAAAGCAGTCGCCGCGCGTCGCCTGTGATGGTCTCGTCCAACGTCGCGTGCGACGCGCGTAACGCTCCCGCGAGTGTTCCGTTCGCCACGAGCTGATTCGCCACACTCGCGCCGCCTTTGTCAACCAGCGAAACGCACAACGGCAACGCAAATGTAACAAAAGTAAATGCGCAGCCGTAATCGTCCTCGGCGGGTACCGGCGGCGGGACGAGTGGGAAGGGAGACGGAACGGAGACGGACGTGACAGACCCAACCCCTGATTCGCTGGAGCCTCCCGAACTCGGAATCGCGTTTCGGTGTTGCGCGAACTCTGTGAGAGAGACGCGAAGCGCGTGTTTCCTTCTTTCCGACGCAACGAGGTCGCCGTACGCCGAGGCGCAGGCGGCGCGAGCGTCGGCGAGTGAGGAACCGTAGGACCCAGAGGAACCAGGGGCGGCTCGTTTCGGTCGCGCGAACGATCCTGTGCGAACGGCGGGCACGACGTAACCACTCGTTTCCTCGCCGCCCAACAGTTGCAGGCAAAGCGCGTCGCGTCGTTCCCGCAACAATTCGCGCGCCCGGCTCGCGATCGCGCTTTCTTGCTCCAGCGCCACGAGCGCGCGCGCGGCGTCGTCTTCGTGGACAAGCCGGGGCCGCTCGGTAATAGTATGTCCGTGCTCGTACCCGGAGTCAAGCGCGCCCCGCATTTCCCTCGACGTGAGTTTCACCGTGACTCGCGCGTACCGCGAGTGCCCGCACTCGTTACACAGAAACGCATCCGGGCGTTCGTAGTTGATGTTCCGGCACCGCCGGCACTGGTGCGCGTTTTCCCTGCAGTGCGAACACACGCCGTGCCTGTCCGTGACGTGCCTGGTGCACCGAGGGCACCTGGTTGTTTCCCTGGCCCTTTTGTCGGGGCTCACGAGGAAGGACTCGAAGCGCACCGCGATTGCGCAGAACGTGACGGGGGTTGGAAAAACCACGGCGCACTCGTGTTTGTTTGGCGCCATCGTACATACCGCGATTCTGAGATAAATAAAAGAAAGTGTCAGTCTTGTATGGGCAAACAGTGTTGGGATTTGGGAAATAAAATACGTACCTGGTCCACAAAGCGTTTCCGTCAACTGAACCCTCAAGCGACTTCGCTTTCAACGTCGCGACGTCCACAGACGGGTCGTCACACAGAAACACGCTGAATCGCGAGGCGCGAACGGCGCGGCTGCTGGACGCGAACGGCGGCGCTGACACTAAAATTTGCGAAACGCGATTAGGCGCGCGCAACTTGGCGGAAATCGCGCAGTGCGTGTGCCACAAATCCGTGGACAGGGACGTGTCCAAGCTGGCGCGATTAACGCCAAAAGTGTCAGTCGGGGTATGGGCAAACAGGGAGGCGGAGCGTGTTGGGCGGGAAAGGCCCTTACCTTCGCGTCGCGAACGCAGACGTCTTGTCGTCATCACCAATCGCCGCGCAGCGCGCAGACGCGAAGACACTCGGCGTGGTTTCTAACGTGAAAAAGTCATCCGCGCTTTTCGGAGGTTCAGCCGCGGAAAGCCGGGACAGCGCGGCATACACGGACGCGTTTCGGTGCGTTCCAAGAACCTCGATTCTGGCCCGATTAACGCCGAAAGTGTCAGTCGGGGTATGGGCAAACAGGGAGGCGGAGCGTGTTGGGTGGGGAAGGCCCTTACCTGTTTGCGACGCGCGCGGCGAGCGCGGACAGAATGTCTGATTCCACAGAAAACAAATCCTGGAAATCGGACAAATCGCCGTGCTCCAAACACCACCGCGCGAAATGAAACGCCTCTTTAGAGTTGCCCCCGAGCGGCGCCAACCACGGCAGCGCCGCGAACGTCGCGCGCGCGATTTCGCGCCGCGCGTTTGATCCTGCGGGCGACACGCGCCACGCCGCTCGGGCAACCGCTGATGCCGCGGTTCGCATCGCATCTGACACTTCCACGGACCCGATGAAGCAGTTGAAGAAGAGCGCGAAATCGGTGCCCACGACCAGGTTGGTGGCCGCGTCGAGGGTCTCCGATATCGCGTTTTCCAGCAAACACAGCGCGTCCAGCCTGGCGGGTTCAGGCGCCCAAACCGCGAGGCGCGCGATCGTGGGCAACGATTTTTCGGTAGACTCGGCAACGAACGATTGCCAACTCCTCGGTCGTGCTTTCGCGACGACACACGCGGCGGCCAACACGGACGACGACTTGAGCGACGCGGCGTACGGCGCTGAATGTAAAAAAATAAATGTCAGTCTCGTATGGGCAATCAGTCGGCGGAATGTGGTAAATGGGAAATACTTACCTCGTTGTTCGAACCACGGGCCCGGTTCAGGTAACGCGCACTTTGCGAGGGTGTGGAACAAACCTGAAAGTGTCTCTCTGTCGCGAACGGCACGACACGCGTCGTTTCCGCCCGCGATTTCGCGAAGCGCGGTGCACGCCGCGCCGCCGCCGCCGCCGCGCGCGCCGAACGCGTCACCGGCGTCGCCGCGTCCCAAACCGCAAAGCGCGCGGCCCAGAAGGGTACACCAAGCATCCTTATTCTCCAGACTCAACGCGACGAACGGCTCGGTGTTGTTGTTGTCCGCACTTGGTGTCGTCACGAGCTGCGCGAGCACACCCACCGCGACGTCAAACAAACGCGATTGAAACGTGAGTTCGTCCCGCGCGGTTTCTGAAACGAATCGCTCCGCAGACGTGGCGAAAGGAGGGTCCGCGTCGAGCAAAGCGCCGAACCCGGTGGTCGCGCCCGGCGTTCGGTCGTCCAGCGCGGCACAAGGAGGCGCGTCGTCGAACGCGCTCGCGGCTGGACGTCGCCAGTCACCGAACCAAACGTTGTTCACACTAATCGCGCTATCGGGAAAAGGGGACGAGTCACGAATAGTACTCGTACTTCCGCCTCGCGCGTCGCACAAAGCGAGCGCTGCGCGCTCCACGGTCGCGTAAAGGTTCTGCACAAATGCCGCTCCCCTCTTCGGTTCCGCGAACGCGCTCGCGAGCGCGCCGGACACACAAACGTGCGTCTTGCCAATCTCGCAAAGCGCGGAGAGCAGGGAAAGACGAAGCAGCGCCTTTTCATGAACAGCCAAACGCTTGATCCGCGTTTTTTGGTCAAAGTCGGGAATTGTTCCCGAAACATCCGAAAAAGAAAACGCCAGCTGAGCGACGCTTTGCTCGGCGCCTTCCACCGCCGCGGCCACCGCCGCGAGGGCGTAGTGCTCGTGAGCGAAACAAAGCCTGCGCAGAAGCACGAAGAAAGGCGCGAGCTCGTTGATGCCGCGCATAGGGCCCAACACCCCGACGTCAGTGGACGCCACCGCGAGCGCGTTAACGAGCGCCACGCGTCCGGCAGACGGAGCGGAGCGTGAATAACCGTTGTTGTTCTTCGCGCCGTCTCGTGGCGCGCCTTTTCTCGTCTCGGTCTCGGTCTCGGTCTCTCCGCCCGTCTCCATCGTGCCGAAAAGAGACGCAGACGCACCCCGTACGTTTCCGTCAGAAAAGTCCCCAAACCGAGGAAGTTGCGTGACGCACTCGAACGGTACCATGGCGTGGCTGCTGTCGTGCCCGTTGGGGTGCGGCGCGCCGAGAACATCGCCGGACGCGTTCCCACGCGTCGCGCGGTAACACGCGTCGCACACGTCGTAATCCACGCACATGGCGCAGTGCCAGCGCCGTACTGTGTTGTGAACGAAAAGGTTCAGTATTGTATGGGCACACAGTCGTTGGATTTGGGAAACGCGCTATACGTACCTGTGATGGGTGAGTTGTCACACACGTCGCAAGAGAACTGCGTGTTTGCGGTTTGCGGAGTGGAGGTTTGGGAGTGCAAACCGAACAACGGCGGCGGCGACGACGACGATTTCGGTTCTTCGTCGTGAGAGTGTTTCGTTTTGAAAGACTCGGCTTTGTCCGGAAACCCGGCGGGCGACAACGCGCTTCGGTAGTCCGTTGTGTCGCGCCGCGGCGCCGGTTCCGCGAGCGCGTCGGTAAGCGCGTCCACAAAGGCACGCCTCTGGTCGTCCCTGCCCGCGAACACAAGCGACGTCACCAGCCGAACCGCAGTCGAGGCGTTCGGTGATTGTGGGCCCGAACGGACGGACTCCGACTTTTCCGAAAAAGAAAAACAGACAGTCTCCGCCACCGCCACGGCGAGCGCCGCCAGCGCCGTGGCGTTTTCCACGGCGTCCCACGAGCCGGCGCCCGCTTCGAGCATGGTTGTTGAAAGACGCACAAGCGTCGTGGTGGTGGCTCGTGCTGCGGGAGACGAGGCGAAAAGGGCCGGTCGGCGAGACGCGAATCGGGCAGCGGCGCGCGTGGCGTCGTGAAACACAGAGGCGTCGATTGGACAAGGCCCTCGTCGCGCGTCAACCGCGACGAGCGCGGATGCCGCCTGTGCGACGCGGGCGATGGCGCCGTGGTCCTTCCTCTCCGCGGCGGTATCACCGCCACACACAGCGAGTAGGACACGCCACGCTAACCGTCTCGTCGCGGTTTCCGGGACCCAAACCACGTTTGTTGAGGTATCAAGTCCGAATGTGTCGTCCACAAGTCGCAAAGAGGAAGACACGTTCGGTTTCAAAATGACAAGCGCCATTGTAGCCGCCGCTTCCTTCGCGGCGTCGCTCGGTTCAAACGCAACGACCCTCGCCAGCGACGCGAGCGCGGCGCGAAGCGTGTGTTCCTCGTGTTGGGTTTGGCGAGGCGTTTCGCAGCTGTGTCGAACCAGGCGCTCGAGACGCGAGACGCGCCGCGTAGGGTCATTTTCCGTGTCGTCCCTGAATTCGTTTGCAACGGAATTTGCGTGTGCAGCCTCGGTTTCCGTCGCGGCGGCGGCGGTTTCCAACTCCCACCCGAAATCGGTTTTCGACATGGCGTACACCTCGAGGTGGTCCAGTCGTGACGCGATCGCGCTCGACGTCGCGGCGCCGAAGGTCAGCTCGAGCGTTTTTTTCGCCTGTAGCGTCTCGCCAGGAGTAAGAGGTATGTCGTACCACCGCCGGGCGCCGGCTTCAAACGAAACAACCCGCCGGGGGTCGCGAAGTTCGCGAGAAACCGAGGACTCGCGGGAAGAATCGCCTCGCGCCGCGTTCGCGGAGGATGTCGGCGGCGGCTTGCCGATTCGGACACTAGGAGGAATCCTCGCGGTGCTCCCGTCCCCGACGTGCACGCGGACGCCGCAAATCACGTGTCCGGGCTTGGCGATGGAAAGGACGCACGACACCGGCCCCGGACACGGGGCCTCGACGCCGCCGTGTGACTGCTCGCTCTGCAACGCGAAACGAACGGCTTCGGACGTTTTCCCCCTGAAAAACGCCCCGCCGAAGTTCGTCTTGCGATGGGTAAAACAAAGTGGTTAACGTCTTGTATATCGCGATGTATTGGACAATGTATGGACAACAGTCACCGTAATCGGTCTGAACAGTCAGG
>Ga0209502_10000244_pt1 | contig 62112 bp, 63 predicted proteins | sample ArcticOcean_MG_C_10_FD_187442 | JGI IMG/M metagenome (GOLD analysis project Ga0209502, IMG submission 187442) | Marine microbial communities from western Arctic Ocean - ArcticOcean_MG_CB11_90 (SPAdes) (version 2) | ecosystem: Environmental > Aquatic > Marine > Oceanic | place: Arctic Ocean... | reverse complement strand
CAAGCATCACTCCCATGAGAATAAACAGCGGCACCGCAATCAACGTGGTATTTTCCATAGTGCCAAATAAACGATTTGGTAAGGCCTGTATAAACGCCATGTCAAAGTGACCGGTAACAGTTCCCACCATGGCAAACAGCAGCGCTGTTCCCGCCAGTGAAAAAGCCACGGGATACCCGGCCATTAAGACCAGACAAACCGCTAGAAACATTAAAAAGGGGATAAACTCAGCCATCAGATTATAGGCTCATTATTTTCAGCTATTTGAGTCTCTGAAATATCTGCGCCGCTGACAACCAAACCACTTTTAATAATTTCAGCAACACCCTGTAGTAACAACGTAGCAGGCATGAGTAGCATGAGGGTTTTCAGTAAATAAACAAACGGCAGTCCATTATTCTCAGCTGACGTTTCGTGAATTGCCCAGCTGGCCAAAACATAGTCCAAGCTGGTAAAAAATATTACCAGGCACACCGGCACCAAAAAGAAAATTCCACCCAATAGATTGACCATGGCCTTAGACTTTGACGAAAACCCACGATAGAAAATATCAACTCGCACATGGCCATCGTGCTTTAGAGTAAAGGCCAGACCCATCATGAATACCAGGCAATGCAAATAGGTAACGGACTCTTGCAGAGCAATAGAACCCACTTCCAAAAAGTACCGCGTGACCACCACCAGTACAACTAACGCCACCATGAGCATGGTTAACCATGCAATAAGGCGGCCGGTAATCTCGGTAAACGATTCAACGGCATTAAGAAAGATTACTAGTGGCTTCAAGAGTCTGAGAATTCCGATTTAATTTCGGTTGATAGTATAACGACTGAATAACGAGGCCGATACCACTGCTCAGCCTAACCATACTATCTATGCGGTCCGTCTTGTGAATATTGTGGATTTTCTGCACACAAAAAGAGCGTAACAAGGATTAAAGCTCTTGGGCTTGTTGCCGATTTAATCATTAGGTTTGAGGCAGACTCCCAATCTGACATGGCACAAAGTCGCTTAAAAGAGTGTTCTTTTCGACAGTTTGTATCTTTTAATTAGCTAACCAGATAGTAGAAGGCTTGATATAATAACGGCAATTGTCTCACTTAACCTTTTATACGGGTAACTTAAAATGATGCTCACCGTTATTTCACCGGCCAAGAAACTCGATTACAGCAGCTCTTTCAGCGCCGCAGCTCATACACAGCCGGCTCTTTTAAAGCATTCCCAGGAATTGTTAGAAGGCCTTAAAAAATTGTCGCCTCAGGGTGTCTGTAAGCTGATGGGCTTAAGCGACAAATTAGGTGCACTGAACTACGAGCGATTTCAAGAATGGAGCGCGCCATTCAATGAACAGAACGCTCGTCAGGCTGTGCTGGCTTTTAAAGGCGATGTTTATCAAGGATTAGGTGCCGATAGCATGAGTAACGCTGAGCTCCAGTGGGCACAAGACCATCTACGTATTTTGTCCGGCCTTTATGGCCTTCTCCGGCCCCTGGATTTGATGCAGGCGTATCGTCTTGAGATGGGAACCAAATTTGCTAACCAACGTGGTGGCGATCTCTATTCCTTTTGGGATGGTATTATTACCGCAGAGCTCAATGAGCAACTAACGGATGCTGATGCCGTACTTTTAAACCTTGCTTCCAACGAGTACTTTAAAGCCGTCAAGCAAAAAAATATTCGCGCCCGCATTGTCACACCGGTATTTATGGACAGTAAAGATGGTAAATACAAAATCATTAGCTTTTTTGCCAAAAAGGCGCGGGGGTTAATGGCTGCGTTCATTATTAAGGGCAAGATTACAGACGTTGAAGATATCAAAAATTTTGATAGCGATGGTTATAGCTTCAATTCTGCTTTGAGCGAGGGTGACAGGTGGGTCTTCACGCGAGGTTAGCTAAAGTTGACAACCATTCTCAGAAATGGGCCGTTTAAATGAATAAACCTTTCTCTCAGGCTTGTGAAAATAACCGCGCTCCAATAGGTGACATTTTAGTGCGCCTTTTATCAAACCGTGAGTCGGTCCTTGAACTCGGCAGCGGCACCGGTCAACACGCGGTTTGGTTTGCCCGGCAACTGCCTCATTTATATTGGCAAACGAGTGACAGAATTGAAAATCATTCTGGAATTAACCAATGGTTAGATGAAAGTGGTTTGGATAACATCGGTGTGCCGATCGCCCTAAATGTCAGTCGCGACGTCTGGCCAAAAAAAAAATTTGAGGCAGCCTTTTCATCCAACACCGCTCATATCATGGCCTGGCCTGAGGTTGAGATAATGTTCAGGGAGGTAGCCAGCTCATTGGTTGCTGGCGGCCTGTTTTGTCTATACGGACCGATGCAATATTCTGGGGTTATCGCTGCAGAAAGTAATCGCGCCTTCAACTACCGCTTAAAAGAAAGTAACCCGAATCAGGGTATTCGGGAGTTTAATGACCTTGATCAGCTGGCCTTGTCCGCTGGCATGAGTCTGCTAGAAGACAACGCTATGCCCGCCAATAATCGTTTGCTCGTTTGGCAGAAAACTTAAAAATAGGCTGCTAAAGACATCTCCTCAAAAAGGTAGTCAAGCGCAATGCCCATAAAAATAATCATGCCCACTTTGTGGTTATCGAGAAACGCAGCGAAGCATGCCTGCCTGTCTCGATGTCTGGCGCTGCGAAATTGGTTGATGAAATACCCGGCTGAAACTAACAGGCTAAAAAAATAAATCCAGCTACGCTGAAACTCTAGGCCGGCTAGAGTCATGAGAATCAGCATTGCCGCCTGTAACATAAGAATCATCACAAGATCGTACTGACCAAATAATACGGCGGTAGATTTAACACCAATTTTTAAATCATCGTCGCGATCAACCATTGCATAGTAGGTGTCAAAAGCAACGGCCCACAATACGATAGCAACAAATATTAGCCATAATTCTGGCGGCAACGCTTCTCTCTGTGCAGCAAAGGCCATAGGCACCACCCATGCCCATGCGACGCCAAGTCCGATTTGCGGTAAATGAGTGAAGCGTTTCATAAACGGATAAATCGCTGTTACCGCTAGACCCCCAAAGGAGAGCCCTATGGTTAGGGGGTTTGTCATCAGTACCAAAATTAATGCCGTGGTTAGCAAAACTCCACACAACCAAAGCGCTTGGTTTGGCGTAATTTCTCCAGCTGGCAGCGGTCTGCCTTTGGTTCGCTCAACTAGCCCATCGACATGTCGATCAGCATAGTCATTAATAACACACCCAGCTGCTCGCATAACAATTAGGCCCAGCGAGAAGATGCTCAAATTCTTCAGTGAAGGAATGCCTTCCCCGGCAAACCACAATGCCCAGAGAGTCGGCCACATGAGTAGGTATACACCGATAGGGCGATCCAAGCGCATAAGTCGAAGCCAGCGGTTGGATACGAAGGCTGCTCTGGGTTCTCCTGAGGCTGTCATTTCTGCTCGTCTTGTGTGTGTCTGAGCATGTTATTATAAGGCTCAAAGCTTGGTAAAAACATCTCACTCACCAGCAGTGGCTTCTGGTCGAGATAAAAAACTGACCTGCGGCCCCATAAAAACGCGTTGCCTGCACATAGCGTATCGGGCACAGAAAAGGCGGAGGCGGCCGAATAACTTGCCTCTACGGGCGCTCGTGTCATACTCGGGTCACTAAAAAGTAATGCCCCTAGTGGCTGGCTATCAAGTTCACGAAGCGCCACCAATCTTCCGGTCAAGGTGGTTAGCGGTAAGACGCTCCGAGCGAACACCCACGGTTTACCTTTGCCGCACAAGATAACCTCCCTAATCATCGCGGGCGTACTGGTGGACATATCTAGAGCAGCCGCTTCTGATTCAGAGGGCACGAACTCGTACTGATTGAGTACCTCTACTGAAAATTTATTTTCACTGGCATCGACCAACCTTGCAGTGAGTGACCCACGATCAGATAGCCATTCATGCCAGCCGGCTGGAACTTGCTCATGGTCAAGCTCAGAAAGCGCTTTCCATGGAATAGCACTGGTTATGGGGGAAGGTTGAGAAATTGGCAAAGCTGTCCCTATATTGGATTGGGTTATTATTGGGGTACTGGTCATTAATCGTACGCTGCAGATACACCCGGCGGCCGATCCCGAAACCGTTTGTATTCCCACTGATACTGCTCAGGCGCTAGGGCGACAATGGCCTCGACGCCGCGGTTGAGTGCGGCAAGACTGGTTTGGATGTCTTCACTGTAAAGGTCCTCACCCACCGGTAAAAAGTGTAGCTCCCAGCCACCTGACACCCGCAGCGCAGTGCACATTAGAGCTCGACTCCCAGATCTCAGTAAGAGCTTATTGATCAGTGTCATGGTGCGTGTCTGAACGCCAAGTAGAGTGGCGAACTCGCCACTCTCTGGGGGCGGTTGTTGGTCAGGCAAAATACCGGTGATCTCCCCTCGTTTTAACGCCTTGATAATCGCCGCAACCCCGCGGACGTTTGTGGGCACTAAGGTAGCTCCAGATTGTTGGCGAGATGTTTTAATCCAGTTCTCCAGCGCCCTCATTCTTGGCGGGTCATAAAGAGACGTCATGGCTTTGTGCTGTCCGGCCCAAAGCCCTAGCACCTCCCAGTTGCCCTGATGAGGTATGACAAGGATAGTGCCGCGGCTATCCGCAATAGCTGCCTCGAATAACGCTAGTCCCTTTATGGAAACTATATTTTGGGTGACCCAAGGGTTGCCTTTCCGCCACACTTTAGGCGTTTCAAAAATTGTTTGAGCAAGGTGTTTCATTCGTTTTTTGCACAGCTTTTTGGCATCTATTGTGCTCATTTCAGGATAACAAAGCGCTAAATTGAGTTTTGTGATTCGCGCGGGTTGAGCATTGATGGCATAGAGTAGCCATCCGAAAAATAGCCCTTTTAAGCGGGCAATACCTAGGGGTAGCCAGGAGATAAGTTTCAACAACCAGAGGATCAGAGTGTTCCTCATGTTCAGGGTGTCCTTTTGGTTATTATTCTTAAATTCACAGTGCACTTTGCTCGATACAGATCACATGCGTCGATCAGCGCTGAAGTAGTATATCGAAAGCTGAATCAGCGCGGTTATCTAATTGTCAGTTTTGGGGTGCTTAGACCCTATCTTTATCGCTGAGCGGCTTTATAATTGCAATGCTATGGCAGACCCTTTTTTTACAGTGAGTGAATTTTCGTGAGCGACCTTCTTGCACCACCAGAGACTTTTCAAGATCTGATCTCCAGATTGCAACAATACTGGGCGAAATGCGGCTGCGTAATCATGCAGCCCTTGGATATGGAGGTGGGCGCAGGGACATTTCATCCAGCGACATTTTTACGCTCTATAGGACCGGAGAACTGGAATGCCGCTTATGTTCAGCCGTCCCGCCGCCCTACCGATGGGCGCTATGGCGAGAACCCCAACCGATTACAGCACTACTATCAGTTCCAGGTGGTTATGAAGCCCTCACCGAAAGATTTCCAAGAGCTATACCTCGGGTCACTTCGGACTTTGGGCGTAGACACCTTAATTCACGATGTTAGGTTTGTTGAAGATAACTGGGAGTCACCAACTTTAGGAGCTTGGGGGCTGGGCTGGGAGGTTTGGCTGAACGGGATGGAAGTGTCTCAGTTTACCTATTTCCAGCAAGTTGGAGGACTTGAGTGCTATCCAGTGACCGGAGAGATCACCTATGGTCTTGAGCGCATTGCTATGTATTTGCAAGGTGTTGACAGTATTTATGACTTGGTCTGGGCACATGGCCCGCAGGGCGATGTCAGCTATGGTGACGTGTTTTTACAAAATGAAATTGAAATGTCGACATATAACTTTGAATACGCGGACGTTGATTTTATGTTTAGCGCATTTGATCAATATGAAAAAGACTGTAGTCAATTGATCGATAATAACCTACCTCTTCCGGCCTATGAAATGGTGATGAAAGCATCACACGCCTTCAATTTATTAGATGCGCGGAAGGCTATCTCTGTGACTGAGCGTCAGCGTTATATTCTTCGTGTTCGAACATTGGCTCGAGGCGTCGCTCAATCCTACTTTGACTCACGCATGGCTGCCGGCTTTCCGCTGGCTTCGCCAGAGATTGCTCAAGAAGTATTGGCTCAACATGCTGGAGATTCAAAATGAAGGCTGATTTATTGTTTGAGCTAGGTACCGAAGAGTTGCCGCCAAAAGTCTTGATGAACCTCTCAGATGCCTTGGTTGAAGGCATGCAAAAGGGTCTGGGCGAGCACAAACTGACATTCGGTCAAGTAGATTCGTTTGCTGCACCCAGACGTTTGGCCATTATTGTTAAATCTCTTGAGATTCGGACGCCAGATACTGAGAGTGTTTCTTGGGGACCTCCTGTAAAGGTAGCTTTCGATGCGGACGGTAACCCTACTAAGGCGGCACAGGCGTTCGCTAGTAAAAATGGAATAGACGTTTCAGAGCTTTCAGATAAGGTTGAGAGTGACGGCAAGCAAGACAAGCTGTGTGCACGTCGCGTTGAAACAGGCAAAAATACAACTTCACTCCTAGGCGGGATTATTGAGCAGACCTTAGCCGCCCTGCCGATTCCTAAACGTATGAAATGGGGCGACAGTAAGGAAGAGTTCGTGCGCCCCGTGCAGTGGGCGGTTCTGTTATTTAATGGTGAAACTTGTAAAGAGCACATTCTCGGTGTGACCACTGGCAATATTAGCCAAGGTCACCGGTTCCATGGCAGTGGGGATATTGTCATTCGCTCGCCTGATAGTTACGAACAGCAACTACATGATGGGTTTGTCCTAGCTAGTTTTGATAAACGCCGTGCACTGATTAAGGATGGTGTATCTACGCTAGCAAAAGGGGTCCGCGGCAATGCAGTAATCGATGAAGCGCTTCTTGACGAGGTGACTGGGCTGAACGAATGGCCGGTGCCGCTGATTGGAAGGTTTGATGAGGCCTTCTTGTCGGTACCCTCCGAAGCCCTTGTTTCATCTATGAAAGAGCACCAAAAGTACTTTCATGTAGTAGATAGTCAAAGTGAGCTAATGCCAGCATTTATTACCGTCGCTAATATCGTTAGTAAGGACCCCCAGCAAGTTATAGAAGGTAACGAACGTGTCATTAGACCGCGTTTGGCTGATGCGGCCTTTTTCTATAAAAACGATGCCCGGGTAAGCCTCCATGAGCGCAGGGAGCAGCTCAAAAAAGTGGTTTTCCAGGAGAAGTTGGGCTCGGTTTTTGCTAAGACAGAGCGCGTAGCCACGTTGGCAAAAAGATTATCCGTCGAGGCCGGAGCAGACCCGCGGTTAGCTTACAGGGCTGGACAGCTATGTAAGTCTGACCTTGTCACTGATATGGTGGGCGAATTTACCGACCTTCAAGGTGTCATGGGTCGTTACTACGCGCTCAATGACGGCGAAGACCCCCAGGTAGCCGACGCACTTTTAGAGCAGTATATGCCCCGCTTTGCCGGTGACATGGTGCCTGCTACGGCTGTGGGTGCGGCGCTCGCATTAGCTGACAAATTGGACACCCTGGTAGGTATTTTCAGTATTGGTCAGCAGCCTTCGGGCTCGCGCGACCCCTTTGCTCTTAGAAGGGCCAGTCTTGGCCTTTTGCGGATTATTATCGACCGTAAGCTAGATGTGGATTTGCGAGCCGCGATAGAAGTCTCTGCAAGCCAATTTAAGCTAGAGGATGAAGCGCTCCAAACAATATGTAAGCAAGTACTTGCTTACATATTGGATCGATTTAAGTCGTGGTACAAGGAAGAAGGTTTTTCCACTGAAATTTATCTCTCTGTAGCACCGCTCAACCTTGGCAATCCATTGGATATTGATGCCCGCGTAAATGCTGTGGCTGCCTTTTCCTTACTTGCAGAGGCCGATGATCTGGCCGCAGCAAACAAGAGAGTGTCCAATATTCTCACTAAGCAGCTTGGGACTAAAACGTCCGAGCCAATGAACATTAGTTTATTAGTAGAACCCGCCGAGAAGGCCCTAGCCGAGTCCATAACCGGCCTCGCATCGCTGTCTGTGCCGCTGTTAGAAGATCGCGACTACACCCGGGTGCTTCAGCACTTAGCCACATTACGGGATCCAATCGATGATTTCTTCAATGAGGTTATGGTAATGGTCGATGACCAAGCGTTACGTAATAATCGACTGAGCCTACTAAGTGATTTACGCACTTTGTTCATTAATGTAGCTGATATTTCGCAGATGGATTCGAAAAAATAGGACAGGATGTTCAAATATTTATTGTTGGTAGCCCGATCGGGCTGTTTTTATCTTGGCCTATTACTAATCGTAATGGCCTCAGGTGTCACTTCGTGTTTTATTTGGGGTCTCCCGTTCAATCGTCGTCAGAACCTTGCGGCGACTAGTAACTATCTGATACTCAACTGGTTGCGCCTGACGTGCGGTGTAAAGGTAAACGTTACGGGCTTAGAAAATCTACCCGCAGGCCCCTGCGTGATTTTAAGTAACCACCAAAGTGCCTGGGAGTCTTTTTACATTCAGTGGTTAGTACAGCCGGCAAGTTTCGTGTTAAAACAAGAACTCTTATGGCTGCCATTTTTTGGCTGGACGATCGCAGCCATGGGGCCTATCGCTATAAAACGTTCTAAACCCGGGGCTGCTATGCGGCAGGTCTTGAAACAGGGGCGAGACCGGCTCAGGAACGGTATTAAAGTGGTAATTTACCCAGAAGGGACAAGAAATCCTAGCGGAAAATTAGGGTCGTTTAAAACTGGAGGTGCTGCCTTAGCCAAGCTGGCTAATGTGCCAGTTGTACCCCTAGCGCACAATGCCGGAGCACATTGGCCAGCCGATAGCTGGCTAAAGTATCCTGGGACTATAGATGTCCATTTTGCCACACCTCTTGATTCGTCTGCTTACAGCGCGCGCGAATTGGCCGAAAAAGCGCACTCCTGGGTGTCAGCCAGCCTAGAAACAACAGGGTCTAGATAGGCCATCTAATCCGAGTAGCTAATCAGCTTTAAACGTCCAAATTAACGACCGACAAGGCATTAGTTTCAATAAACTCCCGCCGTGGTTCTACGTGATCGCCCATTAACGTTGTAAACATTTGATCCGCTGCAATCGCGTCTTCAATCGTAACCACGAGCATGCGACGGTTTTCAGGATCCATTGTAGTATCCCAAAGCTGCTCTGGATTCATCTCCCCCAGCCCTTTATATCGCTGGGTACTGATACCTCTTCGAGACTCGGCCATCAACCACGCCAAAGCATCTTTGAAGCTGCTAACCGGCTGTTCCCGCTCGCCGCGCTTGACATAAGCACCCTCTTCGATCAGCCCCTGGACCGTCTTACCCAACTCAACCATGGCAGCATATTCATTAGAGGCAAAGAAATCACGCCCCAAATTATGATAATGAGGTACGCCATGAGCAGTGATTTCAATATTAGGAATGAAGAGATTACGCTCTTTATCTTCTTTGACCGACACCTTATAGCGATGGGTTCCACTATCGGCTTCTTCAAGACATTTTTGGAGTTCGGCACACCAAGGCTCAAGATCGCTACTATTTTGCAGAAGTTTCCCATCTAACTCGCTAATGTAAACCAATGCCTCAAGCAGCTCTACAGGATACACAAGTGACATACGGTTGATAATGTCCCCCACATACCTGAATTTTGCCACCAAACTTTCTAGGGCAGCGCCCTGAATACCTGGCGCACTAGCGTTAACATACAAAGCAGCATTCTCTAGCGCTTTTTGAGTCAGATAAACCAGCAAGGCATCGTCATCTTTTACATACTGCTCAGACTTACCTTTGCTTACTTTATAAAGCGGTGGCTGAGCAATGAAAATATGCCCATTCTCAACAAGCTCACGCATCTGCCTAAAAAAGAACGTTAATATCAATGTACGAATATGAGACCCGTCGACATCAGCATCCGTCATAATGACAATAGTGTGGTAGCGAAGCTTTTCTAAATTAAACTCTTCAGTTCCGATACCACAGCCAAGTGCTGTAATAAGCGTTCCTATCTCGGCATTTGATAGCATTTGGTCAAAACGAGCTCTCTCAACATTAAGGATCTTCCCTTTCAAAGGCAAAATCGCCTGAGTCTTTCGGGCGCGACCCTGCTTAGCTGAACCGCCAGCAGAATCGCCCTCCACCAAGTAGAGTTCTGAAAGAGCAGGGTCTTTCTCTTGGCAGTCAGCCAATTTCCCAGGCAAGCCGGCAATGTCTAGCGCTCCTTTACGACGTGTCATCTCGCGCGCCTTTCGAGCCGCCTCACGCGCACGTGCTGCATCAATCATCTTATTGACGATAGCTCGCGCTTCCTGAGGAAATTCCATCAGGTAATCGCTAAATTTGTCGCCCATTTCTTGCTCTACTGCTGTTTTCACCTCAGAGCTGACCAGCTTGTCTTTGGTCTGGGATGAAAACTTAGGATCTGGAACCTTCACAGAAACAATGCCGGTCAATCCTTCTCGGGCGTCATCGCCGGTAGTCGCAACTTTCTGTTTGCCATTAATCCCTTCTTTTTCGATATACGAATTAAGCCCGCGAGTCAGGGCTGACCTAAAGCCTGCTAAGTGGGTTCCGCCATCCCGCTGGGGGATATTATTGGTATAACAGAGAATATTTTCCTGGAAACCATCATTCCACTGCAGCGCCACTTCGACACTTGTACCATCTTCACGGTCGGTGTTGAAGTGCATAATTTTGTTAACGGTGCTTTTGTTAGTGTTCAAATACTCAACAAAGGCCTTTAAGCCACCTTCATAGGCGTAAACTTCTTCTTTACCTGAGCGCTCGTCATGAAGAACAATACGCACGCCTGAATTCAAGAATGAGAGCTCTCGCAATCGTTTAGCCAGCTGCTCAAAATGAAATTGAATATTCGTAAAGGTTCCCTCAGAAGGCTCGAAATATACTTCTGTTCCCGAGTCGTCAGTATCGCCAATAACGCCCAGTGGTGCGTCGGGAACGCCGTGAGAGTAGGTTTGCTCGTGGACTTTGCCGTTGCGACGAATCGTTAGGCGCATCTTCTTAGATAAGGCATTTACTACAGATACCCCCACTCCATGGAGTCCGCCGGACACCTTGTAGCTATTATCGTCGAACTTACCGCCTGCATGCAGCACGGTCATGATAACCTCTGCAGCAGAAACGCCCTCATCATGCATTTCTGTCGGAATGCCACGACCATTATCTGAAACCGAAATAGACTCGTTCGGATGAATCACGATCCGAATTTCCGAGCAGTGCCCCGCCAACGCTTCATCAATGGAGTTATCCACAACCTCAAAGACCATATGGTGCAGGCCGGTGCCATCGTCTGTATCACCGATGTACATCCCTGGGCGCTTGCGAACAGCATCTAGCCCTTTAAGAACCTTAATACTAGACGAATCGTAATTAGTTTCTTCAGACATAACTCTATAGCTTCCTGTTATTCAACCGACAGTAAGCGCCCCATGTTCCATGTGGAACATCTGGTGCGCATTATCTTTCACTAAAACATCAAAATCTTTCTTATCTACCCCAGTTACAAAGAACTGACAATTCAAACCATATAAGCATGACACAACCTGCTGGCGATGATGATAATCGAGCTCAGCAGGCAAATCATCAAGTAAAAACACACAAGACTCCCCTGCCTGATCTCGAAAGTATGTTGCTTGCGCCAATTTTAGCGCATATACGAGTAACTTAGTTTGCCCCCGCGACAGCACATCCGCGGCGGGCGCCCCATCCACTTTGACCCGCATATCTGCCTTATGGGCACCATGGCTAGTGGTACCGACAGCGAGGTCACGCTTGTTGTCGAGTGCCATCGCCTCAGATAGAGAGACTTCGTCACTCCAGCCTTGGTAATACTCAATATCCAGAGAGCCCAGCCCATCAAATTCCCTCGCCACGGCCTCTATATGTGGGATAAGCCCTTCAATATAGCGCTTGCGGTAAGTGGAAATCTGCTCCCCCAGCGGAACGAGCTCGGTTGTCCACGCACGCAACGAATCGGCATCTATTCTACCATGACGTAGCAGTTGATTCCGCTGTTTTAGTGTCTTTTGAAACCGACCCCACAACTGAGAGTAGGACTGTTCCACGTGGAACACTCCCCAATCCAAAAACTGCCGCCGCTGAAGAGGCCCGCCCTCCAATAAATTAAAGCTTTGCGCATCTATCAGTTGTAGAGGTAAAACTGTTGCTAGCTGAGCTGCTGTCTGGATGGTTTTCCCATCGAGGCGCGCTGCAAATTGACCGCTAGAAGAGCGTCTTACGCCTAACTGGTGTGTTTTAAGAGGATCAGTTTTGTTCACTTTAGCAGATACAACCAACTCGTCAGCCTCATGGCTAACCACCAATCGCAGGTCTCTATGACGGAAAGAGCGACCCCGCCCCAACAAATGTATGGCCTCAAGTAAACTGGTCTTTCCACTACCGTTAACGCCATGAACGATGTTTGCCATGCTATGACAATCCAACGTCAGACTTCGGAGGTTTCGTACTTGATGTATTTCAAGATGAGTAATATGCATAAGTACCTTGCCGAATAAAACCAGACTCTGTGTCCGGCCTTACCCGGCAGATCATTAAAGACGCATGGGCATAACGACGTAAACCGCTGAACCGTCTGCAGCGTCTTCGACCAAAGCACTACTGTTTGAATTAGAGAGGGTGATGCGCACTTCGGCGCCGGTGATAACAGATAATACATCTAATAGATAACTGACGTTAAAACCGATCTCCAAATCTTCTCCAGAATAATTAACAGAAACCTCTTCCTCAGCCTCTTCCTGCTCTGGGTTATTGGCTACCATCTTTATAGACCCCTCGGACAAGAGAATCCTTACTCCACGATATTTTTCATTGGATAGAATCGCTGCTCGCCCGAATGCCTGCTTGAGTTCTGCCCGATCCCCAACAACGATTTTATCGCCGCCTTTCGGTAGAACGCGGTCATAATCAGGATAAGCGCCATCTACCAACTTAGAGGTAAAGCAATAGTCGCCTCCTGTTACGCGAATATGGTTAGAACCCATAGCCACCTTGACCTCATTTTCGTCAAGTAAGCGTGACAGCTCAATAATACCCTTCCGCGGAATAATCGAAGTAATAGGCTCAACCACTGACACGTCGCATATACCATCACACAACGCCATACGATGGCCATCTGTCGCTACGGCTCTAAGCTTGTTTTCATTGAGCTCCCAAAGCATACCATTAAGGTAGTACCTTACATCCTGCTGCGCCATGGCAAAGGAAGTGGCCTCGATCAACCCCTTAAGAACTGAACCAGCAACCATGAACTCCACGCTTTTTTCGCCTTCATCTACCGAAGGAAACTCATTAGCAGGCAACGTCGAGAGCGTAAATTTGCTCCTCCCACTTTTGATTGTTGCCTTGCCGTCGCTACTTGAAAAATCAACCATCGCCCCATCAGGGAGAGACCGACAAATATCAACTAACTTACGTGCCGAAACAGTTACGTCTCCATCTTCACCTGTCGCATCAATGTCAGTAACGCCAACTATCTCAACCTCAAGATCAGTTCCGGTCATTGATAGTCTGGACTGCTCCAGACTCAATAACACATTAGACAATATTGGTAATGTTTGGCGCCTTTCAACAACACCAACCACCAACTGTAAGGGCTTTAAAAGCGCTTCGCGCGATAAGCTAAATTTCATAATAATTCATTATCTCCAACTCTACTCTCAAAAACCAGCAACCAATAAATTCAAGTGGACAGGGCCCGATACAGATTCTTTAGATCTCTCTGCACTTCGCGGTCCATACCCTCTAGCTCCTTTACCTTCCGGCAAGCATGGAGCACCGTAGTGTGATCTCTACCGCCAAATGACTCCCCAATCTCTGGAAGACTATGGCTGGTAAGCTCCTTAGCGATAGACATAGCTAACTGCCGAGGCCGCGCAACAGAACGACTTCTGCGCTTGGACAACATATCAGACATCTTAAGCTTATAATAGTCAGCAACAACTCTCTGAATGTTATCTATGGTAACTAGCTTGTCTTGAAGTGCCAACAGATCTTTAAGGGATTCCCTAATTAAATCAATATCAATAACGCGCCCAGTAAACTGAGCGTGCGCCATAACTCGCTTAAGGGCACCCTCTAATTCTCTCACGTTAGAGCGTATCCGTTGAGCAATAAAAAACGCCGCATCTTTCGACAGATCCATTCCAGCTTGCTCAGCCTTATTCATCAAAATAGCAGCCCTAGTCTCTAACTCTGGCGGTTCAACTGCAACCGTTAAACCCCATCCAAATCTTGACTTCAACCTTTCTTCCACACCATCAATTTCCTTCGGGTAACGGTCGCACGTCAAAATCATTTGCTGGCCGCCCTCAAGCAGCGCATTGTAGGTATGGAAAAACTCTTCCTGCGAACGCTCTTTACCAGCGAAAAATTGAATATCATCAATCAGGAGTGCGTCTACCGAACGATAGAATCTCTTAAACTCATCAATAGCTTTTAACTGCAGCGCCTTAACCATATCCGCAACAAACCGCTCAGAGTGCAGGTAAACAATTTTTGCCTCGGGGTTTTTTTCGCGCATTGCGTGGCCGACCGCGTGCATTAGGTGGGTTTTACCTAACCCGACACCGCCGTAAATAAACAGTGGATTATATGAACCACCCGGATTCTCGGCAACCTGACGAGCTGCCGCAAAGGCTAATTGGTTGGATTTTCCCTCAACAAAACTACCAAAAGTGAAATTGCGATTTAAATTGGTTTTTAAGCTACTTTCTGCTGCCGAAGTAATAATGGCTGGAGCCTGCGGTTTTTCCTGGTCTTGCGCAACAGCGCTCCAACCGGAGCCGCTGTCCTGTTCGGTATTGCTGCTGATCAAAGCTAACCCATGATCGCCATCATACTGACTCACGGCAACGATCACCTCTACGCTAACCTTGCGCCCACACAACCGATCCATCAACTCTTGAATCCGCGCAGAAAATTTGTTTTTCACCCACTCTTCAATGAACCGGTTCGGCGCCAACAACTGCACTCGGTCGCCATCCAACCCTGCCTGCGCAACCAGCGGTCGAATCCAGGTATTAAACTGCTGTTCGGGAAGCTCACCACGCAACTGAGCTTGGCACTGCGGCCAAACAGTGGAAGCGAGATCAATCTGCATTTCGATCCACCACTATAGTTGCCCGTTCTGCACGAAGAGCAGACAGGTTTCAAATTGAGCGCTAACGGCACCAAAAATTTTGAATTTATCCTTCAAACTGCCCCCAAAGAAAGTCACATACATCTTTTTTAGTAACGCATTACTAAAAAAATTTATTGTTAATGCAGTGTATACAAGAAAATCTAGACTATCCACAAAAAAAACAAGGGGGTTTAATACTGAATTTTAATTTAAACCAGTTAAATCAATGGTTTAAAAAATAACAAGTTTTATTTTACCCACAAATAAAACTCAATTACTGATCATTAAATAGCCGATTTTTGTGTATAACCTGTATATATACAGTTAGAAAACAGTGTTTAAGGGAGATATTTGGATGGTTATTGATTTAGCAAAAAATTTATATTTAATAGGGTGACCTTATTGCTATTTCCGGTCACTTTCCAATGCAAAAGGAAGAAAAAATCCTGCCTAACAGATCATCTGAAGTGAACAGGCCAGTGATTTCGGAAAGCTCCTTTTGTGCTTGGCGCAGGTCTTCAGCGAGTAATTCACCCGCCCCAGCATCGCGCAGCTGGGCAATACCAATAGTGATGAGATTAAGTGCGTTCTCTAAAGAAACTAGATGCCGCCTCCGTGCCGAGAAAAGCCCCTCCGAATGTCCAAGAAAGCCGGCACTCTTCTGCAAATGATCAACAAGTGTATCGAATCCTGTTTGCTCCTTCACTGATATGGCAAAGGTTTTTTGAGTGCCCGGCACAGCTCCAGGGGCGAGCCCTGATAGATCAATCTTGTTCAATACCAATGTCAATTGTTGGTTTGAGCTTGGATACCGATCAAAGAATTCGGGCCAAACAGACTCTAATTCTGGAACGCTGTCTTGCGTGGAATCAACAATAAACAGAATTTGGTCTGCGGCCTCGATCTCACGCCAGGCTCTTCGCACACCCTCCGCTTCTATTTCATTATCGGTATCGCGCAACCCTGCTGTATCTACAATATTGAGCGGTAGCCCATTGAGGACGATCTTTTCACGCAAAACATCCCTGGTCGTACCAGCCACCGAGGTCACAATAGCTGTATCATTCCCGGCAAGCGAATTTAATAAGCTAGACTTACCTGCATTAGGTCTTCCTGCTAGCACCAACGTTAGCCCATCTTTTAGCAATGAACCCTGTTGTGCTTTTTCTAGCACGCGCGATATATCTGATGAGAGTTTATCTAAATTTGAAAAAAGCTTTTCATCTTGTAAAAAGTCGATTTCCTCCTCTGGAAAATCAATGGCCGCTTCAACATAGATGCGAATTTGGATCATTTCCTCTACCAGCTGATTAATAAGCTTAGAAAACTCACCCTGCATCGATCTGACCGCCGATTTAGCCGCCTCTACCGAAGATGCATCAATTAGATCCGCTATCGCCTCAGCCTGCGCTAAGTCCATTTTGTCATTACAAAAAGCTCTCTCACTAAACTCTCCCGGCCTAGCGACTCTGGCGCCAAGAGACACACATCGCTGTACCAAAGAATCTAGAATAACCATCCCACCATGACCCTGAAGCTCTAAAACCGACTCTCCTGTAAATGAGTTCGGAGCGGGGAAATACAGCGCGACGCCCTCATCAATAGTTGATCCCGCAGAATCTAAAAATCGACAGTAGCTTGCCTGGCGTGGACTAACTTTCCGCCCGATAATGCCTTCAATATAAGCGCTGAGATTTTCGCCAGAAAGGCGCACTACACCAACACCACCGCGGCCAGTGGCTGTAGCTATAGCAACAATGGTGTCTTTGTCGTTTTGTAACATAGATTTCAGTATGCCAGAAAAAAAGGCCCCTACTGGGGCCTTAATCTAATTTTTTTTGTTAACCAACTGGCGGTTCACAAACCACTGTTGCGCCATTGATAAGAGATTATTCACCGTCCAGTAAAGAACCAAGCCCGAAGGAAATGTCATAAACAAAAAGGTGAATGCAATGGGCATAATTTGCATGATTTTGGCTTGCATCGGATCAGTTGGGGCCGGCTGCAACTTCTGCATAAGAAACATACTTGCACCCATAATAAGTGGCAGCACAAAGTACGGATCTTTTGCTGAAAGATCTTGAATCCAGAATATCCAAGGAGCATGTCTTATCTCTACGGACTCCATTAACACCCAGTACAGTGAGATAAAAACCGGCATTTGCAACAGCATCGGGAAGCAACCGCCCGCTGGATTAACCTTCTCTTTCTTGTAAAGGCTCATTGTTTCTTGGGACATCTTTTGCCGATCGTCACCATAAAGCTCTTTTAACCGAACCATTTGTGGCTGGAGATTTCTCATCTTTGCCATAGACTTTAAGCTTGCTGCTGACAACGGATAGAGAATTAACTTAATGGCCAAGGTTAATAATATAATCGTCCAACCCCAGTTACCAATAACACTGTGGATTATTTTCATCGCTTTAAAGATAGGTTCAGCTAAAATCCATAAAAACCCATAATCTAACGTTCTGTCCAAGTACTCAGCCATCCCAATAAGGGCTTCCTGGTCCTTAGGGCCCATGTAAAAACTTGCCTTATAATCAGCTGCCTGACCAACCGGCACGCTAATAGGCGCGCCAGTAAAGCTCATTAAATACATATCTTGTTTGGATAGTTTACGTAAGGTGAAATTGTTTAGCTGGTCAGCCGGTGGTACCCATGCGCTGACAAAATAATGTTGAACCATGGCAACCCAACCACCTTCAATCGAGGTCTTAATAGATTCGTCCTCAATGTCACTAAAATCAAATTTAGCGTAATTCTTCTCAGGTTGACGAATAGCGGCACCAAGAAATGGTTGCATACTGAACCCTGAAATATCTGTGACAGGCGGCTTAGAGTCTCTTTTTATCTGACCATAAAAGGTTCCATTCCAATCAGCACTTGAGCCATTGTTAATAATGTACTGAACACCGATATCATAGCTACTGCGATTAAGAGTAAAGCGTTTTACGATCCTTACACCGCCGTCATTGAGTACCAAGTCTATGTTAAGGGTATCTTCAGCATCGCTTAAAATATAATTACTGTTCGCAAAAGAGAATTTGGGCCTCCCTTCTGCAGTGTCGGTCCCACTAGGACCAATAAGACCGCTTCTAGCAATATAAATATTGTCTCTGCTATTTTGCAGAATTGGAAACGGTTGTCCCCCATCCTCGGGCTTCTTATCGAAGTGCTTAAGTAGAAGGCCGCTAACGATATCTCCACCTAAGGGATCGATCACAATTTCAATAACATCATTCTTCGCAGTAATAAGATTCCTATTTGAAGAAGGTTGGGCTAAATCTAAACTTGCACTGGACTGAGGCATCGATTCTAGCTGGGGGAGCTCTTCGCTATTTTGAGGACTAGTAATCCCTGCAACAGACTCCAGTTCCGATCCATAGTTAGACTGCGTCTCACTATAGCTTGGCTGTACTACCAAATCTTGATCCTGAAATTGATTCCATTGGATAACTAACATCCATGCAACGAGGCCCATGCCGGCGATTAATATTGTTCTTTGCCAATCCATATTCACTATAACTCTGTTGGTTTTTGATGAGGAGGTTTTTGAATGTCGCTATTATCGATAAGAGGATCATAACCACCGGGATGAAATGGATGACACTTAAGTATCCTAATGATTGAAAGATAGGTCCCTTTGAAAACACCAAACCGATCAATCGCTTCATGCGCGTAACAAGAGCACGTAGGCTGAAAGCGGCAATTACTTCCCAGCAACGGGCTAATTACCAGCTGATATCCACGAATCATTTTTATGACTACTTTACGCATTTTTTGCCTTTGAAGCTTCGCAACGCTGCAGCAGTCTGCACCAAGATTCCTGTAACAACAAGGCCATGTCCTTAGAGTTAAGCTTATCGGCACCTTTGCGGGCTAAAAATATGACATCTATGGAGTGCGGGAAATCTGTTTTACGAAAACTTTCTCGGACTAGGCGTTTGACCAAATTACGGCCAACGGCAGTAGGAATATTTTTCTTGCCGATAACAAGCCCTAAACGAGACGAACAGTCTTCATTAAACTTTGCAAGCAACAGCCATTTCGGATGGGAAATCTTACAGGTATTTAGGTCGAAGACCTCTTTGAACTCAGAGGCCTTGAGTAAACGCTGGTCTTTACCGAACTTAAAATTGGGCACTCAGCCCATACCTTATGCTGAAAGACGCTTGCGGCCTTTCGCTCGACGACGGTTCAGTACCGCTCTGCCGCCTGCTGTAGCCATACGAGCTCTAAAACCATGGGTGCGCTTTCGCTTCAGATTACTAGGTTGAAATGTTCTTTTCATGGTAAATAGTCCAAATTTGTGTGTGTTACCCTAACAGGGTGCGCGATTCTAAAGAAATAAACGCCCTACTTCAACGGTTTATTCACTAAATCCTTCAAAACACCCCAATTTTTACCCATAAGTGCCCTTTAAAAAACAATACACGCTTATCAACAGAAAACAAACGATTTACCGAGCGCTTTTATCGAAATACAACATACTGTGAATACCCTGTGTGCGGAAAAAAGTTTCATCAACAAAATTTTGCTGTTAAGGCTCGCCAAAACATAAGGGCTTAATTTAATACCGCGTTGAAACAGTTTGTTCTAGTTTGAACAACTGAGTTACTAAGCTACTTTTACAGCCTATAAAACGATGTAAGTAATTGAAATAAAACATAAAAAAAAAGTTACTAACAAAACCACTGCCCCTTAATAACAATAACAATAATATAAACTATTAATATATAAACTAATTTATATAACTATAAGAGATAGTACAGCGATTAAATTCGCCTTAATTAAAAAGTCAATAAGTTAGTGAATCTCAACGTATAATGCTCGCTCGAATACAAAAATTGTTGCTGTTATGAAATACCCACATTGTTTTGACGTTATTGTTGTTGGAGGAGGTCATGCTGGCACTGAGGCCTGTCTCGCCGCTGCCAGAATGGGCTGCAGTACCCTATTGCTCACCCATAACATTGAGACATTAGGTCAAATGTCATGCAATCCAGCTATTGGCGGCATAGGCAAGAGCCATCTTGTAAAGGAAGTTGATGCTCTTGGTGGAGCTATGGCCAAGGCGACTGATCTTGGCGGAATCCAATTTAGAGTTCTCAATGCACGCAAAGGGCCGGCGGTTAGAGCAACCCGGGCACAAGCTGACAGGGTTAGATATAAGGCTGCCATTAGAGGGATTTTAGAAAACCAACCGAATTTATCGATTTTTCAGCAAGCCGTAGATGACCTAATAATCGAAAACAATCGAGTTACAGGCGTGGTTACCCAGATGGGGTTGCAATTTAAAGCCAAAACAGTGGTAGTTACTGCAGGTACTTTTCTTGCAGGCAAAGTGCACATAGGTCTAGAAAATCACTCAGCAGGACGGGCGGGAGATCCGCCCTCCATTAACTTAGCGCAACGACTTCGTGAGCTGCCATTCAGGGTGGAGCGTTTAAAAACTGGCACACCTCCGAGAATTGACGCTCGAAGCGTTGATTTCTCATTACTGCAAGAGCAGTGGGGCGATCAGCCAGTACCGGTAATGTCTTATTTAGGAAAAGCCGAAGACCATCCTCAGCAAACATGCTGCTGGATAACATACACCAATAGCAATACACACCAAATCATTCATGGCGGAATGGACCGCTCACCACTTTATACAGGCGTTATTGACGGTGTTGGGCCTCGCTACTGCCCATCGATTGAAGACAAGGTAGTCAGGTTTGCGGACAAAGACCAGCACCAAATATTTGTCGAGCCTGAAGGGCTTGATACTTACGAGCTCTACCCAAATGGCATTTCCACAAGCTTACCCTTCGATGTGCAATTAGCGCTAGTTAGATCTATCAAAGGGTTTGAAAACGCCCACATTACAAGACCGGGTTACGCGATCGAGTATGATTACTTTAACCCCCAAGATCTTAACTATTCGCTGGAAACTAAAGCTATTGGAGGGCTGTTTTTTGCTGGCCAAATCAACGGCACTACTGGATATGAAGAAGCAGCGGCACAGGGTTTATTGGCTGGGGCTAACGCGGCATTACAGACTCTAGATAAGGATGTTTGGTGTCCTACCAGAGATACCGCCTACATGGGTGTTTTGGTTGATGATCTTATAACTATGGGAACTAACGAACCCTATCGTATGTTTACGAGTCGTGCGGAATATCGCTTACTGCTGCGAGAGGATAACGCCGATATTCGTCTAACAGAGACTGGCCGAAAATTGGGGTTGGTTGATGACTATCGCTGGCAACAGTTCTGTGAGAAACAGGAAGCCATAGAGCTAGAAACGCAGCGCTTAAAAAGTACCTGGATTCAACCTAATAGTGAGTTGTCAGAAAAACTGTTTGAACATATTGACCACAAGATTTCTCATGAGTACTCGTTGTTTGATTTACTGAAACGGCCTGAGCTTAACCATAAAATAATTGCTGATTTATTACCAGATGAAAAGCCAGATGCGAAAATTGGGCAGCAAGTTGAAATAGATGCGAAATATTCAGGTTATATTAGCCGGCAGCAGGATGAGATTGATCGTTTACAACGTCATGAAAATACACCGATCCCCGGTAACTTTAATTATGCTGAAATTAAAGGTTTATCTAATGAAGTTAAGCAAAAGTTAGGAGAAGCAAGGCCGGATACGCTCGCTCGGGCATCAAGAATCCCGGGCGTTACGCCCGCCGCTATTTCCTTACTCTTAGTACAGCTTAAAAAACATGCAGCCTAACTAAGTAATCTTTCAAATGGCATCAAAAAACTATTCAAACGTCTCACAGACCCAAAAGCGTCAATTACTTACATCGGGCATGGATAAGCTCAAATTAGAGTATAGCGATGACCAATTAGATCAATTGTTGGCTTATCTTGGCATGTTAGAACACTGGAATAAAGCCTATAATTTAACTGCCGTAAGAGATCCAATGGAGATGATTAAGTTACATCTTTTAGATAGTCTTGCTATATCGTCGTTACTTTATGGAGATCGCTTTATTGATGTCGGTACTGGCGCCGGTCTACCTGGCATACCCTTAGCCATCCTTAATCCAGACAAGCATTTTACTCTACTAGATAGTAACGGTAAAAAAACCCGATTTTTATTTCAGGTTAAGATCGAACTTGGTTTGGCTAACATTAAGGAGGTGAATGAGAGAGTGGAAAAGTACTCGCCTGCTCATAAGTATCAAGCTGTTTTAAGTCGAGCGTTCAGCTCACTAACCGACATGGTTATTAACTGCCAACACCTTCTCGCGGACAATGGTTGGTTTTTGGCAATGAAAGGTCGTCTTGAACAATCAGAGTTGAGTGCAATACCAAAAGGCTATAAGGTCGTCGGAGAGTATCCTATTGAAGTGCCTGAGGTTGATGGTCAGCGGCATCTAATTAAAATAAAAAGAATTTAAATAAATTACCTAGGAAAAAAGCCGGTGGTTAAAATAATATCCATAGCAAACCAAAAAGGCGGTGTCGGTAAAACCACTACAAGTGTTAATTTATCAGCCTCTCTAGCTGCCTATAAAAAACGCGTTCTGCTTGTTGATTTGGATCCTCAAGGCAACGCAACTATGGGGTCTGGGGTTAACAAACAAGAGTGCACCTTAAGCGTTTACCATGTGTTAACCGCTAAAAATCCAACGGCAGAGGTAATAGTTAAGGCCACCACGGGTAAGTACGATTTACTGCCCGCCAACCGCGATTTAGTGGCGGCAGAAGTAGAATTAATGAAAGAAATTGGCCGAGAGTCAAAGCTGAAATTGGCACTTGGAGAGGTCAGTGAGAATTATGATTATGTGATTATTGACTGCCCACCAACGTTAAATATGTTAACGGTGAACGCATTGGTGGCTAGTGAAGGCGTCATTGTTCCTATGCAGTGTGAGTATTTCTCTCTTGAAGGTTTAGCTGATTTAAATAACACCATTAAGCAAATAGCGAAATTAATTAATCCTTCACTGCACATTCAGGGTATTTTAAGAACGATGTACGATCCCCGAAGTAGTTTGACGAATGCCGTAACCGCTCAGTTAAGAAAATATTTTGGTGATCGGGTTTACAGGGTGAGCATCCCACGCAATGTTCGACTAGCTGAAGCGCCAAGCCATGGGCTGCCGGTTTTAATGTATGATCGAAACTCAAAGGGCTCTATTGCTTATTTGGCACTTGCCGGAGAAATACTTCGACTTGAAAAACAACAGAAAGCAGATCTGGTAAAGGCTTAATAATATGGCTGCAAAAAGACAAAGTTTGGGTACCGGTTTAGATGCCTTATTGGGGTTTTCTGACGACATTAATATTAATGAGCAAAATAATAATACCAAAGACGCTGATGGGACATTAAGAGACCTGCCGGTAGAATTCCTTCAGCGTGGTAAATATCAGCCGCGTCGAGACTTAGATGCGGACGCTCTCCAGGAGTTGGCTAATTCAATTTCCCAACAAGGTGTGATGCAGCCAATAGTGGTGCGCAAGATAGCGACAGACAAATATGAGATCGTTGCCGGCGAGCGCCGTTGGCGCGCAACCCAACAGGCCGGCTTAGAGTCAATTCCAGCTATCATCAGAACGATCACAGATGAAGCGGCCATTGCAATGGCGCTAATAGAAAACATTCAACGCGAAGACCTTAATTCAATTGAAGAGAGTCGCGCACTCATAAGACTACAGGATGAATTTCAGTTAACTCAGCAGCAGGTAGCGGATGCTGTGGGTAAATCTCGCTCTGCGGTCACCAATTTAATGCGGCTAGCTAGCCTGGAGCCGGCCGTGCAAAAACAACTTGAGTTAGGTGAAATTGAGCTCGGGCATGCCAAGTGTCTATTAGCTCTCCCCAGCAACACGCAAATCATGGCTGGCCGAGAAGTTGCCGCTAATGCTATGTCTGTTAGGCAGACGGAAACCTTAGTTAAACGAATGCAACAGTCAGGCTCTGTAAAGCCTGTAGAGCAAGTTATATCAGCTGATCCCGATATTTTACGTGCACAACAGGAGCTTTCTGAGAAGGTTGGAGCGTCAGTAATTATACAACATTCAACCAAAGGTTCCGGCAAATTGGTGATTAAATACCACAGTGTTGATGAGTTAGAGGGTATATTGGCCCACATTAAATAATCAATTGGCCATTATCAGAGATATGAATTGCAAATATAGACCTTAATAGCATGTTGAATATCACTTGCAGTATCCCTATAATGCCCCCGCTTCCGGTGCTGCACAAACCGCCGGAAAAATTCGGGGAAGATGGTAAGAAACAGCAATGACTACCATTCCAAAACCGCCGGTATATTTGGCCTCACTTATTCAGCTAATAGCGCTGATCATAGTGAGTGTGGTGGTTTTTTGGTTTGATACTATTATTGCTTGTTCTGTCTTTCTGGGGGGGTTGAATCAATTGCTGCCCCAAGTTTGGTTTGCTTATTTTGCTTTTAAGCATGTTGGGGCAAATCAGACGCATAGTATTGTTAGTTCAATGTACCGCGGTGAAACAGGCAAGGTGTTATTAGCCGCTACCGGGTTCATCGCAGTTTTTGTACTGTTTGAGCAAGTCAATATTATAGGGTTCATGTTTGCTTTTGTAGGTATGATCCCGCTGCAACTGTTTTTGGTTGCAAAAATAGTGAAGTAATTAGAGTAGATAGTGCGTAAACCACTACAGGTCACGCATCTTTCTAGGGTTCAGAAGAGTTGAGATAAATAGATGTCAGGCGAAAATCCCGCAAGCACAACTGAATATATCCAGCATCACCTGCAAAACTTAGTTTATGGTAAGTTGCCGGGCGGTTTTGAGCGACATACAGAAAATGGGACAGAGGTGCTCGCCGCTGACACCTGGACGATGGCGCATGGCGCTACTGAAGCAGCTGCTATGGGCTTTTGGGCTATACATGTTGATTCCATGGCCTGGTCTATTGGTTTGGGTATTATTTTTTGCTGGATGTTTCGGCGCGCAGCTGTTCGTGCCACTACAGGCGTACCCTCTGGCTTTTTAAATTTTGTTGAGCTCATTATTGAGTTTATTGATAGCACGGTTAAAGATAGCTTCCACGGCAAAAATAAAATGGTAGCGCCGTTGGCGCTGACAATTTTTGTATGGATATTTCTGATGAATTTAATGGATCTACTGCCGGTAGATTTAATTCCTAAAGTTCTCATGTTGGCGGGTGTCGAGTACCAAAAAATTGTGCCGTCCACCGACCCCAATATCACAATGGGCATGGCGTTGGGCGTTTTCGTGTTAATGCTTTATTACAACATTAAGATAAAAGGATTCGGGTTCGTTAAAGAGCTTACTATGCATCCTTTTAATCACTGGGCTTTTATCCCAATCAATTTGTTTATGGAGCTGGTCGGCCTTTTGGCAAAGCCGTTCTCGCTCGGGCTAAGACTATTCGGCAACATGTATGCAGGTGAGATGATTTTTATTCTTATTGCGATGATGTTTGCTGCAGGCGCAGGAACTGGTTTGGTCGCCGGGGGTCTGAATGCTCAATTATTTGGTGATGGTACTAACGGTATTTTCTGGTTAGTTATTTTCATCATGGTTTGTGGGGTCTGCTGGATGAACCTGCGAGGAAAGATATCTACGGGTAGAACAGTGCTGGTAACGTTGGGTTTGCTGACGGTTGGTGGCGGTGTTTTTGCTTTAGGTGGTGGGTTAATGCAGTGGGGTTGGGCAATTTTCCATATTTTGGTTATTACTCTACAGGCATTTATTTTTATGGTGCTAACGATCGTCTATCTTAGTATGGCGCACGAAGAAGACCATTAATTTTTTTATTTTTAACTACTGAAATCGGGAGTCTACGATGGAACTTGTAATTATGGCAGCGGCAATTATGCTCGGACTGGGTGCTTTAGGTGCCGCTATTGGCATGGGTTTGTTGGGTGGAAAGTTGATCGAAGGAACAGCTCGTCAGCCAGAGCTTGGTCCTATGCTACAGGGTAAAATGTTCTTGCTAGCTGGTCTAATCGATGCTGTGCCTATTATTGGCGTTGGTATCGCAATGTACTTGATCTTTGTTGTTGCTCCTAGTGTTGGCGTATAACAACAACTTAATTTTTAACCCGACCTTCATTAATGAGGTATTGGCGTGAATATTAATCTAACGCTTTTCGGTCAGATGGTGACCTTTGCAATTTTTGTGTGGTTTTGCATGAAGTTTGTGTGGCCCGTCATCATCACGGCTATGGAAGAACGGCAACAGAAAATTGCTGATGGACTTGATGCAGCTGACCGCGCTATGCGTGATCTTGAGGCTGCGCAGGACAAGGCAACTGACCAGATGAAGGAAGCTAAGCAGGAAGCTGCTGGCATCGTTGATCAGGCGAATAAGCGAGCAAGTCAAATTGTTGATGAAGCAAAGCAGCAGGCGATTACTGAAGGTGATCGTTTGAAGGTCGCTGCTGAAGCAGAAATCGAGCAAGAGATTAATCGAGCTAAAGAAGAGCTTCGCGCTTCAGTGGCAGGTTTAGCTTTAGCGGGTGCTGAGAAAGTTCTTGAAGCGTCCATTGATGATAAAGCTAATCGTGCGCTGGTTGATAATTTAGCGTCACAGCTTTAATAGAGGTTTATCATGGCAGAATTGAGCACCCTAGCAAGACCCTATGCAAAGGCAGCCTTTGAGTTTGCTGTTGACGCGTCGGATCTTAAAGGTTGGGCTTATAGTCTGGCTACTTCCGCAGCGGTTACTCAGCATGCGGCGGTAGTTAAGTTATTACGTTCGCCAAGCTCAACGCCAGCGCAGCAAGCGGCAACCATTATTGACCTCTGTGGTGATGTTCTTGATGTTACTGGACAAAACTTTATAGTTATTTTGTCTGAGAACAGACGGTTGACATTGTTGCCACAGATTTCTCTTCAGTTCGAAGCTATGAAAGCGAATCGAGAAAAAGCGGTTGATGTCGATGTTACCGCAGCGCAGCCATTGGATGCGCAGCAGCAGCAGATGTTGTCCGATGCACTGAGTAAGAAGTTACAACGTAAAGTAAATATGCAGGTTAGTTTAGATAAGAGCCTGTTGGGTGGTGCGGTTATCCGTGCCGGGGATACCGTCATAGACGGGTCCATTCGCGGTCGTTTGACCAAACTCGCCGAGTCACTAAATTCCTAAGGATTGAGGCCTAAGCATGCAGCAACTGAATCCATCAGAGATCAGTGAAATTATCAAGAGTCGTATTGACAACCTTGATGTTTCATCAGAAGCCCAAAATGAGGGCACCATTGTTTCCGTATCGGACGGAATCATTCGTATACACGGCCTAGCCGACGTAATGTATGGCGAAATGATTGAATTCGATGGCGGAGTTTACGGTATGGCACTTAACCTCGAGCGCGACTCTGTCGGCGCCGTGGTATTGGGTGACTACCAAACCTTAGCGGAAGGCCAGAAGGCCCGATGCACCGGCCGTGTTTTGGAAGTCCCGGTAGGTCCAGAATTAGAAGGTCGAGTGGTTGACGCCTTGGGTAACCCTATTGATGGTAAAGGGCCGGTTAATGCCGCCCTTACCGACGCAGTAGAAAAGGTTGCGCCCGGCGTTATTGAGCGTCAATCGGTTGATCAGCCAGTGCAAATTGGTTTAAAAGCTGTTGATACCATGGTGCCTATTGGCCGTGGTCAGCGAGAGTTGATTATTGGTGATCGCCAGATTGGCAAGTCTGCCATTGCGGTTGATGCCATCATTAACCAGAAAGGCTCAGGTATTAAATGTATCTATGTCGCTATTGGCCAAAAAGCAGCGTCTGTTGCTGCGGTTGTGCGTAAACTGGAAGAGCATGGTGCGATGGAACACACTATTGTTGTTGCGGCTACCGCGTCAGACCCTGCAGCCATGCAATTCTTGGCTCCATTCGCTGGCTGTTCTATGGGCGAGTACTACCGTGATCGCGGGCAAGACGCGCTAATTATCTATGATGATTTAACCAAGCAAGCTTGGGCTTATCGTCAGATATCGCTGCTTCTAAAACGCCCTCCGGGTCGAGAAGCCTATCCTGGAGATGTATTTTATCTTCACTCCCGACTATTAGAGCGTGCAGCTAGAGTTAATGCTGACTATGTAGAAAAGTTCACCAATGGTGAAGTGAAAGGTCAGACTGGATCCCTAACCGCCCTGCCCGTTATTGAAACTCAGGCTGGAGACGTATCGGCATTTGTACCAACCAATGTAATCTCGATTACTGATGGTCAGATCTTCCTTGAGGCCGATATGTTTAACGCCGGCATCCGGCCTGCAATGAACGCAGGTATCTCGGTATCGCGAGTGGGTGGTGCAGCGCAGACAAAAATCATTAAGAAACTATCAGGTGGAATTCGTACCGCGCTTGCGCAGTACCGTGAGCTGGCGGCATTCTCCCAGTTTGCATCTGACCTTGATGACGCGACCAAAGCCCAGTTAGACCATGGTGAGCGCGTCACCGAGTTGATGAAGCAAAAGCAGTATACGCCTCAGAGTATCGCTGAGATGGGCGTGATGGTTTATGCAGCAGACAATGGTTTCCTGCAGGCAGTTGAGGTTAACAAAATCGGTGATTTTGAATCGGCGTTACTTTCCTATATGAAAGCTGAGCATGGCGATCTGATGGCGACTATCAATGCGTCAGGTGATTACAACAATGATATTGGAGCGAGTATTAAGGCTGCTTTAGAAAACTTTGTTGCAACTCAAACCTGGTAAACCAGGGTAATCGGACAGGCATAAGAAATGGCAATCGGAAAAGAAGTTAAAACGAAAATTGCTAGCATAGGCAGTACGCAGAAGATTACCAGTGCCATGGAAATGGTCGCTGCGAGTAAGATGCGTCGAGCACAGGAGCGTATGGCTCTGGGGAAACCCTATGCCCAGCGCATCCGTGATGTGGTTGGTCATATTGCTAATGCAGTTTCCGAATACAAACACCCATACTTAAACGAGCGTGATGTTAAGCGTGTTGCTTACGTGGTTATTTCAACGGATCGTGGTTTGTGTGGTGGTCTGAATATTAATTTATTCAAGGCCGCACTCAAGTCGATTAAGGCTTGGTCTGATCAAGGTGTTGAAGTTGATATTTGCGTGGTTGGCAATAAAGCGGCTGGTTTTTTTGGAGCTGTAGGCGGTAATGTTGTCGCAGCGGTCAAAGATGTTGGTGATGAGCCCAACGCCGTTGATTTAATTGGTGGCGTAAAGGTCATGTTGGACTCTTTCGATGAGGGGCGTATCGACAAGCTGTTTGTCGTCAGTAATGAATTTGTCAACACCATGACACAGTCGCCGACTGTAGAGCAGTTGTTGCCATTAGCGGCGACGGCTGATGATCGGCTTAATCATCACTGGGATTATATCTATGAGCCAGATGCCAAAGAATTACTTGATGGCCTGCTGATTCGCTATATAGAATCCCAAGTTTATCAGGGTGTTGTAGAGAACAAAGCCTGCGAACAGGCGGCAAGAATGTTAGCAATGAAAAACGCCACCGACAACGCTGGTGACATGATTGATGAATTACAACTGCTTTATAACAAAGCGCGCCAAGCAGCGATTACCCAAGAGCTGTCAGAAATTGTCAGTGGCGCAGCGGCTGTTTAAAGCCCAACGAATTTTAAAGGTTTAGTTAAGAGGAACCGGACATGAGTAGTGGACGTATTGTACAAATTATTGGCGCCGTGATTGATGTGGAATTTCCCCGCGATCAGGTACCCAACGTCTATGACGCCCTAGTAGTGGATGACAAGGGGTTAACCCTAGAAGTTCAACAACAACTGGGTGACGGCGTAGTGCGAGCAATCGCTATGGGATCCTCAGAAGGTATCAGCCGGGGTTTGGGAGTGCATAACACCGCCGCACCTATTTCAGTTCCAGTGGGCATTGAAACCTTGGGGCGCATCATGGATGTCCTTGGCAATCCAATTGATGAGAAAGGCCCTATCGGTGAAAAAGAGCGTATGGCTATTCACCGCAAACCACCTGCTTATGACGAGCTTGCTGCTTCGGACGACCTGCTAGAAACAGGCATCAAGGTTATCGACTTGGTTTGCCCTTTCGCTAAAGGCGGCAAGGTTGGATTGTTTGGTGGCGCCGGTGTAGGCAAAACCGTCAACATGATGGAACTGATTAACAACATCGCCACCGAGCACAGCGGATTGTCTGTTTTTGCCGGTGTTGGTGAGCGTACTCGTGAAGGTAATGATTTCTACTACGAGATGCAGGAGTCAGGTGTTGTTAACATCGAGACCCCAAGCGAATCTAAGGTTGCGATGGTTTATGGCCAGATGAATGAGCCCCCAGGAAACAGATTGCGTGTTGCTCTGACCGGTTTGACCATGGCTGAAAAATTCCGCGATGAAGGTAAAGATGTATTGCTGTTTGTTGATAACATCTACCGCTACACGCTAGCAGGCACTGAAGTGTCTGCACTCTTGGGCCGTATGCCTTCAGCGGTAGGCTATCAGCCTACGCTGGCAGAAGAAATGGGCGTGCTTCAGGAGCGTATTACTTCTACCAAGACGGGGTCTATTACTTCGGTTCAGGCGGTATATGTACCAGCGGATGATTTAACTGACCCCTCTCCTGCCACCACATTTGCTCACTTGGATTCTACTGTTGTATTGAGCCGTGATATTGCTTCTAAAGGAATTTACCCAGCGGTAGATCCATTAGACTCCACCTCTCGCCAGTTAGATCCTTTGATTATCGGCGTTGAGCATTACGAAGTTGCCCGTGGCGTGCAGAGAGTATTGCAGCGATACAAAGAGCTGAAAGACATTATTGCCATTTTGGGTATGGATGAGCTTTCAGAGGAAGATAAAATGGCTGTTGCACGAGCGCGTAAGATTGAGCGCTTCTTGTCACAACCCTTCCATGTCGCCGAAATCTTTACCGGTTCGCCAGGTAAGTATGTTTCTCTCAAAGATACTATTGCAGGCTTCCAGGGTATTTTGGATGGTCAGTATGATGATCTGCCAGAGCAGGCGTTTTACATGGTTGGTTCTATCGATGAAGCGGTAGAAAAAGCGAAAAACCTATAAATTGCAGCAAGCAAAGGCAATAAAGAAATGGCTATAACAGTTCATTGTGACATCGTAAGCGCCGATGAATCCTTGTTTTCAGGATCTGTAAAGATGATTGTTGCTACAGGCTCTTTGGGTGAGCTGGGAATTACTCCCGGTCACGCGCCATTGCTCAGTGATCTGCGCCCTGGCCCAGTGCGCCTAGTGAAAGAAAACGGCGAAGAAGAGGTTTACTATCTTTCTGGCGGTTATTTAGAAGTCCAGCCAGGTAGTATTGCGATTCTTGCTGATACTGCAGTGCGCGCCGGAGATATCGATGAGGCAGCGGCAGCTGAGGCAATGAAGACGGCTGAACAAGCGATTGCTAATCAGAGTAGTGAAATTGAGTACTCTAAAGCAGCATCTATGCTCGCAGAAGCCACTGCACAGTTACGTACTGTACAGACCTTGCGCAAGAAGCTTGGTGGCTGAAGGCGGTAATTAGTAAGTTGTATGAAAAAAGGGTAGCTTAGCTGCTCTTTTTTTTGTCTAAAATAGGTAGATCAAATACCGCGGCCTAATCGTCAAACACATAATGGTCTTGAGTTGTGGCTCTATTCCAAGTACCTTAAAACCATATAACCTCGTACAACGAGACATTTCATAATGACTAAAGTAAATTTTGTTATTCTTGCCGCAGGTAAAGGCACGCGCATGCGCTCAGCCATACCGAAAGTACTGCATAAAGTATCAGGTCGTTCCATGCTGGGCCATGTGGTAGCAGCAGTGGAAAGCCTTGGTAAGGCTAAAAAGATTATTGTCACCGGGCATGGCGCTGAGCAAGTTGAACAGCAATTTAAAAGCCCGACGACTATTTTTACTCAACAAAAGGAGCAGCTTGGTACTGGCCATGCCGTACAGATGGCCATTCCTGCGCTTTGCAGTGATGCCGTGGTGATTGTTTTATATGGCGACGTGCCGCTGATTCGCCCCTCGACCATAGAGAAAATTCTTGATGTGGTCACTGATACCACCATGGGGTTGCTTACCATTAACTTGGAAAACCCTCAGGGTTATGGGCGTATAGTGCGCAACGGCCAACAAGAGATCACTGAGATTATCGAACAAAAGGACGCTTCAGTTGAGCAGCTGAAAATTACTGAAGTTAATACGGGAGTACTGGCGTTACGGTCAACCCAGCTGCGAGAATGGCTGCCCCAAATTACTAACAATAATGCTCAAGGGGAGTACTATCTCACTGATCTTGTCGCGATTGCGCGGGCAGAGGGCGTTGAGGTCATTAGCGTTAACCCTGAATCGGCGACGGAGGTAGAAGGCGTGAATAATCGAATTCAACTCAGCCAGTTAGAGCGAGCACATCAGCGTCAGCTGGCGGAAGTGTTAATGGAATCGGGTACCAGTTTGGCTGATCCAGCGCGGTTTGATCAGCGCGGGGAGCTGAATGCCGGCACTGATAACTTTATCGACATTAATTGTGTTTTTAACGGTAGTGTGACCATTGGCAGTAATGTATCTATTGGCGCTAACTGTCAGATCAGTGATAGCACCATTGGCGATGGCGTTTCAATCTTACCCAATACAATTATTGAATCATCAGTGGTTGGTGATCGTGCTGTGATTGGGCCTTTCGCGCGCCTGCGCCCGGGTACTGAGCTGGGAAGTGATACCAAGGTGGGTAACTTTGTTGAAACTAAAAAAGCGGTAGTCGGCAAGGGTAGTAAGATTAATCACCTAAGCTATGTTGGTGATGCGCAACTTGGCGAAAATGTGAATATTGGTGCTGGTACAATTACCTGTAATTATGACGGCGTCAGCAAGCACAAAACAGATCTGGGCGATGGTGTATTTGTCGGATCTAACAGTACATTAGTGGCACCGATTAAAGTTGATAAAGGCGGGTTTGTAGCCGCAGGGTCTACCGTAACAAGCGAAGTCCCTAGCGACAGCTTAGCCGTCGGCCGAGCAAAACAGAGAAACATCAAAGGCTGGAAGCGGCCGACCAAAAAGGAAGTTTGATTTATGTGTGGAATTGTCGGTGCGGTTTGCCAGAGAAATGTGTATAAAATTTTAATCGAGGGCCTCAGCCGTCTTGAGTACCGAGGTTATGATTCTGCCGGGCTCTCTGTATTGGATGGGGACCAAGTTTTACAAACGCGAAAAACCTTTGGCAAGGTCGCTGATCTAAAGGCATTGTGTAAAACAGACTTTGCGGTCGGTAATAGTGGCATCGCGCATACCCGTTGGGCTACTCATGGTGAACCGAGCAGTGTTAATTCTCATCCCCATGTTTCATCGGGCATCTCAGTGGTTCACAACGGTATTATTGAAAACCATGATGCTTTGCGCGAAGAGGTTCGTCAGTTAGGCTATGTTATTACCTCTGATACCGACAGCGAAGTGATTGCTCATTTGGCTCACCATTATTTAGCGAGTAGCAAGGATCTTCGACAAGCAGTAATAAAAACGATTACACGGCTGGAGGGCGCTTATGCTCTGGGCGTTATGTCGCAAGACCACCCAAATTTAATCATTGGTGCCCGCAGTGGTAGCCCACTTGTTGTGGGCGTGGGCATGGATGAGCATTTTATCGCGTCTGACCAGATGGCGTTGCGTCAGGTAACCGATCGCTTTGTCTATTTAGAAGAAGGCGACATGGTTGAAATGTCGAGTGAGACGTACACCGTATTTGATGATCGTGGCAAAGCCGTTGATCGTGAAATGCACCAGCTGGATGACACTGATCATCGAGCGGACAAAGGCGAATATAGGCATTTCATGCAAAAAGAAATGTTCGAACAGGCGACCGTGCTCGCGGACACATTTGCTGGCCGGATTGGCGCTGATCATATTCATGAGGCTATTTTTGGCCATCAGGCGGAGGCACTTTTCGCTCAAACAAAGAATATTCATATTATTGCTTGCGGGACAAGTTTTCACTCCGGGCTGGTGGCTAAATACTGGCTCGAGGACATGGCCGGGGTTCCTTGTCAGGTTGAAGTGGCTAGTGAGTACCGCTATAGAAAAGTAGCGGTCCCTGCCGGCACTTTGTTTGTAACTATCTCTCAGTCGGGCGAAACAGCAGATACACTAGCAGCCCTTCGCAAAGCGAAAGAAAGCGGCTATCTTGGTTTTGTCGCCATATGTAATGTTGCCAACAGCTCTTTGGTGAGAGAGTCAGATATCTCCTTGATGACCATGGCAGGCCCTGAGATTGGCGTTGCCTCCACCAAGGCGTTCACAACTCAGCTCGTCGCACTGCAGTTACTTACCCTCTCTCTTGGCCGCCACACGGGCCTGGATGCTGCTTTAGAAAAGCAGCTGGTTGAAAATCTTCATGAGCTACCCAGTTTATGTCAGAGAGTATTGGCGCTTGATCCTGTTATTGAAAAAATGGCAGAGGCCTTTGCTAATAAGCACCATGCCCTTTTCTTAGGCCGCGGCGAGCACTACCCTATTGCGCTTGAAGGGGCGCTGAAGCTTAAAGAGATTTCTTATATTCATGCTGAAGCCTATCCTTCCGGAGAGCTAAAGCATGGTCCCTTGGCACTGGTTGATGAAGACATGCCGGTAGTAACGGTTGCTCCAAACAATGAATTGCTCGACAAGCTAAAATCTAATCTTCATGAAGTGCGTGCGCGAGGTGGTGAATTATTTGTATTTGCCGACTGCAATGCAAACTTTATTAATGAGCCAGGCATTACTGTGATTGATATGCCGCCTGTCCCCAAAAGTCTTGAGGCGATTGTGTATACCCTGCCCCTTCAAATGTTGTCCTATCATGTTGCCCTACTGAAAGGTACCGATGTTGATCAACCAAGGAATTTGGCAAAATCGGTTACCGTCGAGTAGAACAGAACAGTGAATTAGAGAGAGGAAATTATGGAAGGATTAGCAGTAATGGGCTTTGTTTTTGGGATTCTTGGACTGGTTGCATTCGTTCGTTTGTCAAAACTAACAAAGACTCTAAAAGAAAAAGGAATTCTCGAAGAGAATTACAAGGAAGAGTAATTCACTGTTCAAATACACTCAGTGACATTGGAGTAATTACAAACGGAGACTTATATGGCCCAAAAAGTGGTAATTTCACAATCAATTATGTGGGCAGCAGCAATTCTTGTTGTTTCAATTGTTGAAGAAAAAGAGTTTGCTGTATTGATGCTGGTATTATTGGCAACAACGTCATTGATTAACCTTGGTAAAATGAAATGAAAAAACTATTACTAATCTTTCTATTACTAATTTCCCCAATTGTATCTGCGGACATGGAGGATCTATGTTTCATCTATATTAAGGAATTTGGAAAGAACGATATTCTAAGCGCTATAAAAGAACAGGGATGCATTAGAAATAATATCCTACAAGTTGTCTACGGAATGGATAATGCATCAGAGACAATAATGATGTTCCATTCTGGGAGATGGTGTAGATTTGATAGAAATATGGATATTAAAGGCGCGGTATTGAGTTGTGTTCTGTATGCAACCGAACCAAGAAATCGATTAGACTCGGAAGGAAAGTAAGTCACTCACCCCATTCATCTCATACAGTGTCGCTCGGTCTACGTGAGCTGACTAGTCAACCAATTTATTTGTGTAAATACGGTAGGACTATTTTCAACTAAATATCGTACCGAATTAACGTCTTAACAAAATTCAGGAGAGATTGATGAAAGTAAGATTGAAGCGATTAATGATGGTTGCACTCCTAGTTTTATTCACGCCATTCTCTTTTGGGAAGCCAGTTACTTATGTGATAGATCCAAGCCACACCTTCCCAGCGTTTGAAGCCGATCATATGGGAGGGCTATCACTGTGGCGTGGGAAAATAAATTCAACCTCCGGCGAGATCATTCTGGATAAAAAAAATAGAACAGGATACGTCACTGTCGTCATGGAAATGGATTCCATAGATTTTGGGAATGATAAGATGACTAAGCAGGCCAAGAGTGACGATATGTTCGATGTTGAAGAATTTCCTCAGGCGAGGTATGAGGGGACATTAATCAATTTTCAGGATGGCTCGCCAACAAAAGTAGAGGGCGAGCTAACGCTGCATGGCATTACTAAAAAAGTAGACCTAGAGATTAAGGCATTCAAGTGCAAGCTGCATCCATTTAAATTGAGGGAAGTGTGCGGAGCAGATATTCGAGGAAATATAATGAGAGATGACTTCGGGATAAGCTATGCCAAGATCATGGGGTTTAAAATGGATGTCGCGCTCAGGATAGGTGTTGAAGCAATTAAAAAATAGGTTTATTGACTGATTATTGAATACTTGGCTGGAAGCCCATTTGCAAAGCCAGAGCTTCTCAGACATGTTGAGTCTTAACAAGCCTTACAGGTAAAACAATGAAAATAAGACTAACAATAAATGCTCTTTTCCTATTTTTTCCTGCGCTGCATATGGTGATTAAACGGTCGATCTTACTAGTCTAGAAGGATGGGCTATGGCATTTATGACTTCCTCTGCCCAAAATCTTGAGCAGGTGCCGCCACACTCTGTAAATATAAGAGATATATCGATTTCTGCAGAGTTAAGCTCTGTTCCCCGCCTTACAGGAGAGCAGCAAAGAAAACGGCTGTCAGTTCATAATCTTGCATGCGAACATGCGATATACACTGTGTTTCAGAGTAACTTTTAATGCGAGTTTGTTACAGCAGAAGTTGCTTGATTTAAGTATATATTGACATCTATAATGCCAATATATACTTTGCCTAATTATGCGGATAAAACAAACATGAAAATTTTGCGAACCCCCGATCATCGCTTCGACTCTCTTGCTGATTATCCTTTTGAGCCTCATTACACCGCGATCAAAACTCACGATGGGTCTGATTTGCGTATCCATCACATTGACGAGGGTCCAGCCGATGGTCCAATCTTATTGGCTATGCATGGACAGCCTGTGTGGAGTTATTTGTACGCCAGGATGATCCCCCACTTAGTGAAGGCTGGGATCCGTGTGATTGCCCCAGATCTCCCTGGGTATGGTAAATCTGATAAGCCCGCTGCCAGAGAAGACTATAGCTATCAGCGGCAAGTAGACTGGATGAACCAATGGCTAGTGCAGAATGATTTTTCTAGGCTCACTTTTTTTGGCCAAGATTGGGGAGGTTTAATTGGCCTACGTATGGTGGCAGATAATGGTGATCGATTTGAACGAGTCGCTATGGGGAATACTGGATTACCCTATAGCCCAAATGTTCCTCAAGAGATTGTTGATGAAATTTTAGCGTTCAGAGCGGGGCCAGAGAAAATTACAATGGCATCCATGCGTAAGCAGGTCAGCAAAATGAACGGTTTTGGCGGGGAGGACCCCTATTCAGGGATCCGAAAATTTGCTTATTGGCAGAAATATACTTGGGATGCCATCAACCCCCCTGCTGGGATTATTGCGTCATCAATGATGGAAACGAGAAATAAATTAGCTGTAGCATTTGAGCTGGCAATGGTTAATCTTGGGTTATCAAACATATCACCATTTGGTTCTAGTATTAGTAAAGCGTTTGAAGCGCCTTTCCCAAGTGCGACGTTCAAGATGGCAGTGCGAGCGATGCCTAGTCAGGTGCCAAGTATTCCTGATCGCTCCCTAGAGGCGCAAAAGAAAGCATGGGATTTCTTTTCCGAATTTGAAAAGCCCTTTTTATGTGTCGGTGCCGGCGACGACCCAGTCACGAATGGCTTTGAAAAGCAATTTTTAGCCCAAGTACCAGGAACCAAGGATCAGCCACATGAAATGATTGGCGGCGGTCATTTTTTCCAGTGGACCAGGGCTGAAAAGCTATCAGAGATCCTATCTCGATTTATAAAGTCCAACAATTAGGTTGTAAACTTGTTCAAAACCCTCGACTATCCTACCTTGTTATAACTACAGCGAGTCGAGGACCATGTTTAGAACAATTGCTGCATTTCTAATATCGGTGTTGATCGCCATGTCATGCGTGGCACTTCAAACATCAATATCCAATCTCTTATGGCTCGACTCTATTAACATGCCAATAACCTTGTCAGTCATTGTTTCTATGCTGATGAGTGATTTAGTGGGTATGAGCGCTGCCGGGGCTTATCCGATCATTGTGGTGGTATTTGCCGGGTTATTAATTGCCTTTATAGTCGCCTATCTGCTGTCAAAGTGGATGAATACCGGGCGCCGATTGCTCTACGCATTAGCTGGCGGCACAGCATTATTCGCTATTGTGGCATTGATGCCTCTGGCCTTTTATAACCTAGACTTAATTGCCGGCGCACGCACGCTATTGGGTAAGCTTTGTTTGATTTTGGGGGGCGCGATTGCTGGATATTACTTTGGGGCACAACTGTCTGGAGGACATGATAATGAAGAAGTCTAATCGAGCGGCCTTATTGGCCAGCCTACTGTTTTGCTGCCTGTTTGCGCATGGCAGCGAGACTAATTACCAAACGGAAATTATCGTCGAAGGTCTGGATAATCCATGGAGCTTAGCCTTTGTCTCTGAGCGGGAGTGGCTAGTGGCCGAGCGCTCTGGCAGCCTGCGGTTTATCACCGATGGCGTACTGAATCCTGAGCCAGTGGCTGGGGTCCCAGAGGTGTTGTTTGCCGGTCAGGGTGGGTTGGCCGAAGTTCTTTTACATCCTAATTTTTCTGAAAACAAACTGATTTATCTGTCATTTGCTGGTGCTGACAGTGAGCAAAAGAAATTAAATCGACTGGTAGTTGTGCGTGGTCAGCTAGAGGGAAATAGCCTAGTGAGTGTTGAGACTATTTTTGGATCAGAGCCACTGCGTAAAACAGCCGCACATTATGGGGCGCGAATACGATTTATGGCAGATGGGACTCTGTTGATTACTTCTGGAGACGGCTTTAATTACCGCGAACAAGCGCAGACGCTAGACAACCATTTTGGAAAGATGATTCGCATTAATGACGATGGCAGCATCCCAAAAGACAATCCATTCCTTGATACGCCTGGAGCGCTCCCAGAAATTTGGTCCTATGGGCATAGAAATCCTCAGGGCCTGGTCATCGCAAGTGACGGCACTATCTTTGAAAATGAACATGGCCCCATGGGCGGTGATGAATTAAATATTGTTGAGCCGGGCAAAAACTATGGTTGGCCAGCAATAACCTATGGTGTTGATTACAGTGGAGCCATTATTTCGCCATTTACCGAGCAGACCGGTATGGAGCAGCCAATAAAGTATTGGGTTCCTTCAATCGCCCCTTCAGGCATGCTGCTTTATCAAGGCGACATGTTCCCAGAGTGGCAAGGCAACTTGTTCATCTCTGCTCTAGTGCCGGGTGATGTGAGACGACTACAGATTGTCGATAACAAGGTCGTTAGTGAAGAAGTCCTTTGGAATAACTTTGGGCGAATTCGACATATTACCGCTGCACCGGACGGTAGCTTGATTCTTGCCACTGACGGCAAAGAAGGTAAGCTGGTTAGAGTCAGCGCCCTTCAATGAGCCGGTACTGTTAGGCTAAGAGCTCCGTAATGACGCAAGCCCGGCCTGAAGTTGTTGCAAATGTTCTTGTAGCTTCGGGCCTTTCTTCTGTGCTACCCCAATGGCCAAGACATCAATTACAGCAAGATGTGCAATGCGTGATGATAATGGAGTGTATATCTGTATGTCTTCCTTGGCGTCTACCTCAATAGCGATTGTTGCACTTTTGGCTACTAGCGATGAGCTCGGCGCCAAGCCGATGACAATTCCACCCGCGTTTTTGACTAACTCCATGGAATCAAGCAATGCTTGAGATCGACCTGACTGAGAGATGGCAACAATGACGTCGCCGGGATTCAAAGAGGTGGCTGACATGTTTTGTAGGTGTGGGTCAGAGTATGCTGCTGACCGTATTTGTAATCTAAAAAACTTGTGTTGTGCATCAAAGGCGACCGCGGCGGATGCGCCAAAGCCATAAAACTCAACTCGACCTGCGGCACAGATTGCTGCTACGGCCGCCTCTAGATTTTCTAATACCAGGCGATCACGAACTTTTAAAAGGGTATCTACCGTGGAATCAAAAACCTTATAGGTGTACTCGCGAGTTGAATCTGTATCGGTTACGGCAATTTGGCCGTAACTAGGACTTGAAGCAAGTTGTTGTGCGAGCGCCAGTTTAAAGTCTTGGAAACCGGTACAGCCAACGGCCCGGCAAAAGCGAACTACTGTTGGCTCACTGACCCCAGCCTTTTCTGCCAGGTCGACAATGCGCATACGGATCACAGCAAGAGGGTTTTTCAGTACAAAATCGGCGACCTTAAGCTCTGATTTACGTAAACGGCTTAGTGTATCGCTAATGGTTTGTGTGAGTTCAGCAGGTTTCATGGGTTGTCCAAATTTATTTATGTAAAAAATTTACAAGAAAACGCATGAAATTGCCAGTTTTGTAGTAAAAAAGCGGCTTTTTCCTATGGATTTGTGCCATTTCATGCGAGATGCGCTTACTAAGTTACCTCCGCAGACAAAAAACTAAAAAAGAACGCCGCACTACCGCGTTTTTTTATGACGTATGTTGCTAGAATGCAGACCTATGGACGTAACCTCAATATTAAAAAATCTCAACGCTGCGCAAGAAGAGGCAGTGACCAGCGATAAAAAGCATTTGCTTGTTTTGGCCGGCGCCGGCAGTGGTAAAACGCGGGTATTGGTGCATCGTATCGCCTGGAAAATTCAGGTCGACAATGTCTCCCCTTACTGCATCTTGGCGGTGACCTTTACTAACAAAGCATCGCGGGAAATGCGTGAGCGTATTGATGAGCTCTTGGGTATGTCTTTGCGGGGCATGTGGGTAGGTACCTTTCATGGTCTGGCGCATCGCTTATTAAAAGCGCACTGGCGAGATGCTAAGTTGCCTGAAAATTTTCAAATTTTAGATTCCGATGACCAGTTACGGTTAGTTAAAAGGGTCATGCGTAGCATGGATCTCGATGAGCAGCGCTGGCCACCAAAGCAAGCCCAGTGGTGGATCAATGGTCAAAAAGATGAAGGCCTGCGCTCTACACATTTCCAAGAGGGCGGTGACCCCTTCATAGCCACGATGTTGCGCATTTATCGTGGTTATGAGGAGACCTGCGACCGACTGGGGGTGATTGATTTTGCCGAGTTGCTTCTAAGGGCACTGGAGTTATGGAAACATAATCCGCAAGTGCTTGAACACTACCAGCAACGCTTTCAACATATTTTGGTCGATGAGTTCCAGGACACCAATGCCGTTCAGTATGCTTGGCTAAGACTGTTAGCAGGGAAAGTGAGCGCAATGACTGCGGTGGGTGACGATGATCAATCTATATATGGTTGGCGCGGAGCCAAAGTTGAAAACATCCTCAGTTATGAGCGTGACTTTGTAGGAACACACACGGTGAAGTTAGAGCAAAATTATCGCTCAACTTCTAATATTCTTTTAGCGGCTAACGCGGTTATTGCGAAAAATTCTGAACGCCTTGGTAAGAGCCTGTGGACTGATTCTGGAGACGGCGAGCCAATTGCACTATATGCCGCATTTAATGAGTACGATGAATCTCGATACATTGCAGATCGATTACAGAGCTGGGTGAGTGATGGCAATCGCCGCGAGGACGCTGCAATTCTATACCGATCAAACGCGCAATCTCGAGTGTTGGAAGCCGCATTGCTGCAGGCGGAGATTCCTTATCGGATCTACGGTGGTCAGAGGTTCTATGAGCGGCTAGAAATAAAAAATGCCCTGTCTTATCTCCGATTGATGCTAAATTGCCATGACGATGTTGCTTTTGAGCGTGTCGTTAATGTGCCGCCGCGCGGTATCGGTGATCGCACGCTTGAGCTGGTGCGCGAACTGTCTAGGGCTAACACCTCCTCACTCTGGACCGCAGCCTGTGTTTTGGTTGACGAAAAGCGCTTGGCCGCTCGAGCGAGCAATGCAATCGCAGGATTTCTGCAGCTGATCAACGAGATGAGTGGGCAACTTGACGAGTTGCCACTGTTTGAACAGGCTGAAAACGCAATCCAGTATAGCGGGCTGATCGAGATGCACCGCCGCGAAAAGGGCGAGCGAGGACAGGCGCGGGTGGAGAACTTAGAGGAATTGATCGGCGCATGCCGGAATTTTGAGCCGGAGGACAAGGACTTGCCCACGCTACCTCAGTTTCTGGACCAAGTTGCGTTAGACTCTGGTGATCGCCAAGCCGATGAAGACCAAGACGCAGTGCAGCTGATGACCTTGCACAGTGCAAAAGGATTAGAGTTCCCCCTAGTGTTCATTGCGGGTGTGGAAGAAAATCTCTTTCCACATAAGATGTCACTGGACGAGCCAGGCCGTTTAGAGGAAGAGCGTAGATTAGCGTATGTGGGTATTACTCGCGCCATGCAAAAACTGTATCTCACCTTCGCTGAGAGCCGCTCTATTTATGGCAGTGAGTCATTTAATTCCGTCTCTCGATTTGTCCGCGATATTCCAAAAGAGGTTATCGAAGAAGTGCGGCTACAGAACACTATCGCACGACCGACAAGTTATGCTGCCAGTGCTATTCGCAGTGATCAGGGTGATGACACGGGCTTTCAGTTGGGGCAACAGGTGAACCATACTGTTTATGGAGAGGGAGTGATTTTGAACTTTGAAGGTAATGGCCCCCGGGCACGCGTGCACGTAAGGTTTGAACAGGCGGGCACTAAAATTTTAATTCTTGCCTCAGCTAACCTTGCCGCCATTTAATAATAAGAATTCATTTCATCAGTAGAAGAGGAAGTAGGATGCGAATTGTATTAGCCACACTTATGGCCATGTTACTGATTGGTTGCGCAGATAATGACAGCCAATCAACCGTCACTCAAGTAGCTCAGCCCGAGGAAATGTTTAAGTGGAAATTGGTCACCACATGGCCTAAAAATTACCCGGGATTAGGGTTGGCCCCAGAAAATTTTGCTAGCAAAGTCGCGGCAATGAGTGCCGGACGCCTAAAGATTAAGGTCTACGGCGCTGGTCAGTTAGTGCCCGCCTTTGAAGTCTTTGATGCGGTGTCTCAGGGCACTGCGGAGATGGGTCACGGAGCGTCTTATTACTGGACCGGCAAAGCTAAGGCCGCAGCTTTCTTTACGTCAGTCCCCTTTGGCTTAAATGCCCAAGAGATGAATGGCTGGCTACACTATGGCGGCGGCCTAGAACTATGGCGAGAGCTCTATGATGAGTTTAATCTAGTACCTTTTGCGGGAGGCAATACGGGAGTACAAATGGCCGGTTGGTTTAATCGTGAAATCAACTCTATGGAAGACATCAAAGGGTTAAAAATGCGCATTCCCGGCATGGGCGGCGATGTAATCACCCGAGCGGGAGGAATATCAGTCACTATTGCGGGCGGCGAGCTTTATACGGCTATGCAGACAGGGGTCATTGACGCATTAGAATGGGTAAGCCCCTACAATGACATAGCGCTCGGGTTTCATCAGGTGGCAAAGTATTATTATTACCCTGGTTGGCATGAACCAGGTCCGACCCTGGAACTAATTGTTAACAAAGATGCACTGGCGAGTTTACCGGCCGATTTGCAAGCGATTGTTGAGACAGCGGCACGAGCAGTAAATCAGGATATGCTGGATGAATATACCGCACGAAACAATGAAGCATTGGTGAGTCTTGTCGAGACCCATGGCGTTCAGCTTAGAAAGCTTCCCGATGAGGTTGTTGCGGAGTTGCGCAATATCTCTGAGGACATGCTGGAAGAACTGGCCGATGATTCGGATATTTCTCGGCGTATTGCTGAGTCAGTCAAGGCCTTTCAAAAGCAAGCCACGGCGTATCATGCTATTTCTGAAGAAGCCTACTACCAAGCGCGCAAGCAAAAGTAGTAGACGTAATGGTCGGCTGTGAAAAAGATTTTCGGTCGGCTAGTTTTTCCAAAATGTTGGCATAAATAGAACGAGAAGCGTGAATATTTCGAGCCGGCCAAGCAACATACCCCAACATAAAACAACTTTTGCAAAGGACCCCAAGTCAGCATAGTTCGTTGCTACGGCTCCCAACCCGGGCCCTAAATTGTTCAGTGCAGCTGCTGTGGCTGACCAGGCAGTAACATAATCAAGACCCGACGCTAACAACAGCAACACCATCAAATAAAACACGCCCAAATAAACACCAAAGAACGCCCAGATAGCATCGGCAACACGGTCGGGAATTCGACGGTTACGTATCTTTATGGGCAGCACCGCGTTGGGGTGTATGAGCCTATAGACCTCACGAATGCCCTGCTGAGCCATAATTAACATACGACCAATTTTTATTCCTCCACCGGTTGATCCGGCACAGGCACCAAAGAAAGAGAGGAAGATCAAAAAGAAGGGCAAGAACGTTGGCCAGGAGTTGAAGTCAGTGGTTGTAAATCCGGTGGTAGTCAATATTGAGACCAACTGGAAAACCCCGAGACTTATGCTGTCTTCCCAGCCATAGGTGCCACTAAAGTAGAGGTATAGGCAGGTTATCAATGCGCCAAATAGAAGCAAATACAGATACATACGTGCCTCTGGATCTGCCCAATAGAAGCTTAGTCGACGGTTGTGCCATACATGATAATGAAGGGCAAAGTTTAGGCCGGAAATGATCATGAAAAACGCGCATATGGCCATAATCAGGTCACTGTCAAAGAAACCTATGCTGGCATCATGCGTTGAGAAACCACCAATTGCGACGGTTGAAAAACTGTGTCCAATGGCATCAAACCCATCCATTCCTGCTAACCAATAGGCAAGAGCGCAAACCGCTGTCAGGGCTAGATATATTTTAAATAGGACATTGGCGGTTTCAGCGATACGCGGCGTTAACTTAGCGTCTTTCATTGGCCCCGGCGTTTCAGCTCGATAGATTTGCATGCCACCGATACCTAGCATTGGCAGTATAGCCACTGCAATAACCACAATACCTATACCGCCTAGCCACTGTAACTGTTGGCGGTAGTAAAGAATTGATTTTGGTAGGTCATCGAGTCCGGAAAGGACAGTGGCCCCTGTTGTCGTCAGACCAGAGACAGATTCGAACAGCGCATCAATAAATACTAAATTAGTGGCTTCTGAGAACATCAGCGGTAAAGTTCCGAAAACGCTTAGAACCAACCAGAAAAAAACCGTGACAAAGAAACCGTCTCTTGTGCGCAGCTCCCCGGTCTTATTTTTTGTCGGCAGCCAAAACACCAAGCCCACTATTTGTGTAATAGCGAAGGCTAAGAAAAACATTGAGGCAGTATTTTCTTGGTAGAGGTAGGCTACGATTATCGGCGACAGCATAGTCAAACTGAATATCATCAGCAGCATGCCCAGAACTCTTGCTATAACTGCAATATGCATAAAGGCTTGGCCCTAAAAAAAAGTGAAGCCGACTGCGAAGAGTTTCTCCACAGCCTTGGTGTTTGCTTTGTCAACGACGAACACAATGACATGATCGTCACTTTCAATCACGATATCATGATGCGCGATAATGACCTCTCCGTTACGAACTAAGGCTGCTAACGTAGAGCCTGGAGGAGACTTTATGTCACCAATAGCGCGCCCCACCACTTTTGACGACTTGGCATCGCCGTGGACAATAAATTCCAGCGCTTCTGCCGCTCCGCGTCGTAGCGAGTGAACGCTTACCGTGTCGCCTTGGCGCACATGCGTCAGTAGCGAGCTAATGGTTACTTGTTGTGGAGAGATGGCGATATCGATTTCGCCACCTTGCATTAGCTCGGCATAAACCGGATTACTGATGAGAGTCATCACTTTTTTTGCACCCAGCCGCTTTGCCAGCAGGGAGGCCATGATATTAACCTCATCATCATTTGTGAGCGCCAGGAAAACATCAGTTTTGTCGATATTTTCTTCGAGCAATAATTCTTGATCTGTTGCTGAGCCATTTAGTACCACAGCTCTATTAAGTTTTTCTGACAGATAGGCGGCGCGCTCAGGTGAAAATTCGATAATTTTAATATTGTAGTGTTCTTCTAGCGCTTTACTTAGACGAAACCCTATATTACCTCCGCCAGCAATTACCAAGCGATGATACGGTTTTTCAAGGCGGCGTAACTCACTCATTACCTTACGGATATTCTTTTTAGCGGCAATAAAGAATACCTCGTCGCCGTCCTCTATTACAGTGTCACCAACCGGGAAAATAGCTCTATCTTTTCTGTAGATAGCTGCAACACGAGCGTCGGCCTTGGGCATATGTTCTTTGAGTGTGCGGAGTTCTTGACCTACCAGCGGGCTATCTTTAACAGCGCGCAGGCCAACCAATTGGATAACACCGTCGGCAAAATCTAGCACCTGCAGAGCACCGGGCTGCTCAATCAGTTTACGGATATAGTCCGTGACTGCCTGCTCGGGGGTGATCATTACATCGACAGGCATGTTTTTATCGTTGAACAGAACGCTTTTGTACTTTGGATTGGTGTAGTTGTAGGCTCTTACTCGGGCTATTTTGGTCGGCGTATGGAACAGAGAATATGCGACTTGGCAAGCGATGATGTTGACCTCATCACTACTAGTGACCGCGACCAGCATATCGGCGTCTTCAATACCGGCCTTAACCAACACGTCAGGATAACAGCCAGTCCCGACAACGGTACGAATATCTAGCCGATCTTGAAGAGAGCGAAGTGCACGCTCATTAATATCAATAAGAGTGATATCGGCATATTCACGCGCTAAATTCTCGGCGAGAGTTCCACCGACTTGCCCTGCACCCACTATGATTATTTTCATCGCTATTCCGCTTTTTGCCAGCGTTTAAACTGGACGGCCAATTTTACGTAGTCTTGCGTAGTAAAAGCCGTCATGGCCATCAGTGGTGGGGAACAACTGTCGCCCACAATCCGTAATTTCACCCCAACTAGCATCAATTGTCATTATCTCAACATCTTCTCGCGACCCAACAAAAGCCTTGACTACCTGATCATTTTCCTCAGGAAGGACCGAACAGGTGGCATAAACTAAAATACCCTCATTTGCGAGCGTTTGCCAGAGTCTTTCAAGCAGTGTTGCTTGGATCTCGGCAAGCTTATCAATATCTGAGGGTTTGCGCAGAATTTTGATGTCGGGATGACGGCGAATAACGCCGGTTGCTGAGCAGGGGGCATCCAGTAGAATTCTGTCAAATGGCGTTTTATCCCACCAGGCGTCTAAGTCACTGGCATCCGCCGCCTTGAGATCCGACTGCAGTTTTAATCGATCTAAATTTTCTTCCACTTTGAGCAGCCGCCGAGGCTCCGAGTCGATAGCCAAAAGTGACTTAATGCCCGGCTCAGTTTCCAAAATATGGCAAGTCTTACCTCCTGGGGCACAACAGGCATCTAGCACTATTTGATTAGGCTCAAGTAGCAGCAATGATGCGGCCAATTGTGCAGCCTCGTCTTGAACACTGATTTCGCCTTCCTCAAAGCCAGGCAACTGCAGGACATCCACGGCGGCTTCCAGAGTAATGCCCACGCTACTATACTGGGTCCGTTCTGCGATTATGTCTGTGGCTTTAAGCCGCTCAAGATAGTCATCACGAGTTTGACGTAGAGTGTTAACACGCAAAGTCATGGGGCCGCGCTCGTTGTTGCCGGAGACAATTTCGGCAGCTAGATCAGGCGACCATGCCTGTTCTAGCTTTTTTAATAACCATTTAGGGTGAGCGGTTTGGAAGACGCTATTATCTAATTGTTCTTGCAAAAGGCTGGCTTTCTCGCGCTGAAATGTTCGCAGTACGGCATTGACCAAGCCTTTGGCCCACACTCGGTTTAAACCTTTGGTTGCAGCAACGGTTTCATTGACTACAGCATGCTCAGAGGTTCTCATGTGCATGAGCTGATAGATTCCACAGGCAATTAGACCCTGTATTTCTAGGTCTTTTTCCCGCAGAGGTTTCTCGACTAAGCGTTTTATCAGGAGTGCAATTTGTGGGTACCAGCGCAGACTCCCAAAACAAATTTCTTTAAATAATGAGCGCTCCTTTTCGAGCACCCGACTGGCGTATTTAGGAAGCAAAGCCGACAAAGATTGGCCGCGCAGAACGTGGGCCAGCACCTCCGCAGCAGCAACGCGCGCGCTCAAAGGTTTGGTGTTGGTTGATTTAGACACCCAGTATTTTCCCGCAGGCAAAGCTGGCTGCTCGCGCCTTCAATATTTCACTAACAGGCAATCGCGATTTCCCGGCTAATTGCAGTTCATTTAATAAAATAGCATCTTCCCCACATTTAACTAATATTCCCTTGGCATCAGCGCAGAGGATTTCTCCAGGCGCAGCTTTTTGATGTGAGGTAACAGCGATCGCCGACCATACCTTTAGTCGCTGGCCTTCGAGCAAAGAATAGGCCGCGGGCGCTGGGTTGAAGGCTCTTATGAGACGATCAATATCAGTTGCCGATTCTGCCCAGTCAATCTGCGCCTCAGATTTTGTAATTTTATGAGCATAAGAGCTTAGCGAATCATCTTGGGCTATGCCAATGGCGGTACCCGCTTTTAATTTTGCTAGTGTTGACATGAGGGACTCAGAGCCCAATACAGCCAGTTTTTCATAAAGCGAAAGGCTGGTTTCATCGCTGTCTATGTCGCATCTAGAGATGGTTAGCATTGCACCCGTATCAAGACCCGCGTCCATTTGCATCACGGTGACGCCGGTTGAAACATCTCCCGCTTCAATTGCTCTTTGAATGGGAGCTGCCCCTCGCCACTTTGGCAGGAGAGAGCCATGCACATTTACACATCCTAAACGGGGAGTATTTAAAATAGCTTGAGGGAGGATCAACCCATAGGCGACCACCACCATTATGTCTGCGTTTAATTCAGCGAGCTCTCGTTGTGGCTCAGGCTCTTTTAGAGATGAGGGCTGGAAAACTGGAATGTTATGCTCTCTCGCAAGGCTTTTAACTGGGCTTTGAGTGATCTTTTTGCCACGCCCGGCAGGCCGGTCAGGCTGCGTGTAGACACCGACTAATTGGTAGCAATCGTCGTTTAGAATGGATTGTAAATGGGTAGCGGCGAACCCTGGAGTACCAGCGAAAATAACCTTCACCTTAAAAGCATCCTATACCTACTTTTTTTTCATTTTTTTACGAATGATTTGTCGCTTCAACGGGGACAGATAGTCCACAAACAACTTACCCTCTAAGTGATCAATTTCGTGCTGTATGCAAATGGCTAAGAGGCCGCAAGCCTCCTCTTTAAACGGCTCACCATTGCCATCTAGCGCAGAAATCATGACTCTTGACGGGCGCTCAACTGTTTCATAAAAGCCCGGTATGGAAAGGCAGCCTTCGTCGTAAAGTTGAGTGGTTTCATCTAAAACTTCAATCTCCGGGTTAATAAAAATCCGTGGCGCAGTATTGTCCTCAGAAAGATCCATGACAATGACGCGCTGATGAACATCTACCTGCGTTGCGGCCAAACCTATGCCCTTGGCTTCAATCATAGTCTCGAACATATCTGCGATGAGATTTTTGATGGCGCCATCAACCTTTTCAACCGGCGACGCTTTGGTGCGGAGTTGCGGGTCTGGGTATTGCAAAATAGTAAGCACAGTCATAAATGTAAACAGGTAGTTAAAATATTAAGTTCAATTCAATTACGTCTGAACCGGCTAATCCGTGCAGACGTCCCTAACGCTTATTACTCGTATTATACACGATGAACTTACCTAATAAGTATTTGTAAAAATGGAAAATTCACCGCGTTTCCCCCTCAGCAGCGCACTATTTTTTTTTGATCGGGGTGCTGCTTATGAGAACTAAGTCACAAAGTGAGCAAAAAGATGATTTTAAATGAATTAAAAGTGATGTTGTGACCACGCTTATTCGTCAAACAGTCTATATTTAAAATCCGATGAATGGATTCAAGGGTGTAAAAAGATGCGAAGACTTCTAATGGCTGGGCTAGGGTTTTTGGCTTGTGTTTCTTTATTTCTGCAGGCAGAACAGCCCATAACCACTATTAAGGACGACGCTCCTAGCGAATATGTAGTAAAAAAGGGCGATACCTTATGGGCAATCGCAGGACACTTCTTGAGTCAACCATGGCAGTGGCCGGAAATTTGGCATAACAATCCGCAGATAGAAAATCCGCATCTTATTTACCCACAAGACACAATTATATTGTCCTATGTCAACGGAGCGCCGCAGTTGAGTATTGGCAAGCGTGCCTATGAGAAAAGATCTCCAGCAATCAAAGAGGTTGGGCGAGATAAGCCAATGGCGCCTTTTCCAACTAAAATTATTAACGATTTTCTAATGCACAATAAAATTCAATCAGAGGCTCAAGTCGAAGCCGCGCCCTATGTTATGGCCGGCATTGACGAAAGACTCTATGTTGGTAGCGAGGATGAATTTTATGCTCATGGCATGTTAAGTGAAGCGACTAAGAATATTGGTGTATTTCGCCAGGGTGATTCTTATCTTGATTCCGATTCTGGTGAAGTCCTCGGGCATGGCGTTATGCAAATAGGGACTGCCAAGTTGATTACTAGTGAAAAAAACGTCGCCATGCTGAAAGCAACCCGAGCGACAACAGCGATCCGGCGAGGTGATCTTTTATTCCAAGAAATTAGGCCGGCGTCAGTAAAAGGGTTGTCTGTGAAGCCAGTAAAAGAGGCTATTTATGGGAAAATTATGAGTGGTGTTGAGAGTGGCCGAACCACAGCCGGCGCGATGGACATCGTAGCTCTAAATCGAGGCCACTTACATGGGCTTGAGGCGGGGAATTTACTAGATCTTTATATTCCAGGTGTTAGGCTAAAAACGATGGGAGATCGGGGCACAATAGAAGCTCCGGAGCGGCGCATTGGCAGCCTGTTAGTTTTTTCAGTTTACGAAAAAATGAGCCATGGAATAATTTTGCAAGCCTCGCAACAGGTCATTTCTGGGCACATAGTTAAAAACCCATAGAGAATTTATATGGGAAAATTTACACACAATAATACTTCACTAGGGCACGTCCGGAATGCCACGTCTTAACCCATACTCTGAGATTGAGTTCGTCATGATCGCGCAGCGAATAAAGGTCTTGAGCCTTGGCGTTCAAGCTCAGATGCTAGGTTTCTCTGGAACCTACACCGATCTTTTTACAGGCCCGCCCGAGCTATTTCCAGAAGGTATGGCAGACCAGGCTAAATTAATTCGAGGCAGTTATCATGCTCAAAACTGGGACGATTTTCTTCATAAAACCCAAGAGGCACTAGACCGGGTTGGCGCTATCGCTATCCCTTTGACCAGCAGTCAATATCCGGCGCAATTAAAGCAGATCAGCAGAGCGCCGCCAATACTCTATGTTCGTGGATCAATTGAGCAGCTCCATATGCCTCAAATCGCTATTGTTGGTAGTCGGAAAATGACTCGGGTTGGGCAGCAGAACGCCTTAGGTTGGAGTCGTTTTTTGGCTAACAGTGGGTTCACAGTGACCAGCGGTCTCGCTAGGGGTGTTGATGGAACTGCGCATCAAGGAGCCCTGCAAGCCAGCAACGGAGGCACCATTGCCGTTATGGCTACTGGCATTGACAAAATATATCCACAGCAACATCAGTTTCTAGCAGAGCAGATTGTTGATTCTGGAGGTTGTTTGGTGACAGAGTTTGAGCCAGGCACTGAGCCTTTTCCACAGCATTTCCCGCAGCGAAATAGAATTATTAGCGGCCTCAGTTTAGGCGTTTTGGTGATAGAGGCTGCAGTTAAAAGTGGGTCTTTGATTACAGCGCGCACAGCGTTGGAACAGAACCGTGAAGTCTTCGCGATTCCTGGTTCTATCCACAATCCGCAGAGCAAGGGATGCCATTCACTGATTAAGCAGGGCGCGACTTTAGTTGAAGAGGCTGCGGATATAGTGGTTGAATTAGCTTCAGGATTAGATCGGCTAAAGGAATCTCTGACGCCAGAAAATCCAGAGTCAAAGCCGGTTTCCGGCTTCGATGCAGACCAACAAGAATTGCTAGAACTGATTGGCTTTGATCCGATTGATTTAGACTCCCTAAGTTGCCTTAGCCAATGGCCCGCCGCACGGTTGTCACAGGCCCTGGTTTCCTTAGAACTATGCTCCGCCATTGATAATGATAATGGATTTTATCAGCGACTAATTTGAGTCCTAGTCCAACTATTAAGTTAAGGCTGCCAGCCGCTGCACAGTTAAGCTATTTCTGACTGTTGCACATGACCTAGTGTTGAGGTAGTCTGCGGGATTACTGACCTAGGGCAACTTTATTATGAATAAACCTTTCGTTGCGATTTTAATGGGTTCCGATTCCGATTTACCGGTAATGGAAGCTAGTTTTGAAATCCTTAAAAAATTCGACATACCTTTCGAAGTGAAAGTTACGTCAGCTCACCGCACCCCGGCAGCCACCCATAGTTTTGTTACCGATGCTGATGCACGCGGCTGTGCGGCCTTTATTTGTGCTGCTGGAATGGCAGCGCATTTGGCGGGAGCGGTTTCCGCGATAACCCTGAAGCCCGTTATTGGCGTACCTATTAATGGTTCTCTTGATGGCCTTGACGCACTTTTATCAACTGTGCAAATGCCTGGCGGAATACCTGTAGCCACAGTTGCTATCGGGAAGGCGGGAGCAAAGAATGCAGCTTATCTGGCAGCACAAATTATTGGCGTTGCTGATCCTGAGATGCATCGGAAATTAGTCGCAGAGCGTGCAGCAAATGCAGAAGCGATTATTGCCAAAGATGCGGCTCTTCAGGAAAAGCTGAAAAATAGCTGATTCCTGCAATGATTGACTGGCACGGCCACGTTGAGATTCTCGAAGCTGCTGGAACCATCGGTGGTGGCGGAGTCATCGCCTATCCCACTGAAGCGGTTTGGGGCCTTGGCTGTGACCCTTTTAGCGAGCAAGCAGTAAAGAAAATTCTCTGTTTAAAGCAGCGTCCTGTTGATAAAGGGCTTATTTTGATCGGCAGCGGTGTCGAGCATTTTTCGCAATATCTCCATGGCCTTGAGCCAAAATATCTGCAGCTCTTTGCGATTCCACTTAGCCAGCCGACAACATGGCTAGTTCCAGATAACGGCTTTGCACCGCGATGGGTTGTTGGAAACCATGCCACCGTTGCCCTTCGAATTACCCTTCATCCGGTTGTTTCTGCACTTTGTAATACCTTTGGTGGAGCTATAGTCTCCACCTCGGCGAACCCCCAGGGTTTGCCTGCGGCTACCACACAGATTAAAGTGGAGGAGTACTTTGCAGGAAGCTTAGACTTTTATGCTCCCGGCGACGTTGTTGGGGCGAGCAGAGAAAGTGAGATCAAAAATTTATTGACTGGAGAGGTTATCCGTTCTGGATAAAAATCAAGTAATCGACAAGCAAGCAGTTGAGGATTATCTCCTAGGCCTGCAAGATGACATCTGTTCGCAACTTAAAAAAACAGATGGCAGTCAGTGGCAGGAAGACAGCTGGACCAGAGAGCAAGGCGGCGGCGGGCGCAGCTATGTGCTTTCAGAAGGGCCGGTGATAGAAAAGGCTGGCGTCAATTTCTCCCATGTTTTTGGTGACCAACTGCCTGCTTCTGCAACTAAAAGTCGACCTGAACTAACCGGCTGTAGTTGGGAGGCATTTGGCGTTTCAGTAGTTATACACCCACAGAACCCCTATGCGCCGACAGCCCACGCCAATGTGCGATTTTTTGTCGCGCAGAATGGAAGTAATGATCCGGTGTGGTGGTTTGGCGGCGGTTATGATCTCACACCTTACTACGGCAATGATGAAGACTGTGTGCATTGGCACAAAACTGCAAAAGATGCATGCGATGTGTTTTCGGTAGAGCTTTACCCGCGCCTAAAAGCCAATTGTGATGAGTATTTTTATCTACCGCACCGCCAAGAGGCGAGAGGTATTGGGGGGCTGTTTTTCGATGATTTTAATGAGCTTGGGTTTAATGATAGTTTTGCATTCATGAAAAGCATTGGCAATAGCTTCGTGCCAGCCTATTTGCCTATTTTAAATAGGCGTCGCGGGCTGCCATTTGGTGATCGAGAACGACAATTCCAACTGTATCGCCGAGGACGCTATGTTGAATTTAATCTAGTGCATGATCGAGGCACTCTATTTGGACTGCAAAGCAAGGGCCGAACGGAATCAATCCTAATGTCCCTTCCCCCACTTGCCCGCTGGGAATACAGCTACACTCCACAACCTGGCACCCCTGAGGATGAGCTATATACGCGGTACTTAACGCCGAAGGAGTGGGTGTGATGGATGATCATTACGCTGTCTTTGGCAACCCAATTGTTCACAGTAGGTCGCCGCAAATACACCGCCTCTTTGCGGAGCAATCGCAGCAGAAATTGACCTATCAGGCGCAGTTGGTAGGTATTGATGGTTTTGCAGCCGCGGCCGACAAGTTTTTTGACCGCGCTGGGCGAGGGCTGAATGTCACCGTCCCCTTTAAGCAGGATGCCTTTCATTATGCTCATGAGGTCAGCATGCGTGCGGCCACAGCGGGCGCTGTGAACACTTTAATTCAAAGGGACGATGGCAGCATATTAGGTGATACTACTGATGGCGTTGGGTTGGAGGCAGATATAATAAATAACTTGGGATGGCAGATTAAAGCAAAAAGGGTTCTGTTGTTGGGTGCTGGTGGTGCGGTTCGAGGTGTTCTGGAAAATGTGCTCAACTTACAGCCTCAGCATGTGGTGATAGCCAATCGGTCGGTCGATAAAGCACTTCAGTTGTCTAAGCAATTTGCTGAGGCTGGCTATATCCTTGGATGTGGGCTGGACATGTTAGATGGGCAGGAGTTTGATGTCATTATCAATGGCACCAGTGCTGCGCTCAATGGGCAGCCACTAGTGTTGCCTGATTCTTTGGTTGCGGCATCAGGCACATGCTGTTATGACATGATGTATGGGGCGCGGCCAACCGACTTCATGAAGTGGTCGGCGAATCGAGGTGCCGAGGTGTCTGATGGGTTAGGAATGTTAGTGGAGCAAGCGGCAGAGTCTTTCTATCTGTGGCGAGGAGTGAAGCCTGCAACCGCAGGTGTTATCTCATCGCTTCGAGAAACGCTATAACCCCCTACTTAGGACTCCATTTCTGCCAAGTATTGGTTTTTTAGTTTCACATAGTTGGCTGGTGAATAGGTAAAAAACAACTTCTCTTTTTCTGTTACTGCACGTAGCTTCTTGCACGGACTGCCAACATAAACGTGACCACTCTCCAGTGTCTTGCCTGGCGGCACTACGCACCCTGCGCCAATAATGACTTCGCTCTCAATTACCGCCCCGTCATTAACGATCGCACCATTGCCTACTAAAACTCGGCTATCAACTCTGCAGCCATGGAGAATAACCCCATGGCCAACAATGACGTCGTCTCCAATAATCAGCGGCCAACCGCCCGGATTAAAGTCAGAGGCATGAGAGATATGCAGCACAGCATTGTCTTGAATGCTGGTTCTGCAGCCGATGGAAATAGAGTGCATGTCGCCGCGAATAACGGCACCCGGCCAAACAGAGGCGTCTTCGCCTAAAGTGACGTTGCCAATCACCGTCGCGGCAGGATCAATATAGACGCGCGGACTTAAGTTTGGAGAAATTCCGGCGTGGGAGCGAATAGAGTGATCCATATTGAGCAATGCCATATATAATGAGAACCTCTATTGTGAGTAGGTTGCTATGGTTTTTTCAACTAAAAAAAGATTTATTGCTGGTGTTGTCTGCCCAAAGTGCTCTGTAATGGATAAGCTGCAGGCGTTCTCTGAGGAGGGGGTGGACTTTCGCGAGTGTGTTAGTTGCGGCTTTAAAGATGAGATGCGTATGGCGTCTTCTCCGCGGGAAATTGAAACCCGAGTTAACACGACTGACGAAGAGATTGCTCGGCAAATTAGCCCAATCCGCATTGTTGATCCTAAGGGTTAATGGCAGTGCGCTCAAAATTCTAGCCAAAAAACGCAAAAACTGACTGAGAGGTCTGTATTTGATCGCTTTGCGGCTAGTGAAACGTATATGGTTTTGCTACAATCGCGCCGCGCCAGCTCAACGACATAGAAAAAGTTGCCGCGGTACATGGAAATTATATTTTTTGAATTATCACGGAGAAAAACCGATGTCGAAAAGAGCGAGAGCGCTTTTCCTGGGTCTGCTGAGTCCAGCGATTTTATCACTCGTTGCGGGCGGCGCTAGCGCCGAAGATGCAGCGTGGAATCTCAACATGCCTAGAGGCGTTACAGAAGTCAGTCAGGCTGCTTATGACATTCACATGATTATGATATGGGTATGTACCGTCATCGGTGTACTGGTATTTGGATTCATGTTTTATATCATGTACGCGCACAGAAAATCTCGTGGCGTTACAGCAGCAAATTTCCATGAAAACCTGACTGTAGAGATTCTCTGGACTATTGTTCCAGCTCTTATATTGATTGTTATGGCGGTGCCAGCGACAACTGCCCTGCTTAAGGTTTACGATACTGAAAACCCAGATATTGATATCAAGGTCACAGGATATCAATGGAAGTGGCAGTATGAGTATATCGGTGAAGGCGTTAAATTCATGAGTGAATTGCGCACTTCGCAGGACGAACAGTACGGCCGTGCGCCCAAGGGCGAGCATTATCTTCGTGAAGTAACCCAGCCATTAGTTATCCCAGCCAACAAAAAAGTACGCTTTTTGATCACCGGTAATGATGTTATCCACAGCTGGTGGGTGCCGGACTTTGCTGTGAAGCGAGATGCTATTCCTGGTCTTTTCACTGCGGCATGGGCAAAAACTGATCAGCCTGGCGTTTACGTCGGAGCCTGTACAGAATTATGCGGTAAGGACCACTCGCGGATGCCTGTAGTTGTTGAGGTAAAGGAAGAGGCTGAATACTACGAATGGCTAGCCGGAAAGAAAGAAGAAGCGGTTATTTATCAGTCAACTATTGGTAAAGAGTGGACCAATGAAGAGCTAATGGCTAAAGGCGAGGCTGTTTATGCCGTGTCTTGCGCCGGTTGTCACCAGTCCGCTGGAGAGGGTATCGCTGGCGTATTCCCAGCACTTGTTGGCAGTTCAATTGTCACCGGGCCTGTTGAGGGGCACATTGGCATTCTGATTAACGGTGTTGCGGGTTCTGCCATGCAGTCATTTGCAGATCAGCTTTCAGAAGTAGATATAGCTGCGGTGATTCATTACAAACGCAATTCTTGGGGCAACGACATGGGTGACATTGTTCAGCCAATTGACGTTCTCAATTACAAACAAAATCAATAGAGGAAGATCTTAAATGGCTCACGGACCTTCAAAAAACTTTTTTAATCGCTGGCTTTTCAGTACTAACCACAAAGATATTGGTACCCTTTACTTGTGGTTTAGTTTTGCTATGTTCTTACTTGGCGGAGCATTTGCCATGGTTATCCGGGCTGAACTCTTTCAGCCGGGAATGCAGCTTATAAAACCCGAGTTCTTTAATCAAATGACCACAATGCATGGTTTGGTTATGGTGTTTGGTGCAATCATGCCGGCCTTTGTCGGTCTGGCTAATTGGATGATTCCAATGATGATTGGTGCGCCAGACATGGCATTACCGCGGATGAACAATCTGAGCTTTTGGATTCTTCCCTTTGCTTTCGCAATCTTGGTCTCGACCCTATTTATGGAAGGCGGCGGCCCCAACTTTGGTTGGACGTTCTATGCGCCCCTGTCTACTACTTATGCCCCGGATACGGTTAATTACTTTATCTTCGGAGTACACATAATGGGTGCATCATCCATCATGGGTTCAATCAATATTATTGCTACCGTCATGAACATGCGCGCTCCTGGCATGACCTACATGAAGATGCCGCTGTTTGTTTGGACTTGGGTAATCACTGCATTTTTACTCGTTGCAGTAATGCCAGTCTTGGCCGGCGCTGTAACTATGATGTTAATGGATATCAATTTTGGGACAAGCTTCTTCGATGCGGCCGGCGGCGGTGATCCGGTATTATTCCAGCACGTGTTCTGGTTCTTTGGGCATCCAGAGGTTTACATCATTATTCTGCCGGCGTTTGGTGTGGTATCACAGATTATTCCAACCTTTAGCCGTAAGCCTCTGTTCGGCTACTCTTCAATGGTTTATGCCACGGCATCGATTGCATTCTTATCGTTTATTGTTTGGGCTCACCACATGTTTACTGTTGGTATGCCAATTGCTGGCGAGTTGTACTTTATGTACGCCACTATGCTGATTGCTGTTCCAACTGGCGTAAAAGTATTTAACTGGGTGACAACCATGTACAAAGGGGCACTTACCTTTGAAACGCCCATGTTATTTAGTATTGCTTTTGTCATTCTGTTCACCTTTGGCGGCTTCACTGGAATGATGCTATCAATTGCGGCAGCGGATACGCAGTATCACGATACTTATTTTGTGGTTGCGCACTTCCACTATGTAATGGTAGCCGGAGCAGTGTTCAGTGGTACGGCTGCGGTCTATTACTGGCTACCGAAATGGTGTGGCAGAATGTACGACGAAACCATGGGCAAATTGCAGTTTTGGATCGCCTTTATCGCCTTCAACATTACCTTCATGCCACAGCATTTCTTAGGACTTGCGGGCATGCCGCGACGTTACTCTGACTATGGACTGCAGTTTGCAGATTGGAACATGGTTTCTAGTATAGGTGCGTTTATGTATGGTGGCGCTCAGCTTCTGTTTTTATACAACGTCATCCGAACGATTGGGTGGGGTAAGCCGATCAGTGATCCTAAGGTTTGGGAAGGTGCGGAAGGACTTGAGTGGACAGTGCCCACGCCTGCCCCGTTCCACACATTCTCTACGCCTCCTGTGGTTAAGTAACGGGGAGATAGTAGAATGAATAGTTCAAAGACACACCGCAGCGTGGTTATAAAATCGATGTTCGGTGTGGTTGTGATGTTTATGTTTGCGATCTTTGTTTTGCCGCCCTTATATGATCTGTTTTGTGAGATTACAGGGATTGGCGGCAAAACTGCAGGCGCTTACACCGCAACTGAAATTACCGTGGATACCTCACGCGAAGTCGAAGTTCAGTTCGTGGCGACTAACAATGCAACCATGCCTTGGGATTTCTTCCCAGTTGAGCATAAGGTCACGGTTCATCCTGGAGAGTCCAAAGAGATAGTATTTTATGCCAGGAACCGCACCGGCTCTGACATGATTGGGCAAGCCATTCCAAATGTGCTCCCCAATAGTGCCGCTGATTATTTTCTCAAAACGGAATGTTTTTGTTTCAACAACCAGCCCTTGGCAGCTGGAGAGGAAGCAGAGCTTGCGGTAGTCTTTATTATTGATCCTGACTTGCCAGCAAGTGTGAACACAGTAACCTTGTCATATACAATTTTTGATATAACAGACCGTGTCCCGATGCAGGTCTCACAAGTACAGTAAATGGAGAACAAAGATGTCAACAGAAGGTAGTTATTACGTACCCGAGCAAAGCAAGCTTCCCTTATTAGCGGCTTTGGGCATTGGAACGATGGCGTTTGGCGCAGCCAGCTGGGTTATTGAGGGCGGCACATCGACTGTTTTCTTGATTGGCACCGCCATTATGGCTGCGGTTATGTATAAATGGTGGAGTGTGGTCATCGAAGAAAACACTCAGGGCATCGTGAGTGACCAGTTGAAGTACTCTTATGTGTTGGGCATGTATTGGTTTATTTTCTCCGAATTGATGTTCTTTGTGTGCTTCTTTGGATCTTTGTTTTATGTAAGGGTATTGGTCGGGCCTTGGATTGGTGGCGAAGCTGCTATTGGTTTGTTTGATGATACGCCTACCGATGCCGCTATAGCTAACGCTACTCATCTGTGGTCAGGCTACGATGCTACCTGGCCGCCACTAGTGACACCAGATCAAGCTGTTAATGCAGGTGCGGCGAAATTTATAGGGCCTCAAGAAGCGATGAGTTTCCCTGGCTGGACCCAGATGCTGAGTTGGTTACCGCTGTGGAACACCATTGTACTGATAACCTCAAGCGGCACAGTCCACGTGGCGCACCATGCATTGAAAGAAGGTAATCGCAAGAAGTTCGTTAGGTGGTTGGGTCTTACTGTTCTCTTGGGCGTTTTCTTCCTGTTTCTTCAGGCTGAAGAATATATTCATGCTTATCAAGAGTTGGGTTTAACCTTAGATTCAGGAATATATGGCACGACCTTCTTCTTGCTCACCGGGTTTCATGGCGCGCACGTGACATTGGGTACGATTATGCTGTTAATCGCCTTTCTTCGCGGCCTAAAAGGACACTTCAGTGAAAGTGATCACTTTGGATTTGAGGCGGCGGCTTGGTACTGGCACTTTGTCGATGTGATTTGGATAGGCTTGTTTATTATTGTCTATGTGCTTGGCTAGCTGATTAGCGCAGCGCAGTACGAAAACGGCTAGGTAGTTCCTGGCCGTTTTTATCTATACTATAAAAAACTAGGGCTTAGTCGAACGTTGCGGTGTTGTCTGTGTAGTATCAGGACGAAGTTGTTTATCCCATGGAGCCTGGCTGCCAATCTGTCCTGTAGCAGCACCATACACTATGGTTGCAATAAGCATGGCGGCGAGCGTCACGCGCATACCAAGGCTGTTAAATAGTCGACGCTTAGAGTCACCCAGGTCTTTGACCAGAAAACGCAGTCCGGTAAACAAGCTCGCAAGGATGGCGAGAAATAGAATAACGATAATTGATTTTAAAATCATGATTGTTAGGCCTCGGAAAAAGAGTGGAATTTAAACACAAATGAAGCAAGACCCCCAATTTTCTGGCGAAAAATTTGAGTGGCAACTCAATGCGAAGATCATTGTCTTTTCATTGGTGCTGTTTCCGCTTCTTATAGTGTTAGGGTTTTGGCAACTTGAGCGCGCTGAAGAAAAGCGCAGTATTGTTAATGAGTTCCGTACCAACCAGCAGGCTGTGCCGGCACTCTTGGAGGATTTACTCGAGAGCCAAAACCACCAGTATCGATCTGCGTGGCTAAGTGGTGAATTGGATGGCGAACGACGAGTGTTCTTGGACAATCGAGTCAAGTATGGTAGGCCAGGCTATGAAGTTCTTGAAGTAATGAGTCTGCCGAACCTAATCATTGATGGTCGGTCCCAGAGAGTGCTGGTTAATAGAGGCTGGGTTGCTGCATCTCTTGATAGGCGTGAGTTACCTCAAGTAGAGTCGATTAGTGGAGAAGCGCAACTGCGCGGCGTTTTATACCATAATCTTCGTGGAGGTTATCGATTAGACGACGGAATTACCACTGTGACAGAATGGCCGAGCCGTGTCGGCTGGGTGACGGTAGAGCGGGCAGCAGAGTTATTTGGTGATGATTTTTATGCCTATCAATTACGTCTTGATGCTGATTCTATAGGTGCTCTGGACACAGGGTGGGTCACCGTTGCTGTTCAGCCTGAGAAACATACAGGCTATGCGGTGCAATGGTTTGCAATGGCCGCGGTGCTATTACTGATGACATTGATCGCGAACTCTAATGTTAGCCGTTGGATAAAATCAAAATAATGGCCTTGGGTCGAACTAGAAAGGACTGTGAAGCATGAGTGACAAGACTGAGATCAGCGCTAAACAACGCGGCTTTCAATACCAAATTTGGCTAATGCTGCTAATTGTAGGTGGCGTTATCCTAGCCGGATTTATCATGGTGCCAAAAACTGAAGAGCAGCGACAGCAGATGATATCAATGCTTGGGACAACCAACATAGGCGAATTGGTTAAACCCACGCTCGACTTTAGTCCGGTGCTAAGTGAGCTAGAGGTTACTGAAAAGCCAAAATGGAAAGTGGTTACTGTTGGTGGTGTAGGTTGTGACACCGTGTGCGAAGATATGTTGGTTAATAGCCGACAGATTCACATGTTACTTGGCAAATCGACCGGTAGAGTAGAAAGGGTTTATTTACCCAACACAGCGACAATAGATGCTGAACAAATTGCCCTGTTAAAAATGGTCCATCCCTTTTTGACTATACTACCCATGAACGCAGATGATTTTGCTCAGGTTGTTGTTGGTAGTTCTGCAGACTGGGATATGCAGGACACGCGGCACTTTGTGGTTACTCCGGACCAGAAAAGCATTCTGTATTACACCAAAGAGCAAGATGGAGACGGATTACTTGATGATCTGAAACATCTGCTA